>Ga0209536_100007321_pt1 | contig 16747 bp, 17 predicted proteins | sample DeeMarSeWOR28_12_FD_187461 | JGI IMG/M metagenome (GOLD analysis project Ga0209536, IMG submission 187461) | Marine sediment microbial communities from White Oak River estuary, North Carolina - WOR-2-8_12 (SPAdes) (version 2) | ecosystem: Environmental > Aquatic > Marine > Intertidal zone >... | reverse complement strand
CGTTAAAATTTTTCAGATTTCCCTTCGATATCTGTATCAACGGATACACAAAAATTCAATAAAAAATCAATACCCCATTTACAACATATTGTGGCTGCCGAATCCGGTCAATTCCCTATAATTTACCAAAATTTGCTCAAAATGCTCGTTGATAACCACCGTAGGGTGAGTTTAGCGGGGATGGATATCAGGATATGGCACCGTGAAATTTAACCTGCTAAAGTTTAAAGAATCGAGGTCCCGGATTCTCAAGCATTCAATACCATTGTCCAGAAGCCCAAAACTGCGAGCTGCTCTTTATCCTATCAATCGTGGCAATATCAGCCCTGAACGGATTAGCCGGCGGCGTTGTCTCTGCGATTAAATGCGAATCATAAAAAGGCGTCTCCCTGAGCTTCATATTGTATGCCGTCACCATAAGGTTTTCCAAGGTAATTGTATCTTGAACGTTGTATGCCAATAAGGTATCGAGCGCTTTCTGATCACCGGTTTTTTGATATTGATCCCAGAGCAGCACCGCAAAAAACCCATCAACATCCCGCAGATCACCTCTATCCATATCAAGCTGCCGCTCGACCCCCTTTAAACCACCCCTGAAACTGAGACTGTGTAGGACGTAACGCAAATCGATTTGAGCATGATTCAATCTGATATTAAAAAAGGTCTCGATGAATGGGATATCAAAAGACTTGCCATTGTATGTGACGATCACTTTGTAATTTCGGATGTCCTCAATGAAATCATCCAGGTTTTGCCCCTGGACATAAGTTTTTATTGACCGGCCATCATATAAGGCGATTGTGGTGATTTCGTTGAAGTGCCGATCCAGTCCGGTGCTTTCTATATCCAGATAAACCGCGGAATCTCTGAATTCCGGGAATAGGCGCCAGGCCTGATTTGATGGGATCAGGTTTGAAAAATAGGACGGGTTGCGGTTGGCGAGATGTCTCTGGGATTCCTCGATACCGTATTCCAAAATACGCTTACGGCCGGCGGAAATAGGGATTGGGAGATCATTGGAAATCGTTTGCCAATTTGTGATCCCTGATTGCCAGAGACGCTTCTCGGTAATGATGCCGATGTTTTGGATGTGTATGAATGTGTTTTGAAGCATAACCGTGCCATATAACCGGTTTTTGATAAATTTTAAACAGCCATTTTGTTATAAACCTTCCACTGTATTTTCCCTTCGACGATGCCCCTGTTTTTTCTTTAGAAATCTCCAATAGTTACCGATAAATATAAAAAAATCTTGCAATCATAGATTGATATATTCAGGTAGTTCAGGATACCTTACTAATGACACCCTGCTTTTTCATCATATTAACCGTCACAGCTTGCCTTATGGCGACCATCGCATTTTTTCCCTTTTCAAAGGATAAACCTGGTGTTCGGAAAAAATTAGTCATCGGAGCAGCCCTATGGCTTATTCCAATTTTTGCAAAGATGATATTTTCCATTTTTCCGCTGCTGGAAGCCCGCCTTATGCCAATAGATTTCTACACTATTATTCAAAGGGAGTTCTGGTTACCTTTTGCGGTTCTATTTTTCGCATTTGCAAGTCACCTTGTTCCTTCTCGCTATCGCAGATCCATTTTAATAATTGTCGTTATCCTCGTCTTGGTAGCCGCCCAGCAATCATCTTGGCGCCTTGGAACACCGGAAATGTATAATTATAAGGGAAAAATTGTAAAGGGTGTTTGCCGACAGACATCTTATGAAACCTGCGGAGCAGCTTCAATGGTCACATTGCTAAATTCGAAAGGAATTTTTACCACTGAAGGTGAGATGGCGAGATTATCAATGACCGCCCCAAGCTTGGGATTATCTCCTCACGGAGCAGCTTATGGTCTAAAAAGAAAACTCGGTGAATTAGGTCGTACAGAAGACGTTATCATTAGGGTTCCTGAATTAAAAAATCTTCACAAGCTTCCCAAACCATTTTTAGCGGGGATAAAATTTTCCTCCTGGACAAATCACATGGTCTGCGTACTAGAAACGACAAAAGAATATTTGGTTGTTGGAGATCCGATCTCCATTGGCCCGAAGAAATGGTCATGGAAAAATTTTAGTAAGATGTGGTCAGGGATTGTAATTGTCTGCAATTAAGATGACAATTCAATATACCGAAATGATGATGTGATAAGAATTTTATGATTTTAATTCAGAATTGAGGCTTTATGTCAGATTATATATTTATAGATTATTTAGATTATATTATTCCCTATTCCTTTACCGGATCCGTAGTTTTTTTCCTCATCTGCTTAGCTTATAAGCTTGCAGAGGGTAAAAATAAAGTAGCATCAGGCATACTTATTTTTTCGTTTCTGACTATTTTGATAGGCTTCATTTACGCCAGTTATCAATACAATTTTTTAGGTTTTGGCTACCCCTTTTCCAAAGCCACAATGCGAGGCCCCCATCATAGGTGCAATGCCAAAATTGAATGGGAAGCACAAAGTATCGCTGCCGCAATAGCAAGTTATTTTTCAGAACCAGACAGGAAAGAACTTCCAAGTTTTGATGAACTGGTAAAATCGGGAGAGTATCCCTTAATACCGAATGATTTAAAACGTAGAGAAAAATTATTTACGGAATCTGCATTTTCTGTTGATATCTGGGAGGACGAATCTGATGGAATCATAATAGCGATTTATGCTAGGGCGGGGAAGTGTCCTTATTACAGGTGGAAATGTCCTCGACGGTTTAAAGGAAAATATTATGTGTTAAAAATGCGGGGTAACGATAGTGGGGGGTGGGTCGATAGCTATGAAGATATTTGATTCTTTAGTCCATATTATTTAAATAGCAATTTATGGCTTATTTCTCATAGAACGATAAATAATAGTGGAAAGGCTAAATTAGAAGCAGATAACCGATTGGTGTGATAATTTTTGCATAATCTGGATTCAGAACTATGTACCAGATAATAGAAAATATTCTTCCCTATTCCTTTTTAGTCTCAATAGGAATTTTTTGCGCCTGCTTAATTTATAAATCGTTTTTTGGTATCAATAAAATTGTGATAGGTTTTCTTATTTTTTCGATTTCAACTTTTTTATTAAATGTTCAGGGCATTCACTATCTTAACTCCGCACGTCCCCATCGTAGGTGTAATACCAAAATTGAAAGGGAAGCACACAATATCGCTTCTGCAATAGCAAGTTATTTTTCAGAGCCACAAAGGACACAAAGTCCAAGTTATAATGATTTGATCAAATCAGGGGATTATTCATTAGAAGGTGCTGATTTAAAGCGCAGAGAGAAATTATTTAAGGAATCTGAATTTTCCGTTGATATTAGGGGTAACGAATCTGATGGAATCATAATAGCGCTTTCTGCTAAAGAGGGGAAGTGCCCTTTTTACGAGGGGAAATGTACACGACGGTTTAAAGGAAAATATTACGTGCTAAAAATGATGGGTCGAGAGCCTGGGGTGTGGCTCGATAGCTACGACGATATCTGAGTTTTAGTCTATGATATTCAAAAAGGAAGAAAAATAAATGTCGCGTCTTGATTAGTGATTAACGAGTTCAGCTAATTATCTGACTGATCAAAATTTGACACCGGTCTCTTCAAATGGTAAGAGGCGATAAGAATGCCCGCATACCGTGATATTGAATAAAATTGGGGGTCGCGTTGATAGAAGAAAATCACGCACCGTTTTTATAGGTATGGCATCCATACTTTAAGACTCAAAAAATCCTTAGCTCAATTATTTTGAACATGACTGTATTTGTTGCAACCAGCAAACGCTTTTACGGAGAGGCGAGTAAACTTGTTGACCGCCTCAAGGGTTCAGGGATCAAAGTGCACCATCCCTACTTTCACCTTGATCCACAAGAAGTCGATGCCGATCCCGCGATGAAATCGAAAGTGACCGTCCAGCATTTTCCCGAAATCGAGGAAAGTGAAATTTTTTATGCACTTCTGCCAGACGGCTATATCGGATGCAGCGTGACCATCGAGTTGACCTATGCCTATGCAATGAAAAAGAAAATCGTGGCATCTGAGCCACCTGCCGAGTTTGCAGTCCGCCCGATGATTTCAGAAATTTGCAGCCCAGAAAAATTTGCTGCCCGCTTCGAAACCAGTTGACGATATCTCATACAAGAAATATAGGGTCAAAGCTTGAATAGTGAATAACGTTAGAAATGGGGTCAGGGCTTGATTAGTGATTATAAATTGACTGAGCTGGTTTGAATTTGATATGAGAGTCGCATGGCACGTCCTTGGCGAATTGAATATGAAGGTGCACTTTATCACGTTTTTTCTCGCGGTAATAACCAGCAGGATATTTTTATAACTGATGATGATCGATACTTGTTCTTAGATACAATCGGTCAAATGTCCGAGCGGTTTGATATCAATATTTTTGCCTACGTTTTGATGGACAACCATTATCATATGCTTTTTCGGACAGCAAAAGCGAATTTATCCAGAAGCATGCAATGGTTGGGCACCACCTACACGCGCCGGTTTAATTTAGAGCATTTTCAAAGTGGTCATTTATTTCAAGGTCGCTATAAAAGCATCCTGGTTGAAAACGATGCTTATCTTATGCAACTATCGTATTACATCCATAATAATCCGTTACGCGCCGGTATGGTCAGAAGGCTTATCGATTATCGCTGGAGCAGCTACCCGGCTTATGCCTATAATCGCCGCCATCCCGAGTGGTTGGATAAGGATCTGATATTTAATCAGATTCATGGTGAAAACAAGTATCGACAATACCGTGAAAAGTCGCAAAAATATTCGAACGAAAACCGACGAATCTGGGAAAAAATTCGCCACGGATTGATTTATGGATCGAAAAAATTTGTAAAAAAAATCAAAACCCGCTATATCGCCAGTGAGCCAGATCCGGCAATACCTCAACAAAAGAGCCTTTTAAAAAGCACGGATCCGCTGCAGTTTCTAGATAAAGCCTCAAAGGTGTTGCAATGTGATCTGGAAAGAATCAAAAATTGTGCAAGGATTAGTGAAGCAGACAAGTTAAACCGAGATATTCTACTTTATTGGTTGTGGCAAGGGGGCAAGTTTACCAATTTGCAGATTGGGGAATTATTTGGTTTAACTCACTCATCAGTTAGCCGGAGGGTAACAATTATCAGAAAGAAAATGGCGTTAGAACAAAATTTTCAAAAGCAGGTACAAGCCTTTAAATCACAGATCAAGCCCTGACCCCATTTTCTTTGATAATTGATCTTACAATCAATATCTCGATGAAGGCCGCTAAGCTCAGTCTTGAACACAAAATTCCTATGGCAGGCAGGATATTAGCAGGGAGCTTCAGATATTGAAATCTTCCATTCGATTTGAATGGGGGGGATATAAAAGAGGGCAGGCAGACAGGTGTCTGACCGGCTGTCTGATGGGCGTCAAAATGTTTTTGAATGAACTGATGCTATTTACGGATGGAAGTCTGAATAGTCAGTCTAAAATTGGCTATGGGGCTTACCTTGCTGTGTCTGAATTTAGTCTTTCGTTGGATTCGTTGAGGACGTGCGTGAAAGTGAGGCGGTTTGAGCATACGTCTTCAGCAAAATTGGAATTGCAAACATTAATTTGGGCGTTAGGAGATATTCACGCAGTGGGGCGCAAGGTGATTTTATATACGGATTCTCAAAACATTATGGGCCTACAGGGAAGACGTGACCGGTTTGAACAAAATGATTATCGCTCAAAGAAAAATAAGCGCCTCAACAACTATGAGCTGTATCAGGAGTTTTTTAGAATATTCGATCATTTGGATTGTGAATTGGTTAAAGTGCGTGGGCATCAGGTATCGAATCAAAAAGATGACATTGATAAGATATTTACGCTTGTGGATAGGGCTTCAAGGAAGGCGCTAAGAGAAGATTATCGGTGATCGGTCGATTTTAGCCAGTCTATTGAAAGATAAGAAATCCATCAAAACTAATGCCGCCGACGTGAAAAACTGCGCGGCTGATGAGCGAACCTTAAACTACCCATTGCATAGCATGTTTTATAAATAGGGCTTGTGGAAAAAGCGGTACGTGTGGAAAAATCGGGACGGTCATGAAAAAATGCATTTCCAATATGAAATCGATAGATATGCATATAATCATGACCGTCCCCAAAGTACCGCATAAATAGGAATTGTGGAAAAAGCGGTACGTGTGAGAAAAGCGGGACGGTCATGAAAAAATGCATTTCCAATATGAAATCGATAGATATGCATATAATCATGACCGTCCCCAAAGTACCGCATGGTTTGATGATGATTTTAATCACAAAGGTTTGACCCCATCTGTTCATATGTCCAAACGAAACCAAAAGTTGATTGAAAAAGTACTTGAATAATGCCATCATCGCTTTATTATTGGTCATGGAAAGCTTAAGGCAAACGGAGCTACAAATAAACGATGTGTCAAATAACGGCAATTTACGGCAGCCCGCGAAGAAAAGGCAACACAACGGCCTTACTTAAAGAAGCGGTCGCTGGTGCACGGGAACAGGGAGCCACGGTCAACGAATTTGTTCTCCGGGATGAGAAAATATCCCCCTGTCTGGAAATCTATGGCTGCACCAAAGACGGCAAATGCGTCATCAAAGACAATTTTCACAAAGTGCGTGACAGCATGCTATCCTCAGGCGGCGTCATGCTGGCCTCTCCCATTTTTTTCTACACAGTCAGCGCACATACAAAGATTTTCATGGACCGCTGCCAATCCCTCTGGGTAAAAAAATATTGGATCGAGGGCATCCCTTTTAATCAGTGGCAGACCAGACGCAAAGGACTTTTCATTTCCGCCGGGGCTACCAGGGGAAAAAAGCTGTTCGATGGCGCCCTTCTAACCGTCAAGTATTTTTTCGACGTAATTGACGCCAGTCTCTGGAAATCGCTGCTCTATCGTGGGCTTGATTTTGAAAAGGATGTTTTCAACCATCCGGAATTTCTGGAGGAAGCGCATGAAGCCGGCGCTCAGCTCGTCGATTCCCTAAAAAAGGAGGTTGATGATCGTTAACGGTAGATAAGCCACTGACAAAGAAAAACTTGTGGATCTTGGAAACGTTATTGATTAAGTTGACAAACTTACTTGGAAAAACCCTGGAAGACAATCGTTGGAAATCGTTTGAATGTCATCTTCATGCCGAGGGATCAAGGGGTCCGTTCTATTTGTATATTTGCATTCGATATAGAAAAATAGAACGGACGTCCTTTACCATACTCAACAGCTATTTGTTCATTTTTATGGCCCCTTCCATCGCCAGGGGCGGAAAGATTTCAGCGGTGGTGCCGATGTGCCCCCATATCGACAACAATGAGCACAGCGTCCAGGTCGTGGTCAGCGGACAGGGCCTGGCCGATTTGCGCGGTTTGGGTCCCATCCAGCGGGCAAGACGCACTACCGATCACTGCGCGCATCCGGCCTACAGGCCCTATCTAAACCAATATCTAACCGATTCCCGTAAAGGCCATATACCCCATGACTTGCGCCGTTGCTTTGAATTGCATACCAATCTGCTGACCCATGGTGAGATGTTGCCGGGTTTAGCCATTGAGCCTGCCTCATCGTAGGTTTTCTCTGCAATTATCGCTTGGTATAAGGTTTTGAAGTATGGCTGGTAAAAACACCGGGTTGAAAAGCGATAGTACCTCTTGGGAAATAATTTACTTCGTTACCGAACCTCCGCGTGCACGGGACGGTAAAAAGCATACCGCCCGGGGAGGGAACATGGGGGCCGCACCTCAAATATCGCCATTCAAAAATATCTTTTTGTTTCGCTAAAACCATCTTCTTTTGTTTTTCGCACGCGATCTTAACGGCATGGCCTTGTCAACATTTTATAATTTAGATGCGACCCCTTTGTCCCTTGAAAAAGAATAAATTTCGTAAGGCATCTCGCACCCGTTTCCGAAGGCGATATGCATTGATCCACTCTCCGGGAGAAAGATCATGCTTGCCATGGTTTTTGAATAGACTGAATCAGGCTTTGGGTGGACGCAGATTGACTTTGGGAAGAAGGTATGATCCGATAGAATTTTCTTTGCGATATCTATATCAATTTTATTTTTATATTTCTCAAGCAAACTTCCCATTGTTGTATATCGCGACACAGTAGTGCTTGTTGAATTTTTCAAAATCATGTCTTGGCCATTCATATTTGTTGTCAGAATATGATTGGCATGCAAAAGCAGCTTTTTATCATATGCCGCAAAAAAAGAGGCGGGAGAACACTCAATATTGCATAGGCCCTCTGTCGGATGCGACAGCAAAAAATTATTTGGTAGCGTTCGAGGTGTCCCTTCAAGAAACTTCACAGCTTCTTTTAATGACTTTAATCGGAGAACTTCGCGAATCAAAACATTTGTCGGCACTCCAGGAGACCGCTCGCCATTATCAATGGCCATCCAAAGGATGCAAAGTCCGGCGGAGTTCATGCCCATGTATGCCGGGATGCCGGGATGCGTATATACAAATGTTTCCATGCCGGTTTCATCTTTGAAGTGTATAACACCGTCCATGTCTCCGGCGGCCCAGTGGTGAAAACATTCGTCGTTATTTTGGCCGGTCACCAAATCTCCAGACAAAGATGCATCTCCCATGACAGCAAATCCGGTGCAGTGCTCAGGAGTATGATAGTTGAACCATTTTTCATAAGCGCAGGTTAAAAGGAGAATGTCATCAAAGGGTAGCCTGGAGCCTTGCGCCATCCCTCTCATTTCTTCCAGTGTCGCAGGTGCATACTCCTTTATGTAAGGCAATAGGCTTCTGGCATGCGGCAACCAATCATGCAGCGTCATGCTGTCTTTATCGATTGCGGCCTTTTCAGCTGCCTTCAATACTGTTTTAATATTATGATGCCAGTTCTTACCGATCATTTGACCGCACGGATACGCCGATCCATTGGCCTTTAAATATCTTGGAATCATAAGTCTATATCCTTTCTGATTGAAAACCAAAACACTTTTAACTCCCATAAATATGATGAATATTGACATAATTTATTCCATTATCGAAAACCTGGTCCTTTGGGCCAGGTCAGAAATACTTGGCTCTGCCCGTATAAATCAACCGGAGTAATGGAGTACTGGAGTATTGGAGTGTTGGTTAAAAAAAAAGAGCCTTAAACTTTCAGGTTTTCTTCAGGCGTCTGTTTTCCGAGAGCGATGGAAAAAGGGGGTTCTTCCATTGCTCCATCACTCCAATACTCCAGTACTCCGTAAATCGTCAAATGCCGGTAAACTAAATCCCCTCTGGGGTGAAATCAATGCCGGGCCCTCTGGGCTCGGATCTTTACTTCGGCGCTGACGTGGCCATCACCGGCGAAAGCGGCGCGCAGCGGAATTTCCGTCCGAGTGCCGGGCATTGTCCGGTGCCGATTTACACCTTCTTGGCGACGACTGCAAATTCGCTCGATTTTTGATCATATGGGGATCCGGCGACGTCGGCATAAATCCCCTTAACGGAAAATCCGGCATCGATAAACTCCTTTTCAAGATCCTCGGGTGCAAAATATTGCAGCCAGTTGTAGACCTTTCTGGTGCGGTCCGACTCGATAATTGTGTACTTGTCCAGCACAATCTTTTGTTCATCGTATTTGAAGGTATTTAAAAAGCCATAATACTTGTTTGAAGACCAGAATCCGTTGAGCTGGTTTACCGCATATACCGCGGCTTCTTCCTGTTGTTCAAATGCCGCCAGGGAATACACATCGAGCAGGACCGAACCGCCCGGTTTTAGAATCCTGTGGAATTTGCGCAGAATCCCGATTCTTTGGGCTGGGCTGAGGGCGCAGAAGTCGCACATGATCATCAACACAAGGTCGAATCGCTCTTCGGTTTCAAACTCCAGGTAGTTCTGCTTCACGTAGCTGATGGCCAACTGCTCGCGGGCTGCAACATCCTTTGCGTACTCGATGGACCTTCCCGAGAAATCGATACCGGTCACATTTGCGCCATGTCTCGCCAAACGCGCTGCGTACAATCCCGGACCACAGCCAAAATCGGCTATATTAGATTCCTTGCCGATGTTGAACTCAGCAGCGATCCATTGCGCCGATCGATTGATGAACTCCGCGTTGCGGGAAGAAACGTCGATGGCTTCATCGAGGTGAAATGAGAGCATCTGCTTTGACGTATGTTCATCGGTCCATAGATCGCTCGCGGTGTAAAACTGGAACGGCTCCGGCCGTTCGTTAATCCTCTCCAACGCTTCAAACATTTTCTTTCCTTATTTAATTACGCAAAACGGGGTGTTTCACCTGCCGGCATTGGGTTTAAAATCTAAATCTTAGACCGTTAGAAAGTCGACGTTCCCACCAAGGTTCTAGATTGCACGATATAGCCGGTCAGAGTGCAAACGCATGGTTAGAAATTAAACTGTGTTTGTGGGTTGCGTTGATATTATTATCTTTACCGCGTTTTACGCTTTTAAATTTTTGCTATTAAATCAAAAATCCACCATCCGCCGGATGAACAATGCCAGTAACAAAAGACGCGCCCTCCGAACATAGCCATAAAACGGTTGAAGCGACCTCCTCTGGTCGGCCAACTCGACCCATCGGGTGCAGTCCAGTAACTCGTGCGGTGATGTCTTTATCATAAAAAAACGCTCGATCCGCCATGGCTGTCTCGACTACTGCCGGACACACTGCATTAATGCGAATTCCTTGTGACGCATACTCAAGTGCAGACGCTTTTGTTAAACCAATTACTCCATGCTTGCTGGCGTGATAAGCCACTCCCATTCGCCCCCCTTTCAATCCTGCCACGGACGACATGTTTACAATAGCTCCTTGCCCATGTTTGAGCATTTCAGGAATTTCATATTTCATGCATAGCCATACACCTTTGAGATTTATATCGATAACCTTATCCCAAATTTCCTCTTCGTATTCGGCTGCTAAGGTAAATGGCGCTCCTTCGATTCCTGCATTGTTTACCGCATAGTCCAAACCACCATACTTGGTGACACAGGCAACGATCAGTGCCTCAACTTCGTCTGCTTTCGTAACATCCGTTTGCACAAAATGAGCTTCGCCGCCTATTTCTTTAATCATTGCCACAGTTTCTTTTCCCTCCGAAACGCGACGAGCGGCAATCATAACTTTGGCACCTTCTTTGGCAAACGCCAATGCGGTAGCCCGGCCAATGCCTGAATTACCTCCAGTAATCAGTACAACTTTCGATTTAAAATGATTTGACATTTTTAAATCCCCCCAACTATTTTATTGCATCTAATCAACATAAGCGGCAGGCGGTTGGTGCCCCGGAAGGTACAAAAGGGCATCCCGATTAAAGCCACCACAGATTCACCAAAACCGCCGGATGTAGCCCGTTTATCTTCATGCCGTAGTTCGGCACAATCCAAGCCCGTCGTAATAATCTTGAATCAGCGTTTGCGTTCTTGCCTTGTCCCGATCATCGATAATGAGGCTTATGTCGAGATAAGGACCGAAAAAATAGTTTAATAATCTGTGATGGTATCCGCGCAAATAACTCTTTATGCCCACGGCTTCCAAATGGTTTTGAATCATATTAGCATCATATATGTCATGAAATTCGGCAATCTTTATCGGCTTATGGATGTTTTTTTGATAGAAATTAAAACCGCAAATGAGGTCCAGACCAATCGCAACAATGACCGGTATGGTCTTGCCGCCTATGTAAAAGGGAACGTTCGCGGTGACTATCAATGTCGAGGGTACCACCACCATTACACATAGAAAGATGGTCCACGGCAGGTTGTAAATAAATTGTTTTCTAAGTAAAAAGCTCTCAGCGGACGCATCGATTTCTGCAATGTGCCAACCTCTCATCCGCATCTTTTTCACTCTTTTGCGGGGGTGAAGAAATGCCCAGCCGGTACACGGCGATTAGGATAATCGTAACAAGAAGCGGCCTCAGGAATACAGGTTTAGTCTTGAAATTGAAAATGTTTTTTGCCTCGCTACTTTATTTTAGACAAATTTTATTATCGACTTGCCTTATACATTATTAATGTGTATGTTTCCACAAAAACATACACAAAGGCAGTTAATTATGCGCACAAATATCGTAATTGATGACAAACTTATGGCCGAGGCTATAAAGCTAAGCCAATTGAAAACTAAAAAAGCGGTTGTTGAAGCTGGGTTGCGGCTATTAATCCAAATTAAGAAACAAGAGCGCATCAAAGGCTTGCGCGGAAAATTAAATTGGGATGGCGACCTTGAAAAAATGAGATTGGACCAATGATACTGGTCGACACTTCTGTTTGGATCGATTATTTCAACGGCCAAAAAACATGGCAGACGGATCTGTTGGAAAATCTTTTATCAGATGTGCCCATCATCATGGGAGATTTAATTCTGACCGAAATACTACAAGGATTTCGGTCAGATAATGATTATAAAACTGCCAAATCCTTTTTGAGCGACTTGCCGTTTCACCGTATGGGAGGGTATCAGACTGCTGTTCAAAGTGCTCAAAATTACAGGACATTAAGAAAAAAAGGCGTAACGGTTCGTAAAACAATCGACGTTATCATCGGCACATATTGCATTATGGAGGATCTCACATTGTTGCATGATGACCGCGACTTTGAACCAATGGTTTCACATCTTTCATTGAAAATTCTATCTTCAAACAAATGATACATCTTTTCATTCCAATTCCAGCCAAAGGCATAACCACTGCGCGTGAGCAGCGGCCTTATTTCAGACCAATCTTGCACAGCCTTTTCTGGGAACCGCAATTTTCACGCCGTCTGCTCAACGCTTCTTGTTAGAGAATCGCTTGTATTCATTGGATATAGCTTCTTCAAGTCGTTAATGATATAAGGAAATTCCTGTAATGTTGGATGATGCACAATTCTAGCAAGAATTGAATGATCTCTTTCAATTGCCTGCTTGAAATATTCAATAGGATCACCTTGATTTACAAAGAGCTCATAATAGCCAAGCAAATAATATGGTTCTCCTGCATTGCTATCTGCTTTCAATGATTTTTCTGCGAATTCTATCGCCTTTTCGAAATCACCTTCAATGTACATAAAATGAGAAAAGCGGCTAAAACAATAAGAGGCGTAGTGCCCTTCCATTGGTTCAAAGCCAAAATCAGACAATTTAATAAGTCTTTTCATTACCGAGTTGCTTTTGAGCATATTCGCACAGTAAACTGCGTAGCTTAAAAACGCCCACCAATAAAACTGATCCATAAATGGACTCTTCCTCTTACATTTCGATATGCCCAAAACTGATAATTCGAGCGCCTTAATATAATTTACTACTCTAACAAGTGATTAGTGCGAAAAAAGTCTCAATATCAACAGGGAAAGCCCAATCGCAAAAATAAATGTTTAATCAATACAATAATATATATAGAATCCGGAAAATTGATTTTTTTTCAATATCCGCTATATTCAGGTGATATTGCGAAAAATTGCCCGATTTTATCTGTTCCGAGCTTTTGGCTTCTGAAGACATGCATCTTGTGAAGAACAAAAAACCCCACTGTCAATTTGAGACGTGGGGTTTTTTATTGCACTTAATCATTCCCTGTCCTTGTTAAAAGTTAAAGGGCGATTGCATATTGAATATGTTCAGATGTAATCGACTGTAACACAACCTCCTGAAAAGTCAATCAATACTCAATACATGCGCGTTGAGTAGTCGGAAGCTGAAAGCTCAAAAAACCTTAATGAAGCAAGCGTTACATTTCACGATTTTGAGAAAAATTTCTGAAAGTGTAAAATATGTCCCCATCAAAGACCGCGTTTGCAGGAAATGGGATGAGAGGGGAAGGGGATAAATTTATGGTTATCTGGTATTCAATTATTTGCGAAGATCAGTGTCAATCTGCCTGCCCTGTGCAATGCATAGCCTATTTCACCGGGGTGTCCTAATAATTCAATCTACGCTGTTTTTTCCGGGCTTTGCGGGCCTTGAGGCTGTCGACCATGGAACAGAGCACCGGCACCACGATCAGGGTCAGCAGTGTTGCAAAGCCCAGCCCGAAGATCACGGCCACGGCCATGGGTCCCCACCACTGGGAGGATTCGCCGCCGATATCCAGCGCCATTTTGCGAAAATCAAAGCTGACGCCGGTGGCCATGGGCAGCAGCCCTAAAATGGTGGTGATGGCCGTCAGCATCACCGGGCGAAAGCGCACCGATCCGGCACGCATCAGGGCGTCGTAAGGGGTCATCCCTTTGGCTAACTGCTGATTGTAGTAGTCGATCAGAACAATGGCGTTGTTCACCACGACCCCGGCCAGGCTGATGACACCGATGCCGGTCATGATGATGCCGAAAGCCGTTCCGGTCACCAGAAGCCCGATAAACACCCCGACCAGTGAAAGGATCACCGACGTTAAAATGATAAAGGGCGTCACAAAAGAGTTAAACTGGGTCAGGAGAATCAGCAGTATGATGGCGATGGCGGCAAAAAAGGCCTTGCTCAGAAAGGCCTGGGCCTTGGCCTGCTCTTCCTGCTCGCCACTGAAGCGGTAGGCATAACCCCGGGGCCACTTTACATTTTGCTGCAGCCGGGCATCGATCTCTTTGATGATTTCATTGGCCAGGCGGCCGGATACATCCCCGGTGATGGTCACCACCCGTTTTTGATCCAGGCGCATGATGGCGCCAATACCGCTGCCGAGTTCGACTTCAGCCAGGGATGTCAGGGGTATCGGCTCTCCCCGGGGCCCGGAAACCGTAATGCGCTTGAGACTTCCGATGGAGCGGCGATCGCGTTCCGGCAAGCGGGCAATGATGTCGTATTCATCTTTGCCCTCGCGGTAAACGCCGGCCTTGACCCCGTTGATGGCGGCCTTGACCGTGTAGGCAATGGTAAAGGTATCCAGCCCCAGCAGGGCGGCCTTTTCCTTGTCAACCCGAACCTGGATTTCAGGTTTGCCTCTCACGAAATTGTCCTTTAAATCCACCAGCCCGGCGATATCCCGGATTTCCTTGCGCACCCGGCCGGCCAGCTCACCGAGTTTGAGAATATCTTCACCGGTAATCTCGATGCTGATGGGCATGCCGGTGGGCGGCCCCTCTTCTTCCTTTTCGACCTGTACTTCAGCCCCTTTGATGGTATTTAGAGTTCTCTGCCGCACTTCAGTGATGATTTCCGAAGACGGGCGCGAGCGGTCGTGAAAGTCTTTGAAGTCCAACACGATCCGGTTGATGTGGGTGCCGGTGCCGCCCTGGGAAAAGGGGTCGCCGCCCGCGGCGCCGATATTGGATATCACGTAGCGGATATCGTCATATTCGGATACAATTTTTTCAGCCTGGGCCACCAGCTTGTCGGAAGTGTCCAGGTTGGTGCCCTCCGGAGCCTTGATGTTGACATAGGCACGTTTGGGCTCGGTTTCCGGGAAAAATTCGGTGCCCTTGCCGAACAGGCTGAACGCGGTGATGGACGCGATGAGCATCATAAAAGACGACAATACCACCACCCAGCGGCGGCGCAGGCACCAGCGCAATACAACAAGGTAAACCCTTTTAACCAGGGGGTCTTTGGGATTTTTCTTTTTGTCCGAATTGGCCGTCTTGATTTTCTGGTAGCGCGCGGAAAGAACCGGATTGATCACCAGGGCCACAAACAGGGAAGCGCTCAGGGCCATGATCAGCGTCATCGGCAGATAACCCATGAACTCGCCCATGATACCCGGCCAAAACATCATGGGGGAAAACGCGCCCAGGGTGGTCAGGGTGGAGGTGATCACGGGCCAGGCCACCTGATCGGCACCGATTTTGGCGGCTTCCTGCCGCGACTTACCCTGCTGCATGTGGCGGTATATGTTTTCCACGATCACGATGCCGTTGTCCACCAGCATGCCCAGGGCCAGGATCAGCGAAAAGAGCACCACCATGTTCAAGGTCACGTCAAATCCGGTCAGCAGGGCAAAGGTGATAAACATGGAATAGGGGATGGCCAGGGCCACGAAAATGGCCGATTGCCCCCCGATGAAAGCCAGGATGACGATCAGCACCAGGATCAGGCCGGAAATAATATTGTTTTCCAGATCGGCCACCATCAGCCTGACATCGCTGGACATGTCGGCCGTCAGGTCAATTTTCAGGTTTTGCGGCAGCTGGGGCCGCATTTGCGCCACGATCCGTTTGACTTCATCGGTCACCCGCACAATGTTTTCGCCGCTGCGCTTGGATACGGCAATCGTAACGCTTTTTTCCTGGTTGATCCGGCTGCGGGTCAGCGGATCTTTGTAGGCATCCCGGATGAAGGCCACATCGCGCAAATACACCGGCTTGCCGTCCCGTACAAAAGCGACAATTGAAAAAATTTCAGACGGGTGCTTGAAGTCCTCGGGGACCCGCACCAGGTATTTGGCCTCGCCGATATCCATACTGCCGCCGGGCATGTTCACGTTGCCCCGGGTCACCGAATTGATGATAGACGAAAACGGGACGTTATAGGCGGCGACCCGATCCATGTCGAATTCGACGTGGATTTCGCGCTCCAAACCACCGGTGATGCGGGCTTCCAGGACCCCGGTAATGGATTCGATCTCATCCTGTATATCTTCCGCCAGATTCTGCAGCCGGCGCAGGCTCAGGGGGCCCGACAGGACCACCCGGATAACCGGCATATCGGAAAAGTTAACCTCCTGGATGACCGGATCATCGGCCAGATCGGCCGGCAAATCATTTTTGGCCTGGTCCACTTTATCCCGGACCTTCTGCACGGCATCATCCAGGTCCACTTTGGGTAAAAATTTAATGGCGACCGTCGAATTGCCCTCGGCCGAAGTGGAGCGGATTTCCTC
>Ga0209536_100007320_pt1 | contig 16748 bp, 10 predicted proteins | sample DeeMarSeWOR28_12_FD_187461 | JGI IMG/M metagenome (GOLD analysis project Ga0209536, IMG submission 187461) | Marine sediment microbial communities from White Oak River estuary, North Carolina - WOR-2-8_12 (SPAdes) (version 2) | ecosystem: Environmental > Aquatic > Marine > Intertidal zone >... | reverse complement strand
TTATTCCTTCGGGCGTTATGAAGTTTGGGGAGTAATGGGACAGGTACGCTTCGATATCTTTCTGTTCCCAGGCGCCAATCCATGATTCAATAAATGGTTTTACAGCGGCAAAGTCAGTGGTGTCTGCAGCAGCCGTTGAAAGTTCAACGTCCGCCATAATCTGTTCTTCGATCACACCATCCGTAAATACTAAGGGGGCTTCTGTTTCATTTCCCTGATCGATCTCTCTGTCAGGCCTCTCAGGTAAAGCTTCAGGAATATTTTCCTGAACGCCCAGGATTTCTGGTTCTCCGGTTACTGGCTCATCCAGTACTGACGATTCAAAAGTATCGGATGTTCCCTCCTTGGACTCTGCCGTGGATTTATCCATGTAATAAAGAATCCCTTCTTTTCCCACTTCAAGAACCTGAACTCGCCTATTGAAAAGATCTGCAACAATAAGTTGACCTTGATTGTTGATAGCAAGATCGTTTGGAAAATTAAACCAACCTGGACTGCTGCCTCGGCCGCCAAACTCAAAAATATACTCACCGGCCAGATTATAGGCGAGAATAGTATGACGCATATAGTCAACAACGTAAATCACCCCCATCTCTTCATCAATGACCAATGCCCGGGGATTACTCATCTGACCGGGACTGCCTCCCTTTTTGCCGAAGGAAAAAAGGAATTCTTCATCAGGGCCGTACACGTAAATCTTGCCGCTCTCAGCACTGAGAAGGTAAAGTTTTCCGCTACTGTCTCTCGTAACGTAGTTTATTTTAACGGGCCAAAGGACTTCCTGGCCTAACGTTATAATCTCCTGATTTGTCCTGGGACGAAACTCTTCGGGAATATCAGCATAAATATCTTCTTCAGGAGCCACCTCTTGATCTTCTCCCGGAAGAAGTATCTCTTCATCGGTTAGAGTCTCTTCCAGTTCTAACTTCTCTTTCGCCTCTTCCCCTCTGAGAACAATGCGGTCCATCGGCTGGAGAAGGCGCAGGAAGTTGCCCTCATTGTCCAATACAACGATACCGCGGAAATTATCACCGCTCATGTAAAGGACGCCATCACTGTTTATTGCCAGATTTCTTGGTCTTAAATCCTCAGTTTCCGGGATTTCATCAAGGAATATTTCTCTTTCGACAAAGAAAGCCCCGTTTAATATGGTGATACGATTACGCGGGTTTTTGTAAGTGCGAACCTGACATAAATAGACCTGACCGGTGCTCAAAACAGTCACTCCCCTGGGAGTAATCACATCACGACCACCGATGGACGCCCGGGGAAAGAAGTCAGGACCGTAGACAACCACCCGGTTTCTGCCTCCATTGATAAGATATGTTTCTTCCACGGCTGGATCAAAAAAAACAGCTACGGGGTAGTCAATAACCCGGTTATCGTCATCGATTCTAATCTGGGCTATTGATCTTACCGGTACCATAAAATCTGACGCTGTAGCCGGGCCACTCGTGAGCACAATGGAGGCAGCAATCATAATCATTAACACCATTGTCAGTGTGGGGTAACGCCTGATCGCGGTCAACGCATTGACCGTATCGTCAAGACTTTGAATTTTCCAGGCATATTGTCGATTGTTATCTTTTATGGCAAACACGACAGAGACTTCCTCCAAGCTTTGATTCAATAAGCATATATTGATAATTTGATCCATGGGGATCATGACAGCCGACACAAGTGAGTTTCCGGCCGGGTCGCCGTAGTTCAGATGGTGCTTCTATCGGGTGCCTGGGCATCGGGTGCCCCACTTTGCTGCCTGCCGGCAGCACTTGATGGCAACCATTGCAAAGTTCGTTGATAGGTTTTTGGAGCATATAGGAATTATCAGTGGCATGTGGATCATGGCAGGATACACAGCCCTTTCCGAAAATAATTCCATGCACATAGGGAACAGGATTTTCTTTGTCCAGCAGGTTTTTTTTATCATCGTGGCAGGTGATACAAAGTATGAGGGAATCTTCGGCCCAGAGCTGATAACGGTTCGCAGTGCTATGTGGGTTATGGCACAGGGTACATCCACCGATCAATGCCCCATGGCGATGTTTGCTGGACTGCCATTCTTTTTTGCTTGTATGGCATGCGAAACAGGTTTCATCGATTCTGCCCTCCCGAAAACCTATCTTCCAGGGACTACCAGACTGCTGGTGACAGGTAAGGCATTGCTGATTGACCGCAGGGCTGTGCGGCCATATGTTTTTATGGAAGAGGTTTTGGTGGCATGTTACACAAGAGGTCTGTTGCTGTAGACCAATCAGAGCGATTGTTCCGGTCTCCTGCAGGTCATGACAATCGACGCAGCTCTCCGGTAGATGATCCTCCTGGTGAAAAAAGTAAAAATTCTTCATGTTAAGGGGCAGGAGCCCTTGCACGGGCTGATAGGTAAACTTTAACTGCTGGGCACCAGGAACAATGCTAAATTTATTAGGTCCCGGGGTGAGCGGTAACCGGAAATGAAGGTAAATATGCTCCTCGCCCTCCATGGCCACAACCGGTTTAAGCATTGCGCCGGACTTTTCAACCCTTATCTGGTTTGGTCCTCCTGTTGAGGATTTGCGCAGGACAACGTGGATTTCCGGATTCCTGGCAAGCACAGTGGCATCCATTTGGGGGGTCAACAGTTCAACATCAGCAGCCAAAACCAGACCGCTGGGTGTAAAGATTTTCATACCGAGGAGAAAAGACTGCATGAGAAAAATAATTGCAATCCGGCCTCCGCCTGTACGAAACCACCTATTACTGTTTATTTTCATTTTCCTTCTTCTATTCGTCGGTGCTGCTGTTCGTACTTTTCCCCTACTCAATAACTTCAAGACCGAAAGGTCGTGCCCCGAGAACAATATGTTCTATGAGCCTATTTGAGTTTGTATCGATAACCGCCAGGCCCGCCATCTTTTCATCCGCAACATAAAGCCGGTGGTGAGACCCGTTAAAAACCATATCAAGCGGACGGCCGAGACCGAATATTTCCTGGATAAGTTCCAATTGGTCAGACATCAGAACTGACAGAGAGCCGTCGTTATAATTGCTGACGTAAAGCTGGTTACCGGCTTCCAGCAGACGGCGTGGTCCAAAACCCACAGCTATCCGGCTCTGTGCTCCCCTGCCGCTCAGATCGGTAATTGAGACAGTATTTTCTCCGTACTCGGCAATGAGAAGATGATTGTCCGAAACGGCCAGCCCATTGGGAGTGCTGCCCGTGGAAATAGTTCCTCTTACCTCCAGACTTTCAGGATCGAGCAGTAAAACCTTTTGAGAGAGGGATAAGGAAACTGCCAGCAGGTTTTGTCCCTGCAGGTAAACAGCATATTTCGGCCGATAATTAAGCAGAATACGGGCTTCATTTCGGCCGGTGGTCAGATTAATACGAGTCAGATAACCACTACGTTCATCAAGCAGATAACCACTCCGGCCATCCGGGCTGATTGTCATAAAGGTGGGTTCATCATTGAGGGGGACCGGGAAAAAATTTATTATCCGGTAGGTTGAAACCTCAACCACCTTGATCATTCTGTCGCGAGAGGCCAGAACATAAAGCAGCTTACCGGTGCCCGGTGCCATAGCAAGGTAAGTGGGGCCACCCTTTAGTCCGAAAGAATCAACAACCCAGTTTTTATCAACACGCACGACAAAGATCGTGTCGATATCCGGGCAGGAAGCAAATACAAGGTCAATGGGTATTTGTTTGAGCGGGATGGTGGCGGTCAGGGCAGGGAAGAAGGTATTGTCAGTTCGGATTGAGTTTTGTACGTCCCAAATGATGATCAGAGTACTGCTGTCTTCAGGCTTGAGGTTCATCTCAGTGGTAAGATCCACTTCCACACTGAAAGGTTCAGGGGCTATGACAGAATATTTGCCCCCACGTTCCTGGACCTCTGCCTTAGTTATCGATAAGCGCAGCCTGTGATAAAGGCCGGGTGGCAATGCCACGCCTCCCAGAAAGAGCTGGCCGTTGTTGATATCCGACGAATCTATTTTTAATGGTACGTTGGTGAGCGATTGGCTAAAATTGTCGGAAATAATTTCTATGTTGGTGACTTCCATCCGGATGATCGGCCCTTGATCGTTCTTGAGAGAAAGAAAACAGTTGATCCGCGCGGTATAGGAAGGGTCTTGTGCCAAGTCAGGCATTAGAAATTGGTTGCTAAAATCCTTGTCAGAGCCAGGGGATGAAAGACAGCCATTAAGCATTGCCAGGAGAAACAGAGATAAATACAAACCACAGAATGACGCATTACGCATGACGGATGACACAGTGATTTTTTTATCATTCGTTATTCTGTTATTCGTCTCTTGTTGTCTGTTGTATCTAAGCATTTCCTTAAAATCCTAAAATACCATTATTCCCAATAGTAACCGTTCCGCGATTCGTCTTCGATATACACGCTTCTCTGTGCCTCAACCTCAATCCTTGCTCGTATGACAGACTGCACATCCATTCAGTGCAGGTTGTTGGGTATGCGAATCAATTCCTGGCCAATCGCGATATGCCCAGCGCAGCATGGCCGGATAGGGTGAGCCATGAGCACGATGGCAGGAAATGCAGGACACAAGGTCAGCCCCGCGATTGATCGCTGTAAATCCGGCATTTGCAGAACTGACATTCTGGCGCGCCACAGGGATCATGGGATCATATGTTGTAAAGCCGGTGAACTCTCCGAAATCAGGAATCGCCACATCGTCAGGATGACGGATCCAGGTCGAATTAGCTGTTGTTTCGTTATGGAATCGGCCATGGCAGCCGGCACATTTCTGGTTGATCGATCCGCTTTCGAGGTAACTGGTATAGGGCGCGGGATTACCCTGGTAAGTGTTGTGCTGGTCAGGAAATGGATTCTGCTCCCAATCAGAGACCTCGATGCCTACGACCCCCTCCGGTGGTGGCCCAATCTGATCATTGCGCTGCATAACGGATCCGAGGAAACGGAACCAGCCATTCTCTCTGCCCGTAACAATCTCAGTGCTATTATTGGCATGGTGATGGGGGACGTGGCAGCCTTCACAGCCGCTTTGCGCAGTAGCCAATGTTCCGTGACAGTTTACGCATTCCCCAAAGCGTAGCTCGCCACCCGGAACCTGCGTTGAAGGGAATCGGGAGTCTTCACCACTGATACCGTTCACATTGTGGCCATATGCATCTCCGTTTTTTACGAGCCAGTGGAAATTGCCACCTGCCAGTGTCGAGTTGACAGATCCGTCGGGCGGATAGGTCGGTTCGGTCAGGTTGAATACCATGGGGACAGAAGAGTCGCCCAAAGGACTTATGGTTTCGGCACCTGCATTGGTGTGACACCCGAGACAGTCTGTTTTCAGCAAGTTGACGTAAGGCTGTTCACTGGTCACCGGCTGCCCGGAGCTGTCAAGGCTATAAGCTACTGCGACTCCCTGCTCGCTGTTATGCATGGTATGACAGACTGAACAATTTCCTTTAACTGCCGCTCGGCAAAGGACGGGCAGGATGAGGACAGCAGCAATGCTGCCAAACAGGATCCATCCTTTGCAAAAAAGCATATCATTAGTCCCTAAAAGAAGACCCGTAGAAGATTGAACCGCAGAACTGAAAAACAGAAAAAGTGAAGAAGGGTGCTATGTAATTCGTCATTCTTCATTCGATATCCTGCGGTTAGATTTTCAACGGAGCAAACTACCGGCCATAGATTTCCACCCGACCGTTTCCTTCATCAACGACGCAAAGATGTTCCCACGGGTCAAAGCGTATTTGCCGGGCAAAATAGACTTTTCCCGCAGACTGGCCAGAACCGAGAAAGCGATAAAGGAACTGTCCATTTTGGCTGTAAGTCAATACACTGTTCTGATGCCGGTCGAGGACATAAATATAACCGGACGAATCGACAGCAAGTGAAACAGGGAAGTCGGCTTCAGCGCCGAGATTAATCTCGTTAGCTATAGTGCCATCAATATTGAATCGATATATCTTTTTGTCTCGGGGCTCGATAGCCAGGATCGATTCTTCAAAAATAACAAAATCAAACAATCCCGCAGAGCAATCCTGGCAGCCAAAGTGCTGCTCAACGGACAGGTTTTTATCAAGTCGGAGTACCTGTCCGCTGGAGCGATCCAGAACATAAAGTTTTCCTCCGGCATATGCGACCCGGTCGGGAAACACCAAGCGTTCGCCATCTCTGAGGATGTTAGGCTTAACCTCCTTAGCCGCGATATCGATAAGTGTGAGACTGTTGCGACCCTTTTCAACCACCCAGAGTTGGCCATTATCGAGTCGCACCATATCAAAAGGGGCCTGCAATTGTTCATTGGCGGTGAAGGCTCGGATAAACTTGCCTGTCCGGTCGAATGAGACCAAACGGTTACGGCCGGTATCAACCGCGTAATAACGTTCACTGCCCTTGTCAAAGGCAACAGCGGACGGCATGTACATGCTCTCGCCGATCTCGTCGACACGCAGACTCATCTGCCATTGCCAGGGTGATACAGCCGGAGCCATTTCCGGCAGCAGAACCACCGCCATTACTAAAAATAATTTTATCAGGTTCGGTAACAATCGTGTCTGTTTCATATCACAATCCCATTTATTTGAATTTTTTATTTCTCCATGTACCATATGCACTGTGAATCAAAATTTTCTATAGCCCTCTGTCACTAGTATTCCGCGTGACATTGGATACAAAGGGCCTTTTTGCGGTTGTACCAGGTATGGAAATCGTAATCGCTGCCCTTGCTGGCATGACAACTCGCGCAGGTCATCATCTGGCCGGTTCGCGGGTCGAAGACGTTTTCGCCTATGGGATGAGTAAAAACGCCGTGTTTTCCATGACATTCACTGCATACTTTATTGATAGGGGCTTTGGCCATGGCAGGATGGTTGGAGCCATGTGGCGCATGGCAGTTGTTGCAGGCATCTGTCATTGAGTGACTATATTTTGCACTATCATGCCGTTTGAAAGTCGCTTCGTGACACGCTCCGCAAATGTGACGTTCCTTCCCCTTGAGCAGCCTTTTATCATCCCCGGCATGGGGAGAATGGCAGGCCATACAACCGTTATCCTCGTAGCGAACAAGATGATTATGGGTTGAAGCCATCTGCGTGCTGACCTCAGGATGGCATTCGAGACAGGTGTCGATCAGGACCGGGACGCCTTTACCGGTGTGGCAATCCTGACAGCCCTCAGCATAGGGTTCGTGTAGGATATTACGAACCAGCGCCGGGCGGTCACTGCCATGTGGGTTATGGCAGGAGCCGCAGTTGTTCAGTTCTGCTGGAAAATTGGGGTGTTTTTGCTTTACCGACGCAAGTGGATGACAAGCCTGGCAAAGTGACTTGGGTTCCTTTACCAGAAGATTGGGATAGGATGACTGATGCGGTTTATGGCAGGAGTCACACTTTCCTTTTAGGTAGGGCGAATGCGTATGGTCAAACTTTTTCGGCATTTCAGCGTGACAGGTGAAGCAGATTGCCGAGGAACGATCATTAAGCAGTCCGGTCTGATCCGACGCATGCGGATTGTGGCAACCCAGGCATTCACCCTGTTTTACCGGTTTATGCACTATGCCCTGGAGCTGTTCAGTTGCCGAATCAGTGTGACAGGAGTAACAAAGTTCTTGCACCGGCTTCTGGAGCAGGCCGCTGAAGCGTGCAACATGAGGGTTGTGGCAGGAGAGGCAATCTCCATCGGCGGCAGGAGCATGCTTTACATTTTTTTGAAAAGCATCACGCTTATGACACGAGAAACAGTCAATAGCAGTTGCTCTCCGCTCCCCGCTCTCTTCATGACACTCACTACAGTTAGTGGGCGAAAACGGCTCATGGCTCACAGGATAAAGCAGGTTTTTCTCGGGTCCACCATGGGGATCATGGCAGGAGACGCAAGATTCAGGTCCCGGCCTGATGCCTTGATGAGCGTTGATAAAACTTGTGGTGTCCTGTTCGTGGCACTCGGCGCAAAGCTGGCCGCTTGATTTCAGGGTCAGGGCTTCAAAGTTCGAGCCATGGGCATTATGGCAGGTTGTGCAGTTCTCGGCAGCTGGCTGATGAAGTGCGCCGTCCCTCCAATACTGGGCAACCTCACCATGACAGCCAAGACAAAGCGCCGGCTGGCCTTTGCTCTGATTAGCGGGATGAGGTGAGCCGTGGCCGCTATGGCAGGCAACACACTCCCTTTTGGCTACGGGCTCATGCTGGACCCTGTACTTATCCACCTCGGGTTCAATTTCAGCATGACAGTTAAAACATACCTGTCCCGGCAGACCCTTGATGAGATTGGGTTGATCTGTACCATGGGTGCCGTGACAAACGAGGCATTCACCTTCAGCAAAAGGAGAATGTGCAGTTTTTTCCGTCTTTTTGGCAACCAGTTCTTCATGGCACGTGAAGCAGAGTTTTCCCTGGTCTGTAACTTCCTTGAGCAGGCCGGACTTATCCCCGCCATGGGGCGCATGACAGCTCGAGCAGTCTCCACGAACAAAGGGCCGGTGCTGACTTAAAAGCCCTTTTTCCACCTGTGTCTCACGATGACAGGAGAAACAGAGAGATCCCTCATTTTTATTCAGCAAATTAGCCGTTGCGGACTGATGCGCTGCATGGCAGTCGAGGCAGAGTCCTTGTTTGGCCGGAACATGTGGCTTAGGGGTATCAGCATAGACCTTCCGCTCATGACAGGTAAAACAAAGGGCTGGCGAATCGCTCTTGAGAAGAGCTCTGACAGGTGCAGCGTGACCGTTATGGCAGGTCAGGCACTCACCTTTGGAGGCCGGTTCATGTACACTTCTAATGCCTCCCTTTTCTTGTCCCTGGTCATGGCAGTTCAGGCATACTTTAGAAGGTGCTTCTGCCAGCATGCCGGCATATTCACTGGCATGCACGCCATGGCATGACTGGCAGTCGCCTTCCTTGACAGGCTCATGCTGTGCCGCACCCGGGATGTTATCATGACAGGCCATGCAAAGGCCACCTTCAAAGGACCGGACATTAATAGAGGAGCCGTCGACCTGGTGACAGTCGTCGCAGTCGCCGCTGCGCACCGGGGGGTGGACCACTTCTCTGAGCAGTCCCGGATCGCTGGAACTATGCTGCGCGTGACAGTCGATGCACCTGCTTTTAACCGGATAGTTCTGATGGGCAGTAATGAATCCAGGGCTGTTTATTTCATGGCAGGAGCTGCACAGGTCCTCTTCTGACATGTTCAGCAATCCTGGATGGTCTGCCATGTGGGGCTGGTGGCAGGTGGAGCAGCCATCTTCTACCGGTGCATGGATAGTCTTCCTCGTGAAGAATTTTTGTTCATGACAGTTGAAGCATATCTCTTCCACCGCAGCATTAAGGAGCTTCGGGTGTTCAGAATTATGCGGATCATGGCATAATTGACATTCCCCCTTACCCACCGGTTCGTGGACAGATGTCTTGCTTGCTACATCCTTGAATGGAGCATGGCATGGCAGGCAGACAGTCGGTACCGGCTGGCGCAAGAGGATCGTTGGAACCATGCCATGCGGTAGATGACAGGCTTCGCAGTTTTTCTCCTTGATCGGCTGATGTACAATCCCAACCTCAAAGGCAGCAAGCTTCTCCGGATGGCATTCGGCACAGGTGCGCCGAATCACTGGTTTACGTTCTGCAGGAGTTGGTGCACAGCTTATGAAATTAATCAGAATCCCCAGACTGATGAGAATGGATCCCAATAGGGGTGGCATTGATCTACGATTCATTATGATGCTCCTCCAAGCTCTTTTTGAATTTTTTTCCAATTCCGTTGTCGGACGTCAATTGCCGAGCCGGATTTGACTGTTTCGAGGTAGTTGCTGCGCATCTGGTTTAACTTTTCCCTCCAAAGACTGGAGCTGATGGACCTTTTTACCCGTTCCAATGGAAGGGGCGCTTCCGGAGTCCTTTCAACCAGGTGCACCATAACTCTTATCCCCTGGGCCATGAAGATCTGGCTCGTTTCGCCGTCAACCAATATGTCTACCACTTCCTTTACTTCAGGGTCAAGGTGGTTGGCAGGAACATTCTGGGGCTTGATGGGCTGACCGAACTGCTCCTTCAACACATCCTGAAAGTTTTTGCCTACGGCGATATCGGCCCAAATCTGGTCGATCGGGCCCTGGGTCTCATCGATTATATACAGCTGTACCAGTGTCGGCTGTGTGTAAAGAGCGATGTTCTCTTCATAGTGTTGCTTTATTTCTTCCTCTGAGACCGTGGCTTCAGGAGCGAAAACACGTTGCTCCAGCGCCAGCTTTAACCGGTGGCGAAAATTAAATTCATATTCCCACTTAAAAGGCTCTTTTTCTTCATAGTGCCGGTCCAGAGACTCCCAGTTAGTCACGCTCTGTGCTATGATGTTGTACACTGTTTCATTCTTCAGCGTGACAGCCACCTCCTCATCGGAGGCAGCGTGGGCGGCTGCCGGACGGCTTATCATGAGTTTCCGGATAACATTCATGAACTCTTTTTCAGTGATGTTTTGTTTGCTGGTCGTGATAACAGCAGTATCAGTGAAGGTGTCATCGGCAGCATTAAGATCCAGGGCAGCGATTCGCTCTTCATCAACCTCTACTTTATATTTTTCACGCAGTTCTGTAATGAGCTGTCGGGTGAGTTTATTTTCCTGCTCTTTCCAGAGCTCCCGGCGGATATCCGCACGCACCTTGGCAAAGTCCTCTTCGTCGTTTTCTTTTTTATCATTCAGGAAATAAAGGAATGGGCCTTTCCCGTAATCATTGGGATTTACTGCCTCGCCGACCTTCAGCTTCTGTAAAATTGTCACCCAGTCCGGATCAGTTCCATTGGGCCGCAACCAGTTCTGGACTGTGGAAACGGGCCCTCCTTGCTCGGCAGCGCGCGTGCGCAGATCGTCGATTAACAATGTCCCTGCAGCAAGATCCTGCCAGGCCGCGATGGCAGTCTTTTCGTCCTTGAATTCCAATCGCTGGACATTCCAGAGCGGCTGGTACTGTTCTGTGTAACGGGTCTTTATGTCCGCCTCTGTCACGGTGATCTTACTGTCTACCGCGTCGTACTTGAGCATCAGCAGGGTTCGGGACTGCAGGAAAATTCTGGTCTGGCGCTTGAATTCGGGAGTTTTATCCAGGTCCATGCGTTCTGCCTCTCTGCTGAGCAACAGCCAGTCGACATAGGGATCAGGGGTTTCCGGCAGGGGGCTGTCGTTATCATTCCAGTACTTCCACCAGTGTTTGAAGTCTTCAATACTATAATTTTCTCCGTCGATGGAAACCAGGGTGTCGTCGCCAAATAATGCTGCAGTGACCTGTGTTACGGGAAGGAAAGCCAGACAAACCAGAAAGATCAGGGTCAAGGTAATACGTCGCATTGTTTAAGTCCTTTTTCAAACCAGAGATTAATAATTTCTTCGGCCATCTGCCGGCTCAGACCGGTAACCGTATGGATGGTGCCGAAATGCATAGTTTTTTTATAATCAGTGCCCTGCCGCCGATGAAAGGCAGTCCACAATATTTCTCCACTGCGACCGTCGCGTATCTGAATTTCCAAGATGAGCATTGGGTTGACAGTATTGTGTTCGCCACGATCTTCACGCATCTCCATTATTATACCTGTAATAAGCAACTGGGCGTTAACTCGGTCGCCTATGATCTGCAACTGCTCAAGACTCTGTTGTACCCCAGGTAGAATTCGCAACTGCTGGTATGCTTTAAGAATATCGCCTTCCTGAATAACCAGGTAGTTGCCGGCCTCCTGAAACTGTGTCGCGAAGACCTTGGTGACAATTGTATCCCCAAGCGGGTAATCGGAGTCGTTTAAAAACGGCAGCACTGCCACCCGGCAAACCGGCCCGGTTGGCAGCGGCGCCAGCTGCCGGTGGAGCGGAACCTGGGTGCCGGTGCCGCAACCACTTAAAAGAAAACCGCAGAAAAGGATTAAAACAAAAATGTAGCATAATGAACAACAAATAACAAATAACGAATGACGAATGACGAAGTGCGAATGTAAAGCTTTCATTTCTTTTTCCTTCTTTCTTGTTTGGCTCGCCATTTGTTGAAATTTTCTTTTAATCATTCCAAGTACAATTCGTCCAGCCCTTGTCCATTCGTCTCTCGTTTTTTGCTTTCCTTAATCAGAACTCTTCAACCCATTTCTCTGAAATACCCGTGTCTTCCTCCTTGGTATCATCCTTTTTCTTTAAGGACGGGAGCAGATCTTCAACTTTTCGCCGGACCTTTTTCCCCAGGATATCCTCATAAAATAAAAACCCCTGAATTTCCTGGTCCTTTTCGGAATCCGACAGTTCGATTCCAATCTCGCCCGGCAGTTCCTGGCCTTCGGCCTTGGTGATCATGCGTCCCTCTTTAGTCCACATCTCTAAACGCCAGTATTTCAATGGCACTCTGCCGTCATGTTCCATGTTCACAACAAATTCTTCGTCGTCACCCCTGTCCAAACCCAGGGATACCACCGGCAAACTCCTGTTCATCTCCACCTTCCTGCTGGCCCTGCCCATATTGCCGGCCATGTCCCAAGCCTCGACAACCACCTCGTAAATCCCATCGCCCATATTGTAGCGACCTTTCCAGATAATGTTTTCAGGCAGATTGCCGGCTTCCTCCATGTCACCTATCGGGTCGCCACCCTCGCTGTAAATAGATAAGCGCCAGTGGGACAAGGGTTTACGGACTAACATGCGCGGCTTAATCTCAAGTTGCTGGTTAAATACCGGCAGGGAGCCAAAGATTTTCGCACTAGGCAGTTCAAGCTCAAAAAGCGGCGGCGTGGCGTCAATCACATAGTTGCCCAGGATGGTCGTTTCTGTACGGCCATAGCGCGGCCACTCGACGAGCAGGATCACCGAAAAAGTGCCGCTCTCTTCCCCTGCAACCCAGGTGGCCTCGAAAGTGGAGCCGTCTGCGGAGACAGTTGCCGGATAGAGCTGTTCGTCCGCTTTGAAAAAAACGCGCGGGGCTTCTCCGGCAGGCCATGTTTTACGCAGACGAACCCGGCAGTGAATCTCATCGCCGGGGCTTACATACTTGGGTTCCAGCACGGCCGAGTCGATATAGAGCGCTGCGGCCAGCGGTTCTTCCTTGATGATCTGCCATGGCCACTGCTCGATAATTTCATCCAGCAGGAGGCGTTGCAGATCAGCAGTAGTTTGTGGTTCGCCAATCCCCAGCATCCTGCGTTCTTCACCAGTGCTCATGCTGCCTATATAGGTCCAGATTGAGCGGACATCGCTTGTACGTATAAGGTTCAGGGTCAGCCCCATGGATTTTTCCGGCCGTTCCTTGAGCTGGCTTACGGTGCCAAGCAGCAAAAAGCCCGCGCCCAATTCATCGCGAACCCGGGATATATTTAATGTTTCCAAGTGCCCGAGGGTACGAATTCTATTGTTTGCCATGAAATCGATAACCGTCTCAAGGTCAATGACTTCGCTGCCTCTGTCAGTTAAACGCTCAACCAAAAGCTTGGTGAAAGGGAGATTGGCATCGTTGCGTCCTTCTCCCAATTCCTGCAGTGGAAAGACAGCAACCGGTGTGCCTGCAGCAGCAGCAAGGGCTGGTAGTAATAAAAACAAGACAGCAAGTGCCAGCTTTCTCAAACTTTGCAGGCAGCACAATTCACCTTTCACAACGCACCTCTTTGCCATCCGTTGCCATTCGTTATTCAGCGCATCGTTGCAAACAGCTCATTTAACAAATTCAGCGTCACCTGGAAGGAATCTTTCGGTGCAAAACCAAAGAGCCGGTCCGCCAGGGAGTAACCGCTACCCCTCCCGCTGGCCTGCCAGAGGAGCACTCCTGTTTCACACTCGATAAGGCGCAGGGTCATGGTAATTTCGGAAAAGACCGCACTGCCACGAGATTCTGAATACTCTTCCACTGAACCGAAAAGAACGGCCTGGACATCGAGGCTTTCACCCAGACGCCGAATGGTAAATGCATCAATGGGCGCCCCCGGGGTGAGCGCTTCCTGCTGCAGAAAGACGTCTACTCGCGCCTTGTCGATCACATCGAAAATATCAGTGGCCAGCAGTTGAGTCATGGTAAACTCTCGGATGCGTGGTGCTCTGCCGCCCCCTTCAAAGGGCATTACCGCCACCGTCTGGATAAGAGCCAGGTTGATATTTTCGCGTGTAAAGGATTGGGTGGGAGTTTTACCTCCACCACAACCAGGCAGATACAGAAGCATGGACGCCACAATTATTACAATAATTTTCTTGTGCATAGTAAACCCCTAATTTGTTTTTAAGAATTCATGCAGTAAATTAATACCGCTATATGGTGATTGCAAGTTGTTTATCATGCGTTATTCACAGCCCCAGTGATAGATTTATTCGGAAATTGTAAGTGTTTTTTTCCGCCATCAGGTAATTGCCTTGGGTCAAGAGCGACAAGTTTCTGCCGATATCCCAACTCCCAACCAGTCCGAAATTGTCAGTTGTCTCGTCAGACTGTCTATGGGTAGCAGTAAATGTCAGGCGGGTTTTAAGGGTGCTAATGAGCATCAGGTTCATATTCAGGTCGAATTTATCCGTAGTATCCCTATCCAGGAAATAGGTTGTGTAACTCCCACGTAAAGATAAGATGTCGGAGGGGCGATATCGTAAGCTGAATATCGCGTCAGCGTTGTCAGTGGTATCTAAGTCAAACTCTCGGTGTGTGTAAGAGGTTGTGAAGTCGCCGGAAAGATACTTGAGAAGTTGAGCATTGAGGACTATGCGATTGTTTATGCTGGTTTCGCCTGTAACAAAGCCGTCGTCTTCCAGACGTTGAAGATCGGTATAGGAAATAGACCAGCTACCGGTGAGGTCCGGGTAGATCTCGGCCTTGGTGTTCAGTCTGTATCTGTTGGAGTTTAACGTTTTCTGCTCGTCGATGAAGCGTTCTTGGCGGGTGTACCCATAGGTGACAACCATTGATTCGATGGGGATGGTTGTCACAGTCAACGAGTAGCTTCGATCGATGTCTTCAGGAGTCTCGCTACTTTTCTCCCTGAATTCGCTGAAGTCAATGGATGGCCTTATATAGGGGAGCGGGGACCACTTGAGACTGCCGCTTACCGTCCGCCTGTCGTTCTCGTTGGCAATGTCATCTGAGTATTCACTTTCGGTCTGTTCCTTCGTCAGGTTAGCGGAAGCTCTCAAAGTACGGGTTATGAGGTAACCTATGCTGAAGTTTGAAAGGTTACTGGTGGTCGTGCTGGAAGAAGTCTGTGTAATTTTAGTGAAAGCAAGAAATGAGGTAAAAACCAAAGGGCCGCTGGGAACATTTTCAGCCACCAAAATGAAATCCGTGGCAGGGCGGCCGATAGCTATATCAATACTCCTGTTGTCATCAAGAGTGGCAGCGCCCTGGAGATTTCCCCGCCGTTCCACCCATGGATCAGACGGATCACTTCTGGTGTAAAATGCCCATCTCAGTTCCAGAGCCTGGGACCTGGTGAATGAATCAGCCACGGTAAGTCGCACGATGTCAATTTGCGCAGGAAAGTCACCAGCAAAGTAAAAATGCACGTGCTCATCAACATCAACATCCTGCGGCAGCGGGGAAGCTGGATCTTCATAATCTGGTGAATCAGGCAGCAGTTGGTCCAGCGGTGTATCCGGATCTGTGACCTTGGCATACCTCTCGCCCTCCAGAGGAAAATCAAAGAAGCCCTCCTGATCTTCAATGGTAATATCCTGGGTTGTATACCCAAATTGCTGGGCAAAGTTGTAGTTGAGCCGGTTTTCCCAGAAGCGGCCCTCAGTCTCAAATCTGGCGAAGTGAGAGTCACTCTCATACAGACTGTTGCTGACAGGGTCTTCACTTTTGTAATTACTGAACTGGTAACTGAAATCGGCCAGGATAAGGTCCCAGGTAACCGATATATTGCTATTTTTTTCTTTTTGGCCGGTTCTGGTAAATAGAGTGAGGTTATCTGGAGTATCGACAAACTCGCTGTAACTGTAACGCAGACTCGGCACAAGGGGGATACTCCAGGATGTGCCCAGAGTTGCCTCCCACGAGGAAAGAGTGGATTCAGTTTTGTCAGTATTGCGAATATAAGAGGTGCCGGCTAGTTGGGCGAGGAAAATGTCATTTACCAGACTCAGCTGTGCAGAAGGAGTCAGTTCGTCGCTGGCAACCATACCAGTGCCCGGGTCGGATTGAGTTCTTGTATAACCCACCGCAGCCGAGGCCCTAATAGCATGGGTAGGTTGATAGGTAAGGGCTGGTCCGACACCCAGGCTGTAACGCTGCTGGAATTCTCTCAAGGTGTCACGGTCCTCTCCGCCTGACTGTCGGTAGGCCCAGTAGGCATTGAAATTTAGAGCGGAAGCAGGTGATGAAACCCCGGTTAAAAGAAGCAGCACAAGCAGAAACAGCCCTAATGGACCGATTGATACTGAAAGTGGCAACCACCGGGGCAGAAGGGGCAGACCAGTCACTTTATTGCAGGTTTGTGCGCGCATCTTGCTGCTTCTTATCCTTTGTCATGCCCTATTTAGTATGATGTTATCGATAGCAACATCCTGATAATCTTGCGGATAAATTAGGCAATTTAATCATGATAGGCATTCGGCATACAAAGACAACCCGAGCTGGAGGGTTGGGCACATGAAACAATGCACTTTTTGTTTTTGTAAAAGTTTCGTTGTCAGGAATTAATTCATTGTCTTGGAATAGAAAAACCTGACAACATATTGTTTTAATATTAATTAATATAGGGAATAAGTCTATTGTACCTTAGTACTAGTGGTTGTTTTTATTAAAGAATCAGACCTGCTTTGGCGGTCTAAAAAAAATGAGGCCGGCTC
>Ga0209536_100007319_pt1 | contig 16748 bp, 12 predicted proteins | sample DeeMarSeWOR28_12_FD_187461 | JGI IMG/M metagenome (GOLD analysis project Ga0209536, IMG submission 187461) | Marine sediment microbial communities from White Oak River estuary, North Carolina - WOR-2-8_12 (SPAdes) (version 2) | ecosystem: Environmental > Aquatic > Marine > Intertidal zone >... | reverse complement strand
CGGCCCACGTTGGCCCTGAGGGCAAGCTCGATCTGACGGTCCTCATTCAGGCTGTGGATCGAGACCGAGTGACCTTCGCCGGAGAATTTCAGGATTCTCGTGGTTCGCTCCACCATGTCACTGAAATCCGTCCATTTCCAGACGGTGAGAACCAGGGATATTTTCTCGCCGGAAAACCGGTCCTCAGGGCCGATTCTTTCGCCGATGACCATCAGAAAACGCGTATCTTCGGGCACGTCGATCTTGGCCTGTTCGGCAAGGTAATGGACGGGCTTGGCTACAACATCTCTGTTGAGCATCTTTCCGTCGGGCCACATATATTTTCTGAGGCGCTCTCGCTCCTGATCGTTGCACAGGTAGCCGCCCTCGGCCTTCAGGGCTTCCATCAGGTCGTCGTAGATGGACTCCTGAATTGCAACGGCATTCTCGGAAGAACAGGAAGCCGAGTTGTTTGCGGTTTTGGACTTGACGATCTTCGCCGCGGTCGAGGGCAGGTCAACCGTATCGTCGATTATGGAAACCACGTTGCCCGCCCCGACGGTGTGGCTGGGTTTGCCGGCTGCATAAACGACCTTGACCAGTGCCGCTCCGCCGGTGGCAATGGCAAAGTCGCAGTTCTGCATGAGTTCAACTGTCTTTTCTTTGCTGGTCTCTTTAATGCATTGCAGCAGATCTTCAGGTGCGCCGACTTTACGCAGGGCCTTTCTGCCGTGCTCGACCGTCAGATAGGAACTGCCCTGTGTCCTCGGATGAGGCGAAACGATCATGGCATTTCTGGTCTTGAGAGTGCTCAGGCCGAGGCAGCAAATGGTCGATTCAGGATTGGTGCAGGGAACCACGTTGGCAATCACCCCCATCGGCTTGGCAAAGATCTTCAATCCCTTTTCCTTATCCTCTCTGACCAGGCCGCAGGTCTTCTGGCCGATCAGATCTCGCATTGTGCCGCGCGTCTTACTCTGAATCTTTGCTACCTTGTCTTCGTACACGCCTATGCTGGATTCATCAACCGCCAGCTGGGCCAGGGCTATTGCCGTCTCTTCCTTCTGCCATTCCCAGCCGGCGGCGGCCACCATTTCATCCACCTTCTCCTGCGGCCAGGATTCAACCTCCTCAAACGCCTTTCTTGCTCTGCGGTACATTTGTTGAATATCGTCTGCCATAATTTTTGGTGCTCCCGATTGAAAAATTCCGTTCTTGCGTGGGTAAGCGGCTTTACAATAATTAGTTTATCGTTTTGCTCGCGGGAATTTACTACCCTGAAGGGTATCTCTGCTATCTCCATTGCCTCAGCCAAACCAGGTTCGATACATCGCTCCGGCACTTGACCGTTTCTGTAATCAGCGGCCCACCTTTTTGATACCCGTCTTCTTGCTGGGGTCCTCGATTTCTTCTATAATGGCAAATCCGCTGCCGTGAATCTTCTTTCTTTCCTCAAATGCCTCTTTCCACTCTTCAGCGGTGTGCGTCTGGGCCGGTTTGGCGATCTTGTCGCGGTCTTTGACGTCCGGTACGGGCCGATCGGGCGCGCCGTCGTAGTCCTCTCTGGGTGTCAGAGCCTGGCCCAGTCTTGTATAGCTGCCTCTTTCCAGCTCCTCGATGTAGTGAGCTCCGGCGCCGAAAGCGCGGGTAACTGCCAGGATGGCCCAGGTTGCCTCGGGCGTGAATCCCAAATCCATCATCACAGCTCCGATCGCGCCGAGCATATCCAAATCCACCGGCTCAGGACTGATCTGTTGGGCGGCTTCGACGATTTCCTTCATAAAGGCGATGTGCTTTCCCGCGACGCCGAGCTTCTCGGCCCGGTCAAGCATGCGCTTGGCCGCAGGGTCCTTGAGCATCAGGCCGGAGACGCCCAGCGACTCATCGTTGAGGTTTTCCTCTACCAGAAGCTTGGCAATATCCTTGGTAGTCTTGCCCTGTTCTTCCGCTCTCTTTAAATACTCTTCGAGCCGGTTGCCGAAGGCCGAATAGGCCCCAAAGGCGTGGCCGAAGGCCAGCACCGAGGCACCACAGGCCTGGGTCAGGAAGGTCTTTGACTGAGCTACGATCCTCGAGATCGCAGCCGGCATCGATAACCCGTCTTCCAGGGCCAGAATCATAACGTAGTTGAGCATCTTCTCTTCTTCGACGAGCGGTATTCTGGCCTGGAAATCCACAAAAAGGATGTCCACCAGTCCGTAGCCTTCCTCTACCAGTTCGGTGGTGTCATATCCTCTGGCAACGATACGGTGGACGTTTTTGTATGCGACTTCAGAGACCCATCTAAAGGACTTCCTCTTGGTGTCCGGCGGCACCGTGCCGTACTCTCTTTCGTAGTAATCGTAGGGCATCTTCCGATCGCCGAGGTTGCCAATCTTCCTTTTCTTTTTTTCTTCGTTTAGATCACCCAATTCTGGTATTCTCCTTGTTCTTTCTGCCGCCGGGCGTATTGCTGTCTTTCTTGTTGCTTGGGGACTATGCGATCGTCCGGGCCGGCATACTCAATCATACTAAGGTCGATCATCTGGACCATCGGCTCTCTGCGTGAGGCGCCCCATGCGCGGCCTCGTTTCATGTTGAACAACGCGTGCGCTGCACAACTAAAGCCCCGGCACACGCTGCCGATGCACCACGCCGCGTTTGGCGAAAAGCCTATGTCGCACAGGGCGGTGTTGCCCGCGCCGACGACATTGACGCCTACGTAAGATCTTCCCTCGGCCTTTCTCCGGGCATGGAAGTGTTTCTCGATGGCCCTTTGAAATTCGAGATACACCCCGCCGACCTCCAGCTCTTCCTGTTTGACGTGAATGGGCTCGGCCCGTGGATCGCTGTCGATATGCTGCGGCTGTCCCAAACCCATCACCGGTTTCTTGTTGTCGAGGTACTCATCCACCAGGATCTTGGCCATTTCATCGAGCGTCTTTCCCTCCTTGTGTGCCCTCTCGATATACTTGTTCATCATGTATCCGTGAGCGGCGCCGGGTCCGTGCACTCCGCCAAAAGTCATGATCGAGGCGGCGATGGCGGTGGGCAGATTCGGCCTGCCGGTGCTGACGCCTATCGCTGCGACGGCCGATGGCGACATCGAATGCTCCATGAAGACACCCATCTCGTACTTGAGCATCTTCTCTTCGTTTTCGGTGGGAATCCTGTTCTGGAACATGACAAACATCGCGTCACAAAAAGAATAGCCCTTCTCCGCCAATTCGCTCAGGTCGTATCCGCGCAGAACGGTCTTTTCTTCCGTCTTGTACGAAATGGCCGTTTTTCTTCGAAACACTGGTTCTCTGTCCATCAGTTTTGCTCCGCTGTTATCAACAGGTCATCTCACGGAATATTCTACTTGCCAAATCTAGCCATCAGCCTGCATCGACCTTGCGTTTGATACTGAATCCCATGGCACACAACTCCTCAACGACCTCGCCATAGAGGTCTGCATATTCCTGACAGGGTGAGCCTGTATCTATGTCATAACAATCCTGGTACTTCTTACCGATCGGGGCATTGTCCAGGTTGTCCTCGTACCTGTCAAGCAACTCTTTGACAAGATCATTTGCCTCTGCTCGACTCATCCCAACGCAGGCTTCGTTGATCTGGACCGAACCCAGCATCTCCATAGGTGTGACATAATCATTCAACACGGCTCTAGCCGGGTGCGTCGTTTGAGCCGACACGCCCGAAGGTATTGCAGCGGCAAGGTATGCGGCGGTCTCATAGAAGAACTGTTTCGTCATCGGGCCGGCGGCGATATATCCGAGCGACCAGACCAACTCCTTTGTGTTGCGGCTGATGGCCTGCGAGCTGACCGCCACACACCACAGCACATCCCGCTTTGTGCTGCAGCCTTTGGTGATGTGAATGGGGAAGGTTAGATGATAATCGCAGTCGAGGACCAGGATCCCAATTAACCTGTAGGCCACGTTGAGCACTGCCACTCCAGCCGGCCCCCCGGCATAACCACCGACCATGGGCCCGGACTCATTTCCGATGTTCGCCCCCCAGCTCGACAGGTAAGTTGTCTTGTTTAGGGCGCCCATGTCAAACTTCATCTCGGCCAGCGCCCCGACCAGCCATCCATCCGAGGGGCGAAGCCCGAACTGGGGGCTGCTGGCAGCTATGGTCGCCAGGGCGGTGCCCGCCGCTGAGATGCAGTTGCCTATTGCCAAACCGGGCCTGCCGGCCTCACACAAGGCATCGCGGGCGATCTTTATTGCCCGGATGGCGCCGAGCACCTCCGTAGGCCTGCCCGAAACAACCGTTTGACCATCGACTGTTTCTAATGCCGGGACGCTGACCGAATTCGCCTGCTTTATCTGAGCGTATGACTTGACGAGATTTGAGGCGATATGTTCGTCGGTGTTGATGATACCCGTGCCGACGTGATACCAGGGTTTCGTGTCGCTGTCGGGCAGACGCGGCGTCCATTCATAACGGTCCTCGCCCTCGCCCATTACGCAGCGGCCGCGGGAGCCGGCCACAGCCTCCAACACTTCATCCCGTGTGAATCTGATCACGCTCTCGGTATCCGGACAATAGACGCCCGTCTCAGCAACAAAATCAACGCCGGCTTGAAACGTTCGATCAGCCAGGTCGTCATCCGACGGCACCGGATTCGCCGGATCGTATGTGATCTTGTACTTCTCACACAGTCTCCTCGCGTTGGCGAAGACGACGCGCAGATCAAAGGTCTCGGCGTCCATTTTTTCGGCGGCCTCAAGGCGGCGACAAATTTCTATGATACCCATAATCGGAAAGACTCCGGGGCAGAATCCCCTGGAACAACTATCCCTCAAGCCGTGTGAGACATTCGTCCAGGATATCCATCGCTCTGTCTATTTCTTCTTTCGTAATCGTAAGTGGCGGCGTGAGCGTTATGATGTTGCCCATCGTTACCTTGAAGTTCAGTCCTCGCCCAAGCGCGTCGTACATAACCATCTCGGCTTCGTCGACGGCCGGCTCCTTTGTCTGTCGATCTTTGACCAGCTCTATCCCCATCAGCAGGCCAAGACCTCTGACGGCTCCGATCATCTCATGCCGCTGCATCATCTCTCGCATTCGATTCAATGCATGGGTGCCCATGTCTGCGGCGTTCGCCAACAGATTGTCATCTTCCAGACATTCGATCGTGGCCAGGGCCGCCGCAGAGGCTACCGGATTCTTCTCATGGGTATAGTGCCCCAAAGCTCGATCTGGTGAAACGTCCAAATCGTGACGGGCTATGAGTGCCGCCAATGGAAAGATCCCGCCGCCTAGACCCTTGCCGATAACCAGCATGTCCGGTTCGACACTGAAGTGCTGACATGTGAACATCCTGCCCGTTCGCCCCAGGCAGTGAGGTATTTCGTCGAGAATCAGCAAGGCACCATGCTTGTCACACGCGGCTCGGATCCTTTGCCAGTAACCGGCGGGAGGAATTACCGATGTGCTTCTGACGGTTTCGGCAATCACCGCGGCAATGTCCCGCTCCTTGTCCAGAACGTACTCGACATAGTCGGCGCACTTCAAGGTGCAGTTGTCCTGTTCGCACCCCCAGAGACATCTGTAACAGTCAGGCGGCGGAACATGCTCGGCGCCGGGCAGAAGCGGACCTGCATCCTTGCGAAAGATCGCCTCTCCGCCAACAGAGATTGCATCGAGCGAAGCGCCGTGGAAGGAATCCCACATCGATATGGTCTTGAACCTGCCGGTCGCCATCCTCGCAAGTTTCAGAGCCATTCCGACGGCCGCCGTTCCGGCAGGCGCAAGAAGGACCTTGTTCAAATTTCCACCGGCCAATTGACCCAACTTCTGAGCCAACTTGATAGCAGGTATATTAGTATAGCGGCGCGTACAGAAGGCAAGCTCATCCATTTGATTCTTGATAGCATCAATTACTCGCCGGTTGCCAAATCCAACCTGATGGACATTGTTGCCGTGAAAGTCCATATAGCGCTTACCCTGAATGTCCTCAAGCCAGACATCTTCGCAATGAGAAAGGACGTTTAGACACGGCGTGGAAAGCGACTGGTGCAAAAAACATTCAGCATCCAGCTCAAGCCACTCTTGCGTTTGGGAATCTATGTTCTTCTTAATCCAGTGCTTTCGCTTTGGCGAAATATTCAAATCACCTTCCGACTGCAAACCTTCAAGTTCAATTTTTTCTGGCTCCATAGTATAGTGCTCAAGATTGAAATTTCGGGTTTTTGCGCGGGTAAGTAGCTCCAAAATAGAAGTTTATGATCCTACTCGCGGGAATTTACTACCCTGAAGGGTATAACACCCGGCCAACTTGAGTTGCCGTCTGATAATGATATTATAGTGATCCTTATTGAAAATTCGCGTTATTGCGCGGGCAAGTGGCTTTACAATAACAGGTTATGGTTTTGCTCGCGGGAATTTACTACCCTGGAGGGTATACTTTGACCTGACACCCATTTGGTCCGTCACTTCCCTGATGGCCGCCAGTAAATCATATATGTCAGACTCAAAAATTCTGCCGATATTTCCAATTCGGAATGTATCAGCAAATGTGATTTTACCCGAATATATGATGTAGTTTTTATCATGTAGTCTTTTATAAAATTCGTTGAAGTCAAAACGGTCGGATTCAGGATAATAAAAAGATGTAATTATATAACCCTGGTCATCTGGATGAAGAAATTCCTTAAATCCCATCCTGCGCATACCATCGATCAGTGTTTTGTAATTGGCCTGATACCGAGCCGAGCGGGCCTCAACACCACCTTCAGCTTCAAATTCAGCTATCGCTTGCCTAAACGCCATCAGCGTATGAGTCGGCGGAGTAAAGCGAAACTGGCCGTTTTTTTCAAAGCCTTTGTATTGTCCTAATATATCCAGGCACAGACTTCGGGCATAACCCTCGGTTTCCATAAGTGAACGAAGCTTTGCTACAATAAAGGAAAATCCAGGGACTCCCTCGATGCACTTGTTGGGCGAAGAGACAAGATAATCAATTCCCGATTCAGTCAGATCAATCGGAATTGCGCCAAAAGAGCTCATAGCATCTACAATATATTTTGCGGGATATTGCTTAACGATCTCACCAATTTTTTCAATTGGATTGACAATACCCGTCGTTGTCTCACAATGAACGACTATAACATTGGTAATATTTGAATCGACCTCGAGTGTGGATTTTACTTTATCTAAATCAGGTGTTTTGTCTTCAGCTGATTTGATAACAATTGTTTCGATATTCAACATCGAAGCAATGGTAGCAATTCGGTCACCATAGGCCCCATTGGTAATAGCTAACAATTTACCATCAGGCGGAACCGTTGAACCAACCACCGCCTCAAGTCCGAATGACCCGCTGCCCTGCATTAAAACTGTGGTATAGTGCCTGGGATTGGCTCCTGCTATCTCAACCAGCTTGAGTCGAATCTCTTTTACCACTTCTCTTAATTCATAATCCCAGGAACCTACATCCCTCAACATGGCCTGCTTGACGGTTTGGCTTGTCGTCAGGGGTCCCGGCGTAAAGAGCATCTTGTCTTTGGCGCTGGGAATTTGCCCTCTTGGTTTCATAGTGTCGACTCCTCCTTGATCTCAGTCGTCCGTTTGTGAGCCTCAGGGACCCAATTCCACTTAATTGCAAGCAGACAGCCGGCGACGGCGGCAATCAGCACAAAGAAATAGAACAGGCTGTCCCAGCCCAATGCCCTTGCTATATATGCGACGATGAAACCGGAGATCATTTGCCCCAGCGAGCCCACGCCGTTTATGATGCCGGCGGCAAATCCGGCAGCCTTTGGCGAGCCTGTGTCGATGGCCGCAGCTCCCGACATCAATGCGTCGGGACCGTAGGTGAAGAACCCAATGAACGATATCCCGATGGCGTTGCCAAGGTGACTCCAGGCGGCCAGTTGAGGCTGGAAAAGGCATGTTATAGCCAGGCCCCACATCCCAAGGGCCCCCACAGGCATCCGGCGAGCCTGAAAGATCTTATCTGAGACATAACCGGCGGCGACTATGCCGGCGAAGCCCGCTGTTTCATACAGAATCGAGGTGTAACCGGCCTCGGCGAGGCTGTAGCCGAGGTGTTCGACCATGTACAGCGGCAGCCAGAAGAATATTGCATATCGGCCCATCTTCGTAAAGAAATACATGAGGCTGATAAGCCAGATCACGGGATTCCTCAGCACCAGAGCGATAATCTCTTTTGCGGACGGCCCCGAGCCGGCGTCTGTCTTCTGTGGCGATTCGTCTTCGGCGATTTCACAAAGGCCTACATCGGTTGGTTTGTTGCGCGTGAAGAGAACGAAACACAGCGCTATTAGAGCCAGCAGGGCAGACGGAACCCAGAAACTGCGCCGCCATCTCAGGTTGAATGTGTGGGGATACGCCTCCTGCAACAGGACCTTGTTCAATGAAATCAAATTGCCGCCTTCGAGTTCCTTTTCTCGCTCCTCGGGTGTCTTATCGAGCAGATTCTCTATGTTTTTGCTGGTTCTCTCTGAGAGCCCGACGCCGGCGAAGTTCTGTTCGCTGTAAAGCCAGGGCCCCTGGATCGCCGCGTTCAACTCCTTGACCATCGCCTGGTGCAGTGGTTCGGCGACGGGGCCGGTTCCCTCGTACTTATCGAGAAGTCGAAGAGTTTCGGACGAAAACTGTTGTCTAAGATGTTTTGAGAGCGAGTCTCGATCAGCTCGCAGTTGAATTGCCAGCCCGGACGGGTCTTTAAGGTCACTTGCCTGCAGTAGAAGTGGACGTGTCACGACGAACGTTGCAAGACTGGTCGCAGCGACGGCGCCCACGACATAACATGTTGACCACCAGGACATGACGACGCCCCGTTCGGCGCGCCGAAACCAGGGGGCCATGTTCTTGACAGTCCCGGACCAGCCTGTTGATTGTCCCGTTCCATTGACACTCAGCAAGAAGACAAAGACAGCCAGTGTTGCGCCAAAACCCAGGAAGATGTTTGCCAGCACCGACAGAAACAGCCCAACGCCAACAACCAGGCGAGGGCCGAACCTGTCAGACAAGAACCCGTTGTAGAACTGACCCAGCGCATAGAAGAGACTGTAGAAGAACAAGGCCATTGCGAAATTGTCCTTCGTAAAGCCAAGATCCCGGTTGAGCAGAGGCATGGCAATGCTGAAGTTCTTGCGGCACAGGTAGAACCCTCCGTAGGCCAGCCATGACAGGGCAAAGATCCGGCAGCGCCAAAATCGATATTCGGTAGTAAGTTCTATTGCCATGTAACCTTTCCGGTTGACCCTGTCTACGGACCGTGCAGGCCACATTATGGCGTCTGACCCGGCATTGTCAAGAGGAACCACCGATCTGGATTATGGATGATAGTTGTGTTATGAAACCGCAGATAAGCTGATGTTCAGTATTTGTTGATGATGTGTCGGACTTCGGAATTCACTAGCAGGTACGGGCGAAGGTCTGTGGCCGTTACAGTTGAGGCGTTCCCCTTGCTGCGTGCCATACTCTTACGATTTCCACAATGTGCTTTTGGGGCTTCACTCTGTACACTATCCTGCAGGGCTTGCGAATGACTTCTCGGATATCGGGATCGCTAAACTCCGGAACAATCCGCCCGGACTTGGGAAAATCAGCCAGGTTCTCGACCGTGCGCAGCACATTCTTGATGAAATTGGAAGCGGCTTTTGGGCGAGACTCGGCGATGTAGGAAGCAATCTCTTTCAGGTCAAGACGAGCCGACGGAGCCCAGATCAATCTGTAAGCCATTCGGCGAACTCCTCCTTGACCTTTTCATGGCTGATGCCTTTGCCCTCGTCCAGCTCGCGCAGACCTTTGCGCACCGCAACGACGAAGTTGATCCGTTCTTGAATATCCTCCCAGGAAGCATCCGCCGGAAGCTGCTCAATTGTCTTCAAGGCTATTTCCTTAGTCGTCATGGCCACATTATACACGATATCTAGCCAGTTCCGCAACTACAAAAGACATCTGTGGCCGCGTACGGCGGTAAGCCCCCAGCAATAATCAATAGTCAATTGCCGGTTTCCCACCACAGTCTGGGATAGTCCTGGCCTTCAAGAATCCACCAGATGTCCTCATCGCCGTTTTCCGTTTCGTCGATGAAGTCCCAACCTGCTTCAAGAAACATGCTGGCGGTCTGCATCTCGATCACGGTCTTACCGGTCCCGCGGGCACTGGTGGTCTGGCCCGAACTCTCGGTGTCCCAGAAGCATGCAATGATTTGGCCATAGTAGTCCTTGCCCACAAGGCCGCCGACACTGTCCGCTCCGCTAACCGCGCCGGCGCTGTAGCTGTTGTTGATGTTGCCATCGTAATTGTAGCCCACGAGGCCACCGACGTCTTCATTTCCTGTAATCATCCCGGTGCTGTAGCTCGCTTCGATCCAGCCCCACAGACTATAGCCTGCGAGGCCGCCAACAGCCGAATCTCCACTGACCGTGCTGCCGCTGTAGCTCATAGTGATGGTGCCAATATAATGGGTGCCTGCAAGGCCGCCAACATTACTGCCTCCGCTGATCACGCCAGTACTGTAGCAGTTGGCGATGCGACCGGAACAGCCATAACCCATAAGCCCTCCAATATGATCGCCAGATCCGTTGACATCTACAGCTTCCAGACCAAGATTTGAAATCACTCCAGAGTCTCGTTTCCCAAATAGACCCAAGTATCCACTGCCTCGGATGTGGAGATCTCTGATTACATGGCCATTGCCATCAAAGGTTCCAGCAAACCAGGGGACAACAGCCATTGCCCACGTGATCCCATCTAGATCCACGGAAGCTTGCATGCGATAATGAGCCATGGGCTCAAACCATATGGTACCTAGGTCCCTGGCATCTTGAATCAAATACGGTTCCTCGGCGGTTCCCGCCCCTTCCGGCTTCACCGGGCCACGACCTGCATGGTAGCACAACTGCGGGTAATCATCCGGCAACGCCTGCCAGTGATCACAAGTGCCGTTGAGGATCTCATCGACAAAATCCCAACCTGCATCTATGTACGTGTTGGGGTCTCGCATCTCCACTGTGGTTAGACCCTTGCCGCCAGCACTGCTCGATTGCCCGGAGGTCTCCACATCCCAGAAACTTGCAGTGAGGCTGCCGGGATTGTCGCCCACGAGGCCCCCGACATTGTTAACTCCACCGACCAGACCGGTGCTATAGCAGACCGCGATGCTGCCACGATTCTCACCTGCAAAGCCTCCGATAGAGTTATCTCCTGTAACCGTACCCGTGCTGAAGCACGCAGCGACGCTGCCACGATTCTCGGCCACGAAGCCTCCGGCAGAGTTGTTTCCCGTGACCGTGCCGGTGCTGTAGCAATTGGTGATGCTACTGCGGTCATCGCTGTACCCCACGAGACCGCCAGCAAGACTCTCTCCTCCGACCATGCTAGAACTGTGGCTCGTGGTGATAACACCTCCGGTCGATCCCACAAGGCCACCGACATCGTAGTCTCCTGTGACCGTACCAGTACTGTGGCAGTTGGCAATGTTGCCTCCATGGTTTCCCACGAGGCCGCCGACATCGGCCACTCCAGTAACTGTACAAGTACTGTCGCTCGCGGTGATACTCCCGGTATTGTACCCCACAAGGCCGCCCACGATCTGGTCCCGTCCAACAACCCTACCAGTACCGCGGCAACTGGCGATGCTGCCCCAATTCTCGCCCACGAGGCCGCCGACAGAGGCAATTCCGCTGGCCGTGCTGCCACTGTGGCTCGCAGTGACGCTACCGTAATTGATTCCTATTAGGCCACCGATGTTCACGTCTCCGGCGACCATACCGTTGCTGTAGCCGTTAGCAATATCCCCGAGGTTGTCGCCCACGAAGCCGCCGACACTCTCCCCTGTTCCATTGACATCTACGTATTCTAGACCCAGATTCGAAATTTCAGCTCCATGGATCAATTGCCCGAAGAGACCGAGGTAACTTGCACCTTCGATAGTGAGATGTGAAATCGTATGGTCACTACCGTCAAAGACGCCAGCGAATGAAGTTCCCTGAAAACCCTCCTCAATATCGTTCACATCCGGGGCAATCAAGGCCTTGTCGAAGACCTTTCGGCCTGGCAGGTTCGGGTCCAGGTCGATGTCGGCTGTCAGGATGAAGTGCTTGTCGTAATCTTCGGGAGTTTCGCCGAGGGCGATCAGATCGGCGGCTGTGGCTATTTGGTACGGGTCGTCGGCCGTGCCGGCCCCGCCGCTGTATTTGCACGGGGCGGTTTCCCATTGCCAGGCATTCATGCCTCTCAGCATGTCATAGACCTCTTGAAAGCCCTCTGAATCCAGGAAGCTGGCCGCTGCGTTGCTTCGGCCCCCGCTGCGGCAGACTACCAGAACCGGCCCGTCGGCCGACAATTCTTCATATCGAGCCCGCAACACCCCTGAACTCCAGGGGTAGTTCAGGGCCCCCGGGATGTGACCTCTGGCATCACAGTACTCGTACGGCTCCCTGACGTCGACAACAGTCAGATCACTCGTCGAGGCAATTAGGTCTCGCGCCTCGGCCACGGTCACATCAGTATGGGCCCAAACACACGGGTTCGACACAACCGACAGCACACCGGCCAACCATAGGATCGTTCTGAGACTTAGCTTCATGACGATTTCTCCTCCAGAAAGCCCATTGACTGACAAAGATTCGTCCCGGGTCCAACACCGTTAGAGTAGATAATACCACAGAATTGCCCAAAAAACAAGCAGGCGGGACAAGGAATAGCCAATATGGAGATGCAACTTGGTGTCTTGGTGCCTTTGTGGCTACTAGCCAATCATCCAACACAAAACCGGTCTCAGAGTTTCCCACAGATTGGCCTGATTGTGCTGCTGGATTGGTGGCTGCGTTATTGAAGGGCGGTATCTTTTTCGATGACCTTCTCTTTCTGGGCCTTCTTGAAGTCGACGATTTTTTCGGCGAAGCCCTCGTCAGACAGCGCAAGGATCTGCACCGCGAAGACAGCGGCGTTCTTCGCCCCGGCCTTTCCGATTGCCATACTTGCTACGGGAACGCCGGGCGGCATCTGGACCGTGCTCAGCAGGGCGTCCATACCGCCTAGACCCGCGCCCGAGTCAAGCGGCACACCTATGACAGGCAGTGTAACCTTGGCCGCCATCGCCCCGGCCAGGTGAGCCGCCATTCCCGCTGCGGCGATGATTACCTTGATTCCGTTCGCAGCCGCATTCTGGGCGAAATCGGCGGCGATCTCAGGGGTCCGGTGGGCGGAAATGATTCGCACTACCGGTTTGATTCCGAAAGAACCGAGCTGATCGATACAACTTTGCATGACGGCCAGATCACTGTCAGAGCCCATCACGACCGCCACGGGGGGCTTTTTTTCAGATGCCATATTGTTTTCTCTTCTCAACGGGTTACAATATTGCGTAAGTTCCAATGTGTGCGGCAACAATAACCGTTCGATGCGCGCAATGCAAGCTCAAATATCGGCCTGAAAGAAACTCGGAATGTAGAGACTGGAACGCAAAGCTGAAGAAGTCATCCCGACTCACCGGCATCCACTTCTGTGACTTCTTTCTTTCGTTCGCGGTCATTTCTATCGGGTATGAATCTGCAGTTTTGGTCTCGCACTTTCTTAGGAGTTCGCAAAATGCAGTTAAGAAAACCAGTTGTCGCAAGTCAGTTCTATCCGGGCCAGCACGATTCCTGCATAGATCAGATCAACGAATGTCTCGATGCGATGACTCTGAACGTCTCTTTGCCCGAGACAATTGTCGCGGGAATAGTCCCGCACGCGGGCTGGGCATTCAGCGGCAGTCTGACAGCGTTGGTATTTTCCGCGATAAGACAGCAGCACGAAAAGGTCCATACGTTTGTGATATTCGGAGCCGCCCACGGCTACCTGAGCACATTGCCGGCCGTCTGCGACAGAGGTGTATGGCAAACGCCCTTGGGCGATATTTTTGTCGACGAGGAGCTGGCTGAAGCCGTGCTCGACGCCGGCTCGGCGGTTAGTGACTTCAACGCTCATCTGTCCGAGCACAGCATCGAGGTGCAGGTGCCCTTCATACAGTATCTCTTTCCCGGCGCGAAGATCCTGCCCATCATCGTGCCCCCGGATGACCGGGCGGTCGTCTTAGGAAAAGGTGTTGCCGAGATTATCAGGGGTAACGAGCAGAAGAAGATCATTTGCCTTGGTTCAACCGATTTGACTCATTATGGCCCTCGCTACGGCTTCGTACCCAAGGGAACGGGCCCGAAGGCGTTGGAGTGGGCGCAGGATGTAAATGACAGGGAGTTCATCGACTTGGCGCTGGAGCTAAGAGCGGACGATCTTGTAGCCAGCGCCGCCAGGAGCGGCAACGCATGCGGTCCGGGCGCCGCGGCGGCAACGGTCTCAGCCGCAAAAGACCTCGGCTGCGAGCGAGGCATGCTGCTTGCGCAAACCAGCAGCAGCGAGGTGATGTACAACAAGATGGGCACCACCAGCACCGATTCGGTCGGCTATGCTGCGATAGTCTTCTGAGAGTCGAGGTTTGGGGGGATAAAGCCAACGGTCGGATTCGAACCGACGACCACTGGTTTACAAAACCAGAGCTCTACCGCTGAGCTACGTTGGCGCAACTATCGTCGCCGCTTACTTTACACGACGGAGGCCGAGATCGCAAGAGAAATTCGGGTCAACGCACGTCATTTAAATCTCAGTCGCAGCTGGTCGAGCAGTTCGGTGCTCAGCCTGGAGCGGGCCAACTCGCCCGTGCCGCGGAATCGAACCTGCCGACTCTCCAGCCGGCCGCCGGGTAGTCTGAATACAATGGCTACGTAGTTGACTCCGCGCTCGTCTCGCCAGGGTTCGCCGACGACAACCGCCCATTGACTCCCCGTTGCCTCGGACACCGCCGCGGCTAATCGCTCGGTCTTTTGGCTGCGAGATGTGTTGGCGGCCCAGCGATCGTCCCCCACACCAAGTAGGCGGCGCAGTTTCTCAGCCGTAGGTGCGACATAAGCTCCGGCCAGCACTCGATGCGTGCCGTCGGCGCCGCTGATGGCCGCAGCCAGACTGCCGCCGCTGCCCACTTCTGCAACAGATAACGTCGCGCCGCGAGCTGCGAGCAGCTCAACGACCCTTTGCTCCAGTGACGTATCGTCATCGGCGTAGACGCTGTCGCCAAGGTGCTTGAGTATCGTACTTTTGAGTTCATCGAGCCTGGCCTGATCCTGGGGTGTGTCACCGGCCAGCGAGAAGGTGAAGTCGACTCGCGATCCGTCAAACTGAGAGGAAACCACAATATCGGGCGCAAGCGCCACGTGCTCTTTCAGCGTCTGATCGATCTGAGACTGGCCGAGACCGACAAATCGCAGCTTGATAGAGCGGCCCGGCAGCCGCGTGCCGAATCGACGGCTCAGGTACGGCACGAGTTCATCGCGCACCATAGTCTGCAATTCGCGCGGCGGCCCGGGAAGCGCGACGATCACGCTCTCGGTCTTCTCGAAGACGAGGCCGACCGCCGTGCCGTTGGCGTTCTTGAGATACGTTCCGCTTGTAGGCACCTGCGTCTGCCGGCGCAGGTTGGTGCGGAGCTTCTCAGGCGAGGTGCCGAAGCGCCGGCTCATGTCTTGCAGAACCTGCGGGTGCTCGGCAAGCGGTATCGAGGTGAAGTCGGAAAGCACCTCTCGGGTGATGTCGGTTGGGGTCGGGCCGAGCCCTCCGGTGACAATTACTAGCGGTGCTTTGTCGGCCGCATATTCCAGCGCCTCGATGATATCGTCCTGTTTGTCATCGACGCTCATCGAACCGACGCATTGCAGACCCAGCGGGCGAAGGGTTTGGGTTATGAAAAAGGTGTGTCCATCAGCGTAGATGCCCGAGAGCAGCTCTCCACCAGTGACCACCAACATATAACGGGTAGGTTGACCGGAGCAAACGCTCGGGAAACTCGATAGGGCGATCGCCAGTGACGCCATCAGCCTCATCTTCATGGATTGTTTCATAGAATCTCGCCTCCTGAATGAATCTGTCGATAGGTGGTGACCGCCCATTTTTATGCCGCCCCTGATTGATAATTCCCCTTCTTGCGCGGGTAAGCAGCTTTACAATAACAGGTTATGATCCGACTCGCGGGAATTTACTACCCTGAAGGGTATACTTCATGCAGATGATCTCGCCGCCCAAGGTGCTGATAAAGAGTCGGCCGTTTGCGGCTGCCATGCCGTCCCAGACCGGCGGAGCCGGCAACTTGTACTCGGCGAGCTTCTTGCCATCGGCAGCGGCGAAGGCCGCCAGGACGCCGCCCTTACGGCCCTCCCAAGCGCCGTGAGGATCCTCTGGATCGACCATATCCGGCGAGCCGGCTACGAAGATCATATCCGCCGCCCGGACCATGGCCGTGACTCTGATTGCCAGACGTGTCTCCCAGAGGGGCCTGGCTCCCTGTTGCCGGCGACCCTTGATTTGCTTGACGCCTGCCGGGGCTCGTAGCGGAATGCATCTGAGTCTGTAGGCCTTCGTACCGGGCGCAAAGACCGTCTCACGGCTGCGCGAGTCATAGAGTTCCACACCGTACGCGACGTCCTTGCCGAGCACCATCAGACCCGAAGTCATCGCTCTGCCCGCCTGCCAGAATGTCCGGTTGAACCAGCTCGAATCGAGATAGCCGCCCGAGGTGTAAAGGTGCTCTGCGGCGGGCCCATCGCCAGAGGCGACCTGCATCTGCCGGAGAAAGACGTTTACCCCGTCTGTGCCGGGGATGTCGTTGAGCAGACCGGCCATCGTGTTGGCACTGGGCTCAGGCTGCGTCTTACCCGTCTCGGGGTCAGGGTCGTAGATCGTCTCGGCGCTCGCAACTTCACCGGTCACCG
>Ga0209536_100007318_pt1 | contig 16748 bp, 13 predicted proteins | sample DeeMarSeWOR28_12_FD_187461 | JGI IMG/M metagenome (GOLD analysis project Ga0209536, IMG submission 187461) | Marine sediment microbial communities from White Oak River estuary, North Carolina - WOR-2-8_12 (SPAdes) (version 2) | ecosystem: Environmental > Aquatic > Marine > Intertidal zone >... | reverse complement strand
AACCGTATGTGATTGGGGGTTGGTGGGTCAAACAGAGTCGGTGTTCATGCATGGCACAATCTAAAACAAAAATCGAACTAAGAACTTCGCCCCATTTACATCCCGCTCCCGCTGTAAATGTCATCATGCGCAATGTGGTGTATGCGTTGTTACCCATTTGTGGTTTTGCCATATATCAATTCGGTATTAGCGCGCTGACGTTAATTGTCGTGGTATTACTTTCTTGCCTTGGTACCGAACGATTGTTTAACCGGTTAAGTGCCGCGCCCAACTCACTAAACGATTACAGTGCCGTAATTACCGGTTTATTGTTAGCGTTGACGTTGCCGCCGGGATTCCCCCTATGGATGGGAGCCGCCGCCGGATTTGTGGCTATCAGCTTGGGTAAGGCGCTGTTTGGCGGCATCGGATTTAATGTACTCAATCCTGCATTAGTGGGGCGCGCATTTGTACAAGCCGCGTTTCCGGTCGCTATTACCACCTGGACACCGGCATTTTTGCCTGGACGATTTATGGAATTTATCCCCTCCACTCTGGCATTACCGTTTATGCTGCCACCTTCAGTCGAACATTTTATAGCAAAAGGGAGCCAAACCAATTTGGATAGCTTCACTGGTGCCACTCCCTTGGCTTTGCAAAAGTTCGAAGGAATTTCAACAAACTCACTAGATTTGCTAACGGGCATGGTAAATGGCTCGGCTGGTGAGACCTCCGCAGCTTTGATTATTGTCTGTGGGCTATATCTCGCAATTAGACGCTTTATGGAGTGGCGCATACCGGTGGCGATATTGGCCAGCTCTGCATTAGCCGCCTGGTTGCTGCAATGGTTTGGTGGTGAAGCGTATCCTTCTCCTTTGTTTGTGATTCTTTCCGGCGGCTTAATGTTAGGCGCGGTATTTATGGCCACTGATATGGTGGGATCTCCGTTGACACCACGAGGTATTTGGATATACGGAGGATTGATTGGCGTAGTCACAGTAATGATTCGCCAATTCGGCGGTTTAACTGAAGGAGTAATGTACGCCATATTATTAGGTAATGCCTGTGCGCCCTTAATCGATTCACTGACCCAACCTAGAGCATTTGGAACTTCCCAGGCATTGCCTAATAAATTGCCCACTAAAAAGGAGCAACCTTAACCTTGAATCCACCAGCACAATCTCCAGCCCAACCAAGCTCCAGCGTCAACATGATACTGGCATTGGGCAGTATAGCGCTGATATCCGGTGTATTGGTGGTATTGGTATTTCAAACCACATTACCGTTGATCAATGAAAACAAACGTATTGCGATCGAGAAAGCGGTATTTCATGTCTTACCCGGAACACTCTCGCGGCAGAACTTTGTGTTCACTGAGCAAGGGGGTTTAATGCCGGCCGATGCTCGTGTTGCGGGTGTTACCGTCTATGCCGGTTATGATAGGCAAGACACATTCATTGGTATTGCCGCCGAGGCCGCCGCTCCCGGTTACCAGGATGTGATCCGTATTTTATTTGGTTATAAGCCGGACTGCCAGTGCATCACCGGAATAAAAGTGTTAAAGATGACAGAAACACCTGGGTTGGGCGATAAGATCGCCAAAGATCCTGCTTTCTTAAATAACTTTCAAGCATTAGATGCTCGGTTAAAAGATGCCGGCGATGGTTTGTTGCATGCGATTACTACAGTGAAGCACGGAAAAAAAAGCCAGCCTTGGCAGATCGACGCTATTTCAGGAGCAACCATCTCGTCCAATGCTATCGGTAAAATGCTCAACGAAAGTGGTGAGTATATCATTCCGCTGGTTAATGCACATGAAGAGGAATTTTTAAAGGTAACCAATGACAACGCAGAATAACACTTTGCCCACAAAAAATTCGCCAAAACAACCGGAAGAGCCATTGACAATGGATACCTTTTTACAAGGCATTTGGCGGGAAAATCCAGTATTTGTCATGCTATTAGGTATGTGCCCAGTGTTGGCTGTAACCAATTCGGTGATTAACGCCTTAGCCATGGGGTTGGCGACCACTTTCGTGTTGCTCGCTTCAGGCACACTAGTATCGTTGCTACGTAACTTTATTCCCAAACAAGTGCGCATCGCTTGTTATATCGTGATTATCGCCACCTTCGTCACTATAGTCGATTATGTCATTCAAGCCATTAGTTTGGATCTTTACAATGCGTTAGGTGCATTTATCCAACTGATTGTGGTGAATTGCATTATTTTAGGTCGGGCCGAAGCCTATGCTTCAAAACATTCTTTACCGCACACACTGGTTAACGCCTCTGGTATGGGTATCGGTTTTACTATTGCGTTATTGTGTTTAGGATCGGTTAGAGAATTGTTGGGTAACGGCACGTTATTAGGTTTTACCGTATTTGGCGATCAGTTTCAGCCTTGGATCATTATGTTGTTGCCTCCGGGAGGATTTTTTGTATTGGGTTGCTGGTTGTTGTTTTTTAATTGGATTCGCGAGCGTAGAGAATCTCCAAAAGCCGAAGCTATACAGGAGATCGTGCATGGGCAATGAATCCTTATCCTTCGTATTTTTAAACGCCTTAATCGTCAACAATTTTGTTTTAAGTTTGTTTCTCGGGCTGTGCCCGTTTCTGGGTGTTTCCGGAAAACTGAATACCGCCTTGCCCATGGGGATTGCGACTATGTTAGTGATGTTAGTGAGTTCAATGTGCGCGTATTTTATCAATATGCTTTTAGTGTCGTTTGATATCGAGTTCTTACGCTTGATTAGCTACATCGCCGTTATTGCCTCCGCCGTGCAACTGGTGGAAATGAGTATGAAAAAATTCAGCCCCACACTGTTCCGCGCTTTGGGTATATTCTTACCGTTGATCACCACCAATTGCGCTATCTTGGGTCTGGCATTATTCCAAACTTTTCGCGAATACAATTTTTTACAATCATTGGTCTATAGTTTGGGAGCCGGCGGCGGTTTTGTAATTGCTATTGTGTTAATGGCCAGCTTGAGGGAACGTTTGGAGTTTTCTAAAGTGCCGTCTGTGTCACAAGGCGCGGCTTTGACGGTAATGTTGGCTGGTTTGTTGTCATTGATTTTTATGGGATTTGCAGGCTTGGGAAGTTCATAATGTTAGTGAATTATTTGCTCGCCATTGGATTGGTTATGATTTTGTTAGTTGGTTGGTGTACGGTGCAGAATTGGGCGCGAAATTACGCCCGTCGTCACCCCGAATTCGGTCCGGCTCGTGAAGATGGCGGTGGCTGTGGCTTGTCTTGTCAATGCACAAACTCCGACGACAAATCTAAATGCCAGCATAAGAATAAGTGCGAATAGTGAGATAGCTCAATGTTTATTACGATTATTGATTTATCTTAAGACCTTGCTGCAACTTAAAAAGTCTATTGATTAAATGAGGTGTCACCGTGAGTGAATATGTCCTGGATTTCAGCACCCTGGGTATGACAGATGTTGGTAAAGTCGGCGGTAAAAATGCCTCCCTGGGAGAGATGATAAAACACTTATCACAAGCCGGTGTAAAAGTACCCGGAGGATTTGCCACCACAGCAGAAGCGTTCCGCGATTTTCTGAAACACGACAGTCTGGACGAACGCATTAATAGCTTGTTGGAAACGTTGGACGTAAACGACGTGGTCACTCTCGCCGAATCCGGAAAAAAAATTCGCGGCTGGATAGTGGACACCCCTTTTCCTAAAGCACTAGAAGAAGCCATCATACAAGCGTATCAACAAATGGGCGCTGGTAATGACACCGTGGCTGTGCGCTCTTCCGCTACCGCGGAAGACTTGCCCGACGCTTCATTTGCCGGGCAACAAGAAACCTATCTCAACATTACGGGCATCGATAATGTTCTCACCGCGGTGAAATATGTGTTTGCCTCTCTCTATAACGACAGAGCCATAGCATACCGGGTCCATCAAGGCTTTGTGCACAGTGAAGTGGCGTTGTCCGCCGGTGTGCAACACATGGTACGCAGTGACGTCGGAGCCAGTGGCGTCATGTTTACTGTAGATACCGAATCTGGCTTTAACGATGTAGTGCTTATCACCGCTGCCTACGGCCTAGGCGAAACTGTTGTACAAGGTGCGGTTAATCCGGATGAATTCTATGTTCACAAACCTACCTTGATGGCTGGCCGTCCGGCGGTACTACGGCGCAATTTGGGAAACAAAGCAATCAAGATGATTTATGCCGATGTTTCAGGCCATGACAAAAGTACTAAGGTGGTGGATGTCGCTGAAGAAGAGCGCTTACATTTTTGTTTAAACGACTCACAACTGGAAGAATTGGCCCGTCATGCCATAGCGATTGAAAATCACTACGGCCGCCCTATGGATATCGAATGGGGCTTGGATGGTAAAGACGATCAACTTTATATTCTTCAGGCCAGACCGGAAACGGTAAAAAGCCGTGAAGACAAACAAATGATTGAACGTTATGTGTTAAGTGAAAAAAGCGAGATCCTTGTTAGCGGCCGATCTATTGGCGTAAAAATCGGTGCCGGTAAAGCCAAGATACTCAACGATATAAGTGAAATGAGCAAAGTGGAACCTGGGGATGTGCTGGTCACCGACATGACCGACCCCGATTGGGAACCAATCATGAAACGTGCTTCGGCTATTGTCACCAATCGAGGCGGCCGGACTTGCCATGCTGCTATTATCGCGAGGGAACTGGGAATACCTGCAGTAGTGGGATGTGGCGATGCCACCGAAGTGGTTCCCGACGGTGAACCGGTTACGGTGTCTTGTGCTGAAGGTGATACGGGTTTTATATACAAGGGCGAATTGAAGTTTAATATATTGCAATCCAAAGCGGATGAAATGCCCACATTGCCAGTAAAGATAATGATGAACGTGGGCAATCCGGAGCGCGCATTTGACTTTGCCGCCATCCCCAATGAAGGTATCGGGTTAGCCCGTCTGGAGTTTATTATTGCCCGTACCATTGGCATACACCCCAAGGCGTTACTGGAATTTGATCAACAACCTGCCGAGTTACAACAAGAAATCCAACGTTTGACCGCGGCCTACGCAGATCCGGTTAGTTTTTATGTAGATAAACTGGTTGAAGGCATCAGCACCCTTGCCGCGGCGTTTCATCCCAAACCGGTCATTGTGCGTATGTCGGATTTTAAGTCCAATGAGTACGCCAATTTGTTGGGCGGTGATCGTTATGAACCGCATGAAGAAAATCCCATGATCGGTTTTCGTGGTGCATCCCGTTATGTGGCCGACGAGTTTAGACCGTGCTTTGAACTTGAATGCCAAGCACTAAAGAAAGTCAGGGATGATATGGGCTTGACCAATGTAGAAATCATGATTCCGTTTACCCGAACCGTAAGCGAAGCACAAAATGTTGTTGCCTTATTGGACGCAAACGGCTTGAAGCGCGGTGAAAACGGTTTGCGCATCATTATGATGTGCGAAATACCTTCTAACGCTGTACTAGCAAAAGATTTTCTGCAGCATTTTGACGGCTTCTCAATTGGCTCCAACGACTTAACTCAGTTAACTTTGGGGCTAGACCGTGACTCCGGTCTAATTGCCGGTATGTTTGACGAGCGTAATCCCGCCGTTAAGGCGTTGCTTAAAATGGCGATTCAAGCCTGCCGGGATGAAGGCAAATACGTGGGTATTTGCGGCCAAGGCCCCTCAGATCACCCGGACCTGGCCAAATGGCTGCTGGAACAAAAAATCACCAGTATCTCGTTAAATCCCGATACAGTGTTAAGCACCGCGCTGTTTTTAGCCGGCCAAACTGCCTCTTAGGAACGTCGCTATGCGGCGCGAATTACTATTTTTATGAAACGAACTGTCTTCTACCTCTCCGACCGTACAGGCATCACAGCAGAAATGCTGGGCCATAGCTTGTTAACTCAATTCGAAGGCATCGAATTCCAACAAATCACTCTCCCTTATATCGATTCGTTGGATAAAGCCGAAGAAGCGGTGCACCGTATCAATGAAGCTGCAGAAAATGACGGCGTACCTCCCCTACTGTTCAGCACCTTAGTGGATATTGAAGTACGGGAAATCATCAGCGAAAGCAAAGGCATGATGCTGGATTTTTTTGATACGTTTATCAGCCCATTGGAAAAGGAACTTCATACGCAATCCACTACTGTGATCGGACGATCGCACGGCATAGGCGCCTATGACAGCTACAAAGCTAGGATTGATGCAGTTAACTTTGCGTTGCGTAACGACGATGGCGCAACGGTACGTAACTATCAGGCTGCGGATATTATCTTATTGGGCGTATCCCGATCCGGAAAAACCCCGACCTGTCTGTATCTGGCGTTACAATATGGCTTACTGGCCGCCAATTATCCCCTTGACGAAGACGATATGAATACGTCTTTTCTCCCTGTTGCCGTGGAGCCCTATCGCAGTAAATTGTTTGGCCTCAGTATTGATCCAACGCGGTTACATCAAATCCGTCAGGAACGCCGCTCCGATAGCCGCTATGCTTCTATCCAGCAATGCCGGTTTGAAGTGGAAAAAGCTGAACAAATCTTCCGTCGGGAAAACATTCCGTTTATCGACACCAGCAGCGCCTCCATAGAAGAAATCGCAACGACCATACTGCATCAAACCGGACTTAAACGGCGCAGGCTTGGTTGAGTCAGTTTAAATTCCCCGATTCCGCGAAGCTTCATCCTGGCTACCGTTTCATAAATAAAGGTCTGGTAAAAGTAGATACAAGGTATGCGGATCCGGCCAGCAATATAATGGTCGCACCGGCTGGCAAATCAGGTTGATACGATAAGGCGAGTCCGGCGCTGGTAAACACTGCGCCAAGCACGATGGCTACAAGCATAATTCGCAAGAGTGAATCCTGGTATTGAGCGGCTATGGCGGCGGGCAAGGTCAATAATGCAATCACTAAAATCAAGCCCACAACTTGTATCAACAATACGACGGTAATGGCCACACTCACCAACAGCAGTAAGTAGTAAACCTCAACATTAACACCCCGCAAGCGGGCGTATTCTTCATCGAAACATACGGCAAGAAACTGCTTGTAAAATACCACGACGGTACAAACCACAATGACATTGAGAACCAGCATCAGCCAAATCTGTTTCTGTGTCACCAATAAGATATTACCAAACAAATAACTCATCAGGTCACTGTTGTAGCCGGGAGTCTTGGATATAAAAATAACACCTATGGCCATACCAATAGCCCAGAGTGCGGCTATGATAGTATCCGCATTTTCCTGTTGCCTCAGATTTACCCAGCCAATGATCAGCGCGGAAACTATCGCGGCGATAATGGCGCCCAATATGGGGCTTTGTTGGAAGAAATAAGCGATGCCCATCCCTCCTAATACAGCATGGGCGATTCCACCTGCAATAAAGCTGATCCTTTTCACCACGACATACGTTCCCATAACACCACAGCTGATACTTGCCAATAATCCAGCGATCAAGGCGTATTGTAAAAAGCTGTGAATGCTGAGGGAGTGCAAGAATTCCAAAGTATTCCTTCCCTGTAAGTTTTACATCAGTGGATATGTTGAATCATTTGCACCGGTGTGGCGTATAACTCTTCAATCATTTCACCGGAAATGGCCGAAGTCTGGTGGCAAATTAATGTTCGGTTTAAACACGCCACCCGGTTGACGTATTCGGATATAAATCCAACGTCGTGGGACACAATGATTATGGTCGCGCGCTGGTTGAGTTGTTTTAATAAACCAAATATATCCTCTTCCACCCGCAAATCGATATTGGCAGTGGGTTCATCCAGGATGAGGATTTCCGGATCACCGACCAGTGCCCTCGCGATCAACACCCGCTGAAGTTGCCCCCCCGATAGTGTATTTAAACGTCGCTGTTTGAGGTCACGGATTTCTGTTTCCCGCAAGGCTTTATCACAAGAGGTTTTATCGCTTTTAGTATATCCCCATAATGATTTGGATTTACCCAACCGGCCAAGTAACACGGTATCTTCTACGGTAATTGGAAAATCCCTGTTGAAACGCGCGTGTTGCGGCACATAGCCAATAGACTCTCTACCCTTTTCCGGTGTTTTGCCTAAAACAGTTATTTTTCCTTTAGCTGGTTGCAACAAGCCCAATATCAACTTTAATAAGGTGCTTTTACCGCCGCCATTGGGCCCAACCACCCCAAGGAATTCACCTTTGTTAACGGTTAAATTGATATTTTCCAATGCCATCGATCCACCGTAGGAAAAGGAAACATTCTCAATGCTGATTACGGCTTGGTTCATGTCATGCTCCCGGCAAACTGCTGCGCCGCCTCAAGCAAATTATGCATATAGTTTTCCGCCAATGGATCTACCACAATCACTTTGCCACCAATGGCGTTTGCCACTGCCTGAGCGTCTTTCTGGCTGAATTGTTTCTGCACGAACACTCTTTTGATGTTGTGTTGTTTCGCGTAGTCGATAACGGATGCCAGTTCTTTAGCATTAGGTGTTTTGCCCTCCAGTTCAATGGATATTTGCTCCAAACCGTAACGGTCGGAAAAATATCCCCAAGAAGGGTGAAACACTAGGAAACTTTTGTTTAGGATATTACGAAAAATCGCATGGATTTTATGATCCAGTTCGATCAGCTCGGTGGCGAATTGATCATAGTTACTTTTAAACACTGGCGCGGATTTCGGATACAAGCCGGACAATATTTCAGTGAAACGTTCCATAAACTGTTTTACATTTATAGGATTAGTCCAAATGTGCGGATCGTTTAAGCCGTGATGATGCGTCGAAGGCCCCGGCGAGATACGACTGTGTTCCATCTGCCGAAGTTGAATTCTCTCCCTGGCATCTATTATTGTTAAAGCCGGATTCGAGTTTCTTATGCGTTCCATCCATACGTTTTCAAACGGAGTACCGATGCGAAAATAAATATCGGCTTGGGCCAATTTCGCCATTTGTTTAGGCGTGGGTTCATACGTCGCCGGACTTTGGCCGGGTCCCACCATAACATGCACGTTAACATTCTCACCGCCTATACGCTCCACAAAATTCTTTTGCGGCAATATGCTCACAAAGATTTCTATGGGTTTGCTATTGGCAACCTGAACCGGAACAAAGCAACAGGCTAATATCAAAATCAGCGAGAATGCTTGAAGGTAAGGTGAAAATCGATTCAATAATCCCTGCGCCATTATCATACGATCTATTCAGGCTGACACTCCGGGCAATGCCCTTTGATTTCTATGACTTGCTGTTGTGATTGAAAACCTAGTTGTCTGGCTTCCCTGTTAATCAATTGTGTGATTTTTGGCTCATTAACTTCCGCCACTGCGCCACAATCCTCACAGATAAAAAACTGCGCAATGTGTGGTTGACTCGGATCCCCGCAACCCACATAAGCGTTCAGTGACTCTAGTTTATGCACCAAGCCTGCTTCCATTAAAAATTCCAAGGCGCGGTAAACCGTGGGTGGCGCGGTTTTGGGATTGTCCTTGTGCATTTGTTGGAGAATGTCATAAGCTTTAACCGGTGCATGATTACTCCACACCAGCTCTAAAACCTTACGGCGCTGCTCGGTCAATCGTAATCCCCCGGCGACACATGCCGATTCAGCGTCCTGAAGAGCATTTTTTATACAACGCGAATGATCGTGTTTACGATGTTTAAATGGATGTAAAATGTGCTTTTGCACGCCCACGCCTTTGCTGTGATGATTTTGTACGAATCTAACGTTTCTAGACAAAGAATGTTACATTATAACGTTGCATTTATCATCTTAAAATCAAATGATCACTGATCAACTAGTTTCAATGAACTCTATAAACACCCGGTGGGAGCATAGTGGCTGAGGGAATTAAGTCGCTCACCTACGCTGTCCGCGGGAAAGTTATATTAAAATACCTCGGACAACTTGCGTTGATGCTAGCTGTGCTGACATTAGTCCCGCTTGGCGTCTCGATATATTTCGGCGACTACAACTTAAGTTACCGCTACCTCATTGTCATCGCGCTGTTGTGCGCGTATGGATTTCCGACGGCGCTATTAGAGGTCCCGGGTAACCTCCAAATCAATGAAGCCTTATCAATCATCGCATTGATTTTCTTGATATCTCCGCTACTGATGACTATTCCAGTGATGGAATCAGGGCTTGAGTTTACCGACGCCCTGTTCGAGACCATCTCCGCCATCACTACCACAGGTTTGACCACTCTGACGGATGTGGAAAGTAGGCCTAAGACTTTCCTTTTTGCCAGAGCCTGGATGCAGTGGTACGGTGGCTTGGGAATCATTATCTTATCGGTCGCGCTTTTCATGAGGCTATCTATCGCCACCAGGCGGTTAACCGAACCGTTAAGCACCGATTCCTTTATCAGCAGTTCTCGAACCTTTGCCCGGCAAATGTTAGTTGTCTACGTCATCTTAACTGCCGTTGCGGTTTTGGCAGTGACGGCCATTAGCGGCGATTTTTTCCTGGCAATTACCCATGTGTTAACAGGCGTTTCTACCGGCGGCTTTTCCAGTTTCAACGACAATCTGGCAGGCATACCACCTGGAATGACGCAAAGCGCCATTTTGTTTTTTACCATGTTCGGAGCCATCCCGTTTCCTTTATTTTTTATCGCCTGGAAATCCGGATTAAAGAACGTCTACAAAGACGTCGAGTTTATCGGCTTGTTTGCGTTGATCGTGTTGTTTAGCCTTTTGTTGACTATTTTGTTGTTCAACCAGTGGGGCGGCGATTGGCAAAACGCGCTTTATCATGGGGTCTGCACCGCCGTGTCGGCCCAAACGACCACCGGGTTTAATACTATTAGTGTTTCTGAACTGAATCCGGTCACAAAACTTGTCATAATCATTTCTATGATAATCGGTGGCAGTACAGCCTCTTCTGCCGGAGGCATAAAAATTTTACGCCTGCTAATTTTTTTCCGGCTCATGCAGTTGATTTTTCAGCGCACCACCTTGCCCTCGCATGCAGTGAGTAAACAAACTCTAGGGGGAAAAACCATAGAAAACGATGAATTACAAAGAGCGTTGTTCTTAATCATATTGTTTTTCGTCGTCATTATCGTGTCTTGGTTGATTTTTTTGTTTTACGGCTATGAGCCGCTGGACGCTTTGTTTGAAGTGGTTTCTGCCACTGCCACAACCGGACTGTCCTCCGGTGTCACCCAGCATGGTATGCCGACAGCACTTAAGGCGGTTTTAGCTGTAGACATGTTGCTGGGCCGTTTAGAAATCATTGCATTTTTAGTATTATTGTACCCCCGAAACTGGTTTGGAAAACGAGCATAAGAGAGCATAGTGTATGAGAGCCGTGTTCATTGGCGCCAGTGCGCTGACCATAATGACCTCCAAGATATTGTTAAAACGCGCGCACGAAATCGTCATTGTTGAGTCGAATAAAGAAAAAATCGCGGCACTGTCTAATGAGATGGACTGTGGATTTATAGCGGGAGACGGCAGCAAACCGGCTATCCTCAAAGAGACCAATCCTGGTGAGACCGATGTTTTGTTTTGTTTGACCAACGATGACCGCTCCAATATTTTGGCAAGTCTGGTGGGGCGTTCCCTGGGATTTCAACGGATTGTAACTCGAATCGAAGATCCGGAGTTGGAGCATATTTGCATTGAATTGGGTTTGGAAGACACTATTATTCCCGCCCGCACCATTGGCCGCCACTTAAGTGATATGGTAGAAGGACGGGACCCCTTCGTCTTGTCCACGTTGATCCGTGACGAAGCCCGGGTGTTTTCTTTTGTGTTGCACGATGCGGATGAATGCGCCCTTTCCGAACTGCCGATTCCTGAAAAATCCAGGGTGATTTGTCTCTACAGAGATAACAAATTTTTGGTTCCCCGCGACGATGAAAAACTGAAATCCAACGATGAAATTTTAATCATAACCCATCGTGATAATTTACACGCTTTAAAAGAACGATGGGTGAATAAAGCACAGTAATCCGCGTGAATTTTGAATATGCCGCTGATTCCGCCATCGACGTTGTTTTTCGCCGTTAGTTGATTCAGCCGCTTGACTGTCTACTGCTTTTCATCTCCAATAATCATAAAGAAACCTTTCAGTCTGAAATTGCCGAATCAACGATTTAAGATCTTGCGCCTTTGATTTTCGTCAGTGTCGTGCCATATGCGTAAAATTAACGTTCTTTTCAAATTTTTTATAGTCTGTATCGCTTGGTTGTTAGTATTTGTCAATCCGGCGATAGCGGCAACCGTAACCATTGAAATGGCAGTAGCGTTATCAGAGGAAGAAAAAAAAACGATCATAGAGAATTTAAGCCTGTACCAATACCGTGAATCCCCCTTTCTCGATGAAAGCTACGTAGACAATTTAAAAGTTAAAGGAATCAATGAACTTAAATCCATGTTTCAGACCTTTGGTTATTATAAGCCGCAGATATCCGTTACATCGACACAACAAAATGGCAATTTTTCCGTCAAATACACGGTGGACTTGGGCCCACCAGTGAGAGTCGACAATGTCGACATCCAGATACAAGGCAACGGTGACTCGGATAGCGAAATCCTTAGCTGGCGGCAGTCTTTTCCCCTGAGTCCGGGCAATGTTCTTTCGCATAGGCAATATGAGGACGCTAAAAAAAATCTTTTAAAACTGCTACGAGACCGAGGGTATTTTTCAGCCAAACTACAGGCACACGAAATAAAGGTTAATTTAGATACCTTTCAAGCCAATATCGTTTTTTCATTTGACACCGGTCCCAGATATTACTTTGGAGAAACTTACTATATCCAGGAACACTACGATTTAGGGTATTTACACCGTTTTTTACCTTATAGCAAAGGAGAGCTATTTCACGCCGATTTACTGACAGAAATGCATAAACGGCTATCCAGAAGTCAAGAATTTTTGTCGGTCGAGATCAATCCTGAGATCGCACGAGCCGACGACAAGTTACAGGTTCCAATTACTATACGTTTGTCGCCAAGAAAGAGATGGCGCTTTAGCCTTGGCGCAGGCTATGCCACTGACTTAGGCGTTCAAGGCTCTGCTGCGATAACCAGGCGGCGGTTTACTCGAAGAGGTCACCAGATCGGAGCCGACACTTTGGTATCTGAAACCAAACAAGATGCGGGAGTCAACTATACCATTCCGGCTAAAAGGCCTTGGTCGGATTTCTACAATACGCGGTATGGGTTCACTCATGAGTTAACCGATGATACGGAACGATATACAAACGCCTTAACGTTTAAGTCGGTGCATGAACTTAAGATCTTGCGTAGCATTTTTTCGCTGAGTTTCGAACACGAACAGTTCAGAGTTGGTGAAGATCCCAAGACATATTCGAAGCTGCTGGTACCATCTATGGCCCTTCATTATAACCCTATGGAAGGTAGTATTTTAGAAAGATTGAATTTCGATTTATACGGGGAAATCCGAGGCGCCAGCGAAGATCTTCTATCGGAGGTCAGTTTCACGCAGTTTATATCCCGTGGCAACCTGAAATATAAACTCTCTAAACACTGGACTGCCGTTTCCCGCTACAACGTTGGATTTACTGACATAGCTGATTTCAATAAATTACCCGTATCTTATCGATTTTTTGCCGGTGGTGACTATAGTGTGCGGGGTTACGAGTACAACAGTTTGTCGCCAGTTGACGAAGAAGGCAACCGCGTGGGCGGTAGGAATCTGTTGGTTGGTAGTGTAGAACTACAATACCGGTTTCTTAAATATTGGGATATTGCCGGCTTTTACGATATCGGTAACGCATTCAATATCGGCAATACCGACTTAAGTCAAGGTGCAGGTTTTGGATTGGGATGGATTTATTCGTTGCTGTCAGTGCGTGTTTATTACGCCAGAGCCCTTGATATTACCGACCAACCTTGGCGGTTTCATTTCTTAATTGGCGCCGATTTATAGAAAAGCCCCAGCGAATCGTATGAAGCGGAAAACTCGAAGAATTTCTGAATTGGTTTTTTACGGGATTCTAGTTTTTTTTCTCGGTTTAGCCTACTGGTTGCTCTATACCACGAATGGATTGAATTGGACGCTCAAACAAATAAACCAAGCTACTGGTAATATTCTGGAATATGGAAAGGTTGACGGCGCTTGGTTAACACAAATGAAATTGGACTATCTCACCATAAGAACTCCTCCGGTGGACATCGTTAGCCAGGATTTGTTGATCGAAATAAGCATTAAAGACCTATTATCGCGTACATTGGAAGTTTTGTCCCTGCGAGCCGACAATTTAACCATTCGACTTAAACCAACGCCGCCAGAAACTGACAAGCCCAGAGAAGATGAGCCAAGCGCGTTTATGCTGCCAATTGCGATACTCGTGGAATCATTGCGAGTGGATGTATTCCGTCTAGAACAACAAGATGAACCACTACTCATTTTAAAAAATATTGTAGCCAGCGATTCTATAGTTAAAAAACACATCGATATCGGTTCTATCTCTGGGCGGTCGTCTTTCGGTGAGCTGGTAATCAATGGAAGAATTAGCCCGGATATCTATGGTGAGCTTGACTTACATTCAAGCTTTAAAATAAAGCTCGATGAAACTATGCCAGAGCTAATAGGTATGGCGGATTTCAGCGGGACACTTAATGAATTATCGCTGCGTTCTACATTAACTCAACCGACTGCATTGACTGTCGATGCTAAACTGGAATCTTTCGCAAATTGGCAAGCTGACATAAACGCCGACGAAGTTTCACTTGAAAGCTTTTTTGCGGATTTGCCGCTGTCACTGAAGAGTGTGAGACTTGTCGGTGTTGGTAGTTTCAACGAGTACAGCATTGACGGTATCGCAACTTTCAGTCACAAAGAATTCGGTGATTGGAATGCCAATTGGGCAGCAGACAAAACGGCTACTCAATGGAATATCAAATCTTTGAATTTTGCTAATCCCTTGACGCACACTTCCATTAATGCAAATGGTTCCATACTAACTGGCTACTCGTTTACAGAGACTACAGCAGTGTCACTTCAGGCAGATTGGAAAAACTTTCAGTGGCCAATACTAGAAACACCACTTTTAACCAGCAACAGTGGCGTGTTGAGTGTTAACGGCAGTTTAAGCAAGTTTGAATTCAATACTGCAGGTAACTTAGTTTGGTCTCAATATGAGGTTTCTAACATAGATATCGCCGCGCAAGGGAATATGGAGAAACTGCAGTTTGACAAGTTTAGTGCGGATGTTTTAGAGGGAAGTATTAAAGGAACCGGAGCGCTAGCATTCGTAGATGAAATCGCTTGGAAAGCCGATACACAACTAACTTCGATTAATTTACACGCACTTTACCCTGAACTAAATACGAAGTTGCAAACTAAGGTGAAAATTGAAGGCGCTTTTAAACCGGATAAGTTAAAATCCACATTCACTCTGAGTGGATTAAAAGGTAGCATCAATGAGCGGCCAATTGCCGGCAAAGCACAGCTGTCTATCGATGGACCTTTGCTTAAGATTGATAACTTGGCGTTACGTTCGGGTAAAAGCCACCTTCGCGGAAGCGTTAATTACACTTCAGCCGATGCTATGCAAGACGCAAACTTGGCGGCCAACTGGGACCTATACTTCCACGACTTAAAATTACTTACCGCCGACATCGAAGGCAACGTTAATAGTTCCGGCTCTATATCAGGCACTATGGATAAACTGTCCGGCAAAGCAAAGTTGCAGGCTTCCGACTTAAAGTTTCAACATTACAACGTGAAAAGTATAAGTCTGGATACCGAGATGGATTTCTCGGAAAAAACCAAAAGTCATATTGATCTTTTAGTGCAACAAGCAGATGTGAGCGGTATTCCACTACAGAGTGTGCAATTGACGGCGCGTGGTACTGGATTGAAGCACTCGATTGAGTCGAAAATCGAGCAAGATAATAATCAATTGGTACTCCAAGCCTTTGGCTCTTGGAAAGATAATCTCTGGAATCTTAATCTGCAAGACACTCAGCTGCAAACAGGACAGTTCGGGAATTGGCGACAAACGACTAATACAGTCATCAGTTTGAGTGCGGAAGATTTCTCTATTGCTCCCTATTGTTTGGCAAATGAAAAACAAGGCAAACTTTGTGGCGAAATTAAATCCCAGAAATTCCAGCAGTGGGATGGTGCGCTTCAAATTGATCGGTTGCCCTTTGCGATATTTAAGGAAATTCTACCTCCGCAATTTGACAGCACCAATGTGGATCTAAGTGGCCAGGGAAAATTTGCTTACTCGCCGGATTCCGGTGTTTTACTGGATTTTAAAGCTAACGGGGAAAATGGTGTTATTACTGGAATTAAGGTGGAAAATAAAGAAACCCCTATCGTCTTTAATCAATTTGATTTTACACTATCCAATCTAAACAAAAAACTTGAGTCCAAAACATCTATCACCATCGAGGATACGGGCAGCATAGCTTTGGAAATTGCTTTCCCAAACTGGACTGAACTTAGCTTGCCACCGTTAAATGAAAAAATACAGGGTCGGGTGACAGTTGATTTGTCCAATCTGACCGTGCTGTCGGTCATCTCAGATCACATAAAAGACCCTATGGGGAAATGGCATAGCGATATTGCGTTGAGCGGTACATTAGAAGCTCCAGTTTTGATTGGGGAAAGCCATATAACAGCATCATCACTCACATTGTCTACACTAGGATTAAAATTGCAAGATGTGGACTTGAAAGCGGTATCCAATGAAAAGCGCGCTGTAATCATAAACGGCATTGCGACATCTGGCGCAGGGAAAATTAATATCAATGGCACGTTCGATGATTACCGAGCTGCGGAATCTACCGGTTCGATAAAAATATCCGGTGAGAATTTTGAACTTGCCCG
>Ga0209536_100007317_pt1 | contig 16748 bp, 9 predicted proteins | sample DeeMarSeWOR28_12_FD_187461 | JGI IMG/M metagenome (GOLD analysis project Ga0209536, IMG submission 187461) | Marine sediment microbial communities from White Oak River estuary, North Carolina - WOR-2-8_12 (SPAdes) (version 2) | ecosystem: Environmental > Aquatic > Marine > Intertidal zone >... | reverse complement strand
AGACACGGTACTATTTTGGGAAAGGCCATGGAAAGTATCGAAAAAGGCCAAAAAGGACAAATATTAGTTCTTGTAACCCTGCAGTAAAATAAGGAGGTTCCGAACATGAAAAAGTTACGAAATATAATATTAGTTGCTTTGTTAATGACTGTGGGTTTTACAATACCAATCCAAGCAAGTATGGTCGCTACAAACAAGGCGCTGACAGTGGCGAATAACTGGATTAACGTCATTATCCAGAAAAAGGGTAGCTGGGGTGGAGCTAATGATGCCTTTGTGCAAGACATACAGGAATTCAAGCGTGGTGGGCGGATAATCGGTTACTTTTGTAATGTCGAGCCGGCCGGTTACATTGTGGTTTCTCTTCGTAGAGAACTGGCGCCAGTAAAGGCATATTCGGCCATCTCCAGTATCGATCCGGAGAGTGATGAGGGCTTAGCCGACGTCATTAAACTCGGTATGGAGCGAATCTTAAACGGGATAGAGAAACAGGTTGGTCCGATCGAGTCGGTGCGTACAGAAGATGTTCAGAATATTCTTGAGATTAACTACTGTGATGTCTGGGCAAAGCTAGATGGAGGAACAATAGGGATAGAAATGGATTATCAGGGAGGTGATCCTTCATTACTATCCTCAAGTTGGCATCAAGGTGATCCTTATAATCAACAATGCCCAACGCCGGCAGATGTTGGAGATCCTGACTGTACAGAAGCCCGTTGTGCTGCGGGCTGTGTCGCAATAGCAGGTGCTCAAATCATGCGTTACTGGAGCTGGCCACCTTATGGACAGGGACAACTGCCGGGGGTACGTCCTGGCGAAGTCGTCCACTATGAGGACAGTTATGACTGGCCTAATATGCCCGACAGAAATTTTTCAACGACAGACCAGAATGATGCAGTTGCCGAGTTGTGTTATGAAGTTGGAAACGCAGCCAGTATGAACTATTGTACCTTGGGGACCTGTGGATCAGAGACGCCGACATACGGTCTGGAGGATGCATTCGAAAATCAGTACCGATACTTCAGGGATGCCGGTAGTAAGCGACACAATCGTCCCGACTACACTGCAATCGATTGGTTCAATCTAATGAGAGAAGAATTCAACGCAAACCGACCAGTGGTATATAGAATACCCGGCCATGCTATCGTAGGCGACGGATGGCAAGTGGTTCTCGGTGAGCGTCAGTATCACATGAATTATGGCTGGAATAACAACAGAACTACATGGTACGCCTTGGATGGTTTGCACAACGGTGATCCAGATCATGAATACATGCTGATAGATATTTACCCAGACAAGGCCTTGGGCAGTTTCATTGCGCCAGGAACAATTAGCACAAACCCATCATTTCCATATCGCTATTTTGATAGGGATGTTACTTGTAATAGCAATGTTTTTTCAGCGGGACAATACTTGCAGTTTCTGCCGGGGATCAGGGTGCTATCTACCAGCCAGATAAAATTCTCAGGCTTGCCTGGTCTTGTCACACGACTTTACAGTAGAGGTGACATATTGAGAGGCATCCGTATCGACTATGGGGCGATCAATATGCATGCAAACGGATGTATCAAATTTCATAAATAGGGACTTAAACCAGGCAAATGATGAACAAATTGGAAAAATGGTTGATTCATCAATTCCGAGTTATTCGAAACTATCATCGAATCAGGAGAGAATAATGAAGAATATAAAAACGATAACTTACATACCCTGTTCAGCAATTTCGGTATTATTGCTGCTGTTTATTGTGTCGTTTACATCGATTGCAAGCGGACAATACGAATTGAGCTGGTACACGATTGACGGCGGCGGTGGAAGAAGTAGCGGAGGACCGTACGAACTTCTAAGCACAATCGGTCAGCCGGATGCTGCTGCGGTCAGCGGCGGAGATTATGAACTGCTCGGCGGTTTCCTACCGGGCGGGCTATGGTGCTTTGTTGACTTTGAGCACTATGCAAAATTTGCTGAATGGTGGCTTGTAACCGGAACTGATTTGCCCGCTGATCTTTTCGAGGACCAGTACAATATTGTCGACGGGCTTGATTTGAGAGTTTTTGTCGAACAGTGGCTCTGCTACTGCCCAACAGACTGGCCATTGAAGTAACATTTTGAATTAACATTTTAGTTTATATTTTGAGCCGATTATTTTATGACTTAGCTTAAGCTAAATGTCGAAAGTCTATGGTTGATTTATCAAAATTACAATCAATATCCATGCGTTTTGACCGAAGAATTTAAGTAACAGACTATACTGCAAGACGCCCTTCTTCTGAGACACAAGATGTCAGGATTTTTCAATAAAGTCATGTCTCCGTTTTGTCACCACAAATCTTGATATTGATCAAATAGGCCACAAGTGAACATCAATTTTTGGCCTAACAGATCGTTTTTTAAAAAAATATTTTGTTTGTAGAGGATTCAATGTACGGTGCTAAAACTACATAGTGGGAATTGAGGATAATTATTGGTAAAATCGTCAATTCTTGTGTAAAATGTCCCCCATGAGGTCGCACGCATGGGGCTTAAAGATGCCTTTTATAAGAAGGGTCGCACCATGGCGTTCCGGAGACTCTATTTAGGGAACGACAGTAGAATAATCGAAGACGGAAGTGAAAAAGAATAATTCTAAGTTAAACACAATTATAGGGAACCAGATCCATGTCAAAACTAACAAGGCGTCAATTTGTCAAACGTACAACTGCTGTTGGGGCTGCGTATACAATTGGTTTTCCCTGTCTTCTCAGAGGCCGGGGACTTAACGAAAAGCTTCAGGTTGGATTTGTTGCTACAGAAGGAAGGGCCAGAGCTCACACCAAGGCTTCACACGAAGCAGGGCTTCAATGCATTGCCTTTGCGGAGGTGGATCGTACTCGGTGGGGAGGCGTTCTGCAAAAAGAAGGCTGGGAAGGTGCAACCGGCTATACGGATTGGCGTAAATTATTCGAAAATCATGCCAAGGAATTGGATGTCGTCTTTGTAGCCACGCCGGACCACTCTCATTTTGCGCCAAGCATGACGGCTGTCTCTATGGGGATTCATTGCTACACTGAAAAGCCGCTGACCTGGTCGGTGCGTGAAGCCCAGTTGCTGGAAAAGGCGTATAAGGAAAACAAGAAGGTTGTCACCCAGATGGGCAACCAGGGCCATGCCAAACAAGGTTGGCGTATCGCCTGCGAATTGATCCAGCAAGGCGCTGTCGGCGAAGTAAAGGAATTCCACACCTGGACCAACCGTCCGGTTTGGCCGCAGGGTGGCAGCCGCCCCAACTGGACCGATCCCGTCCCTGACCATCTTGACTGGGATGCCTGGATAGGTCCTGCCCCAATGAGGCCTTATGCCGGCCCCAGGGAGGGAAGCAAACAAGGCCGCGGTCCTTATCACCCGTTCAATTGGCGCGGAGTAGTTGACTTTGGTTCGGGAGCATTAGGCGATATGGCCTGCCATACCACGGACGGAATTTATGCCATCATGGAACCGGATTATGCCGCCACTGCCGAGCCCATTGTAATGACTGGTCCCTGCACTGATCAGTATCCCCTCGGTATGGTTATTAAAAGTACTTATCGTGCCAAGGGTGATCGGTCCGGATTCACCACGTTCTGGTATGAAGGAAAGAACAAGAATGGTAAACCCTTTATGCCTGAAGTTCCCGAAGAACTCAAGTCCGAGGGACGTAAATTACCCCGAACAGGAAATCTTGTTATCGGCAGTAAAGGTAAGATGCTTATTCAAGGCTCCTACTGGGACTCGCCGAGGCTTATTCCGGAAAGCAAGGCCAAAAAATTCGGCAAGCCCAGGGAAACAATCGAACGCTCGCCGGGCCACCACGACGAATTCTTCATGGCATGTCGCGGCGAGAAATCCCGCGAATTCAGCCGGTCCAACTACAGCTACGCCGGTCCCATGACGGCAAACATCCAACTTGGCAACCTCTGCGCCCGAGCCGCTAAAAAGCTCGAACTAAACGAGGCCGGTAAAATTACCAACGATCCCGCCATGAACGAACTCGCGTGGCGCGAACCTCGTGCAGGCTGGGGAGCCATGGAGATGAAGATTTAAAGATCGCATCATTTGATGCTTACCCTAGAGCATCAGGGGTAAGTTTGTTTTAAAATCAAACCGAAATTATTTGAAGGATTCTTTGATGAACAAGAAAATGTTTTGCTTAATCGTTTTGCTGGCCTCGACAGTGACCGCTCAATCCTTCCAGGCCGGCAATCCTTATATCGGCTATTGGGCATTGACCCTGCCCAATGGAGGCCCTGGTTGGCTTGGGATCACTCAGGAAAAGGGAGACTTGGATGCCGCCATACTCTGGGGAGGCGGCAGTGTGAAACCGGTGAACTCGATCAAAGTCGAAGGCGATCGACTTGTCATCACGCGCATACAGGTCGAGCGCAGAGGGGCGAATAAGGGCAAGAAGATCACCGAAACCATCACGGCGACTCTTTCAGGCAACAACCTGAAACTCTTTACCGTCAAAGCCAGGCCTGACGGCAGGAAGTTCGGCCGGGCAGAGTTCACTGGCAAACGGATTCGTCCCCTGCCCCCGAAACCGAATCTGTCCAAAGCCAAGTATGGCAAACCCATCACCCTGTTTAACGGCAAGAATCTGGACGGTTGGAAATTGACCAATCCCAATAACGCCAACGGCTGGGTAGCTGAAGACGGCGTGCTGGTCAACCGGCCGACACAGCCCGAAGGCAAACCACACGTTTCTTACGGTAATCTGAGGACAATCAGAGAATTCGAGGATTTCAATCTAAAATTCGAGGTCAACGTGCCGGAGAAATCAAATAGCGGTGTCTATCTTCGCGGCATTTACGAACTTCAAATACTCGATTCCTATGGAAAACCGCTCAATCCCCATAACATGGGCGCCATCTACAGCCGCATCACGCCTTCGGTGAGCGCCGAGAAACCGGCGGGGCAATGGCAAGCCTTCGATGTTACCTTGCTTAATCGGCACGTGACCGTGGTATTGAACGGCAAGAAGATCATTGACAATGAACCGCTGATGGGCTGTACCGGCGGAGCGCTGTGGTCGGATCCGATGAGGCCCGGGCCCTTGTATCTACAAGGCAATCATGGAGCGGCAAGTTTTCGGAACATTGTGCTAACACCGATCCTGAAAAAAGTAGTGTTCGAAGATGGCACAAGAGTGAATCGACTGTTGTGACAAGATAGGATGGAAACAAATGAGACAAAACTACGACCATTACAGTGAAGTGTCACAAATCAACCGACGTCATTTCCTGAAATCCTGTGCAGCCGTTGGAATGATCGCCGGTGGCACATCGGCAGTGCAGGCAATGTCAAAGCTTGCAGGAAACTCGATTGCTGACGCAGGCAGGCGTCCCAACATTGTCTTTATCCTTGCAGATGATCTGGGGTTCAGGGATGTTGGCTTCCAGGGTGGCAGGATCAAAACGCCGAATATAGATAAGCTTGCAGCCCGCGGGACTAAGCTGGACCAGTTTTACGTTCAGCCAGTTTGTTCGCCAACGCGGTCGAGCTTTATGACCGGACGTTATCCGATGCGTAACGGCATGCAGGTCGGAGTAGTGCGTCCATGGGCAAGGCATGGCCTGCCGCTGGAAGAACGAACGCTTGCCCAGGCACTTAAAGAAGCGGGCTATGTGACGGCGATACACGGCAAGTGGCACCTGGGACATCTCAATTATAAATACCTGCCCACGTCCCGCGGATTCGACAGGCAGTACGGCCACTACAACGGGGCGCTGGACTACTTTACGCATATCCGGGACAAGGGGCTGGATTGGAATCGAAACGATAAACCCCTGCTGGAAGAAGGATATACCACGGACCTGATCGGCAAAGAATCAACCAGGGTGATCGCTGAACACGACAAATCGAAACCCCTGTTTTTATACGTGCCTTTCAACGCCGTCCACAGTCCGTTCCAGGCACCCAATTCATACATCGACAAGTACTCCAACATAAAACAAAACAGACGTCGGATATACGCGGCAATGACGACTGCTATGGATGATGCGATCGGGCAAATAACAGACGCTCTGGAAAAGCGAGGCATGAGTGAAAACACCCTGATAGTGTTCTGCTCGGACAACGGCGGTGCCGGATCGATAGCTGACAACGGACCTCTCCGCGGACACAAAGGGCAGCTTTACGAAGGGGGAATACGAGTACCGGCTGTTGCGATTTGGCCCGGTGTGCTGGGGGCGGGGACAGTCGTCGACGAACTGCTTCATATCGTCGATATGTATCCGACCTTTATAAATCTGGCAGGCGGTTCACTTAAACAACCGCTACCCATCGACGGCAAAGACGCATGGCCCGCGATCTCCAATGGAAAACCAACACCGCATGAAGAAATCCTGCACAATATCACACCTGCAACAGGGGCGATCCGAGTCGGAGACTGGAAGCTGATATGGAACGGACAGATCACCGCCAATTACACAGGACCTAGGCCACAAAAAGACAAATGGGAGTTATTCAACATCGCTGAGGATCCTTACGAAAAGAACAACCTCGCCGATAAGCATCCTGAAAAATTCAAACAGCTAAAACGACGCCTGGATTATTACGCATCCAAAGCCGTAAAACCGAATATACCGCCGAACAGAATGCCAGCTGACTTCAAGGTCCCAAAAGCCTGGGGACATCCGGACTGATAACTTTAATCAAGTACGGATTTTCGCAAACTATACGAGACATTTGTAAGATATGATGAACTGCAGATCACATGAAAGGGAGTAGTAAGAAATTGGATGATCCGGTCAAGCTTCCTGGTTTGATGTGAATCGTGAATCTGCTAGTTTTCGGAATATTTTTATAACACCGAATATGAAAGTATAGAGTTTGAACTATGTGCAAGATTGAAAAATCGTTCTAATAAGATAGGATGGAAACAAATGAGACAAAACTACGACCATTACAGTGAAGTGTCACAAATCAGCCGACGTCATTTCCTGAGGTCCTGCGCGGCCGTTGGACTGGTCGCCAGTGGTATACCAGGAGTACGGACAATGTCAAAGCCGGCAGGAAAATCAGTTGCTAAAGCGAGCAGACGTCCCAACATTATTTTTATCTTTGCCGATGACTGGGGCTATGGAGATATTGGCATACACGGCAGCACACTCTGCAAGACACCCAACCTAGACAGGATGGCAAAGGAAGGGATCGACTTTCAACAGTTCACCGTTAACAATCCGGTCTGTTCGCCTAGTCGGACGGCGGTGATGACAGGACAGTTCCCTGCACGGCATTGTATTCACCAGCATTTTGCTTACGTGGAGCATCACAAGAAGGCAGGGATGCCTGACTGGCTGGATCCGAAGCTGCCGCTACTTACGAAGCTTCTTAAAAAGGCGGGTTACGTCACCGGGCATTTCGGCAAGTGGCATCTGACGAATCGTCACATCCCGGATGCGCCGCTGCCCACTGGATACGGATTTGATGAATACGGCGCTTTCAACGTACCCGGCGTGCAGATTAAGACGGCCGAGACGTGTCCGCGAACCGTGGACTTCATTCGTCGTCACAAGGATCAGCCCTTCTTTGTTAATGTGTGGCTGCATGAAACGCATACGCCGCACTATCCGCTGCCCAGATACCTGAAGCGGTTTGAGCATCTCGACGAGCAAAAACGCGTCTATGCCGCGGTTGTCGCCGAAGCAGACGCCGGTATCGGGTCGATTCTAGGCACATTGAAGGAACTTGGGCTCGATGAGAAAACGCTGGTGATCTTTTCGTCCGACAACGGTCCGGAATGGACCGGCAAGCGCACAACCCAGGATGACAATTCAACCGGTCGGGGCCTGGGGACGTACTATTCGGTCGGAGAGATGGCCGGGCTCAAAGGGCAAAAACGCTCGCTCTTCGCGGGTGGCATTCGTGTTCCTTTCATTGCACGCTGGCCAGGAGTAATCCCGCAAGGCAGAGTTGACCGTTTGTCGGTCCTCACTGCCGTGGATCTTTTCCCCACATTCCTCGAACTGGCGGGACAGCGTGTACCGGCTCGTATTAAGCTGGATGGCGAGAGCATTGTCGCGGCACTCAGGGGCCCTGAATTCAAGCGATAAAGACCCATCCTCTGGGAGTGGCGTGGCGGTCATGGGCCGCCCTATCTGTGGCCCCACCTGGGCATTCGCGACGGCAAGTGGAAAATGTTGTTCAACCAGGAACTCAACCGAACTGAACTGTATGACATTGAAACCGACTGGGCGGAGACGACCAATGTGGCAAGGGAGAATCCTGATGTGGTAAAAGTATTGACAAAGAAGGCGCTTGCCTGGAAGAAATCGCTACCCACTGAACCGCCCGCGAATTGTTTTTCTAAATTGCGGATGGAGCAACAATGATGAGTAAACTTAGAGAAGTCCGAGTGTGCTTTTTGGCGATCTTCTTTCTTAATTTTTCTCCTTTACTCGTCGCCGATGAAACACTTCCACCATTGAAAGACGACAAGTCTCCGCAGACATTTGAGGAGTTTGGGCGTGATTTGATCCACGTTAAGAGCCATTGGATGTCGAGATGCTGAAGGAATTGGAAGAGGATAGCGTTGTTCTAAAGGTGTTGTGTTACCGGATTGGTGTGTTCAAGGGGAAACTGGCCTTATGCCTGTGGCGGTGACAGATTCGGCCGGGCAAATCACCTATACGCTCAAGGGTGGAGCTTCCGGTGATCACGATGTGCTCATATATGACTTGTTCAATACTCGTATCCCTGCGGCCTATGTGGCTGCTGGCCTGCCCGTTACTGGACTTTGGCGCCCGTGAGCTCATATGTCAACGCCTGGAGGTCAAGAGAGCACATGAGACAATGTCAGAAAAGTTCATAAAGTAAGTTCAGGCTGAGCGCATAGACCAGTGGATGCAAACTCCCGGCGGTGTGGGTACGGCTAGGCCACTTTCAAGTTGTCAAAAGTCAGATAAAGAATGACAATTGGCTGGTTTGTTTGATTGCAGGCCAGCCATTTTTGTTTTGATAAATCACAGGATACAGAGATGAATTGAAAACATTTTCTTTGTCTCCAAAATGTCTCCACAGATGTAAATTTTGCCTATATCGAGTCCAAAAAAATGTAGATTATTAGGCCAAGGATGCAATTTCCAAAAAAAATAACGGATTCAATGCACGTTACTAATTAGTGAGTTGTTGTAAGAAGTGTGCAGGTACACGAGAAACTGTTATTTTCTTGCTTTTTGGTTCATAATGTGGTATATCGATTTTATAAGATCACGCTTAGCCTTCAGAACCTTTTGATGGTAAAACGTGCGTGTGGCAACCAATATAAGGAAGGAGGAGACGATGGATAAACACGCAAATCGAAAGCCCTTGGGAATCATTCGTATATTTATGCTGGCGGTGATATTCCTTTTGTATTACTGCCATCCTTTACTGGCGACTATTTATTATGTCAATCCCGGTGAGTCTATCCAGGCAGCGATAACCGCCGCCACCTTCGGAGACACAGTACAGGTTGCCCCTGGAACGTATTATGAAACGATTACCATGGAAAGCGGAGTGGCGGTTATGGGAGCAGGGCCTACAGTCTGCACCATCAATGGCGATGGCAACGGCCCAGTAGTCACGGCCAGTAGTGTTGACTCAGCAGCAAAACTGGATGGATTTCGGATTACACGTGGATCCGCTACCCAAGGCGGGGGGATGATTGTTATCAACTGCAGCCCTACTATCAGTAATTGTATATTTTCTAACAATGAGGCTGAAAATTACGGCGGTGGAATGTACAATTATCTTGCATCGCCAAATATAACAAACTGCATATTCAGCAATAACTCGGCGAGATACGGTGGTGCAGTGTACAACGAAGACAGCAACTCGATAGTTGTGGACTGTAACTTTATAAGCAATTCGTCTATCAATGGCGATGGAGGGGGGATATGTAACTTCTTGAGCGACTCGACTGTGACGGGCTGCTCTTTTATCGACAACTCTGCGGATGCACATGGAGGGGGGATAAGTAATTATAATAGCAAACCGACAGTGACGAACTGCACTTTCAGTAGCAACTCAGCAGGCGGTAGTGGCGGCGGGATGTCTAACGGTTCGCTTAGCGAACCGTTAGTGACCGATTGTTTCTTCAACGATAATTCAGCAGAATACGACGGCGGCGGCATTGTGAATGATCTCAGTTATAGACCCATAGTAACTAACTGCATTTTTACTGGTAACGGTTCGAATCAAGATGGAGGGGGGATGTCTAACTACATCAGCAGCCCAATAGTGACTAACTGCACTTTCACTAACAATCATTCTTCCAATGGCGGCGGAATAGAAAACAATACTAATTGTATTCCGATAGTGACTAACTGCACTTTTACCAGCAACTGGGCAGTTATAAATGGAGGAGGTATAAATAACTATTACTACTGCTCATCCGAGGTAAACGATTGTAACTTTTTCAACAATGAGGCCGGGTATGATGGTGGAGGATTAGCCAACGATGATAACTCTTCGGCAATTTTAACTAACTGCAGTTTCATAGATAATTCCGCGGAGTACGGTGCCGGTATTTCTATTGAAGCCTCCTCCCCGGAAGTGAGGAATTGCACGTTATGGGATAATACAGCCAATGGTGACGGCGGCGGCATTTGGAACATTTCCTCGGCGACTAATATAACCAACTGCATTTTCTGGACCAACACTGCCGGTAATTATGGCGGTGGAATCTTCAATAATGAGGATTCACTAACTGTGACCAACTGTATCCTTTGGTTAAACACGGCATATTGGGGTGACGAGTTTCTTAACTTTGAATCTAGTCCGACTGTTACATACTGCAATGTCAAGGGAGGATACGCGGGAACCGGGAACATAAATTCAGATCCACTGTTCGTCGATCCCGGTGCAGGGAATTTTCATCTGAGCAAAGCATCACCTTGTATCGATGCCGGGGACAACTCGGCAATAACCTGGCCAAATCCAAAGGATTTCGAGGGGGATCCTCGAATTATAGATTGTTACAATGATGGAACGCTGATAGTAGATATGGGAGCAGATGAAGCTCAACACAACGGACCTTCGGTAGTATGGGTCAATGACGATTGGATTGGAACAAGCCCTGGTACCGATCCCGATGGAGCGGGACCGGCGACCATTTTCGGCTATGACGCTTTCGATATGATTCAGGACGCAATTGATATTGTCGCTTCGGCGGGCACCGTAAACGTGATAGCGGGTACCTACTATGAAAATATTGTGCTGAAGAACGGCACAGAGGTACGAGGTTCAGCAACCCATCGATGCGTAATTGACGGCGGCGGCAATGGCTCAGTTGTGACAGCCATCAATGTGGACTCCACGACAAAACTCAATGGTTTTACAATCACTAATGGGAGCGGAACAATCATATCTACAGCAAGATGTGGTGGCGGTATATACATGGAGAACTCAAGTCTCAATATCAGCAATTGCCTTTTTGAAGGTAATTCGGCCTATAACGGAGGCGGTATATATGATCGTAACTACAGCAGCCCTACAGTAAACAACTGTACGTTCACGAGCAACTCGGCTGAAAATGGAGGTGGTCTATATAATGAAGATTCTGTGCCTACAGTGATCGATTGCACCTTCAGCGGTAACTCAGCCGAAAACTATGGCGGCGGGATGTACAATAATATGAGCAGCCCGACCGTAACGGAATGCACCTTCAGCGATAATAATGCCGATTATGGAGGCGGTCTTTTTAATCTGCAATCCGCGCCCCAAGTGATCCGTTGTACTTTTTCTCATAACATCACCAACTTTGATTCCGGCGGGGGGATGTATAACTATGCCTCTGCCCCTGAGGTGAGCGATTGTAACTTTGTGGATAATACTGCTATCAACCAAGGTGGAGGGATGTGTAACTACCTCAGTGACACGACGGTGACGAATTGTACCTTCCGTACCAATTTAGCTGAGTCCGGCGGCGGGATATTCAACACCGACAGCAGCATGACAATAACTCAATGTACATTCAGCAGCAATACGGCAGACCAGGGCGGCGGGATATACAATTACATGAATAGTCTGATCGTCACCGTGAATCACTGTACGTTTTTAGATAACGTCTCCAGTTTTGACGGTGGGGGGATGATGAATTACGCTTCGGATTCGAATATCGCCCATTGTACCTTTGAAGGGAATTCGGCGGGCGACCACGGCGGGGCAATGACTAACTGGAATGATTCCACATCTCGTGTAGTGAATTGTGTATTTGCGGATAACCAAGCGGGTTATGGCGGCGGCGGAGTACAGAATATCGAATCGTCGCCCACAATTATTAATTGCACATTTGTGAATAACGAGGCTGCTTATAAGGGAGGAGGAATCTACAATTGGAACACTTCATCTCCTGTTATAAAGAACTGTACTTTTTTCGGCAACTCAACCGTCAGCGGATCTACCATCGCCTGTGATTCACAGGATCAGTTGTATCCCAGCGCAGTTCAGGTTACTAATAGTATTCTCTGGGATGGCAGTAGCGAGATATGGAATAATGACGGATCGGTAATAACCGTAACTTACTCTGACATCTTTGGGGGTTATCCTGGAACGGGTAACATCCAGCAAAATCCAAATTTTGTTAATTCAGCAGGAGGCGATTTCCATCTCAGGTTAGGTTCGCCCTGTATCGATGCTGGGGACAACTCGGCTATAACCTGGCCCGATCCCAACGACTTCGAGGGAGATCCTCGAATTATCGATTGTTACAACGATGGAACACTCATAGTAGATATGGGAGTTGATGAAGCCAACTATGATGCCCCATCACAGGTCTGGATTGATGATGACTGGGCCGAGACAGCCTTTGGAGATGATCCTGATGGTCCGGGACCAGCCACGTTTTTCGGATATGACGCATTCGACCGGATTCAGGATGGGATTGATATCGTTTCTTCACCGGGTATAGTACACGTCAACATTGGAATCTACTTTGAAAATATCAGCATGAAAAGCGGTGTTCAGGTCTTAGGTGTGTCGCCAGAATTAACGATTATTGATGGAAATAGTATCGGTTCTGTAGTAACTGCCCTTAATATTGACTCTGAGGCCAAACTTGACGGTTTTGGGATAATCAATGGCTCAGCCCCGGAGGGTGGTGGTCTTTATTTAAGCAATTCCAATCCAATCATAAGTAATTGCATTATTGCAGATAATAACGCAATAAATACAGGCGGTGGTATTTATAACTACGTTTCATCACCGACAATAAACTATTGTACCTTTACCAACAACTCAACCGGCTCGGGAGGAGGAATGTTTAATGATTATTATTCTTCACCAATTATACGCGGCAGTATTTTTTGGGAAAATACGGTGGCCGATTTTGGTGGGGGTATGTATAACCGAAACGACAGCTCGCCGACAGTAATTGACTGCTTTTTTGTAAGCAACAACGCGGGTAGTGGTGGCGGTGGTATTCTCAATGAAAATTCACCCTGGCCGCATTTATATAACTGCACCCTTGTAAATAATTCAGCTAATTTGGGCGGCGGGATTTATAATTATGCATCCGGTCCGGAAATGGTCAATTGCACATTTTGGGCAAACTCAGCCGATGGGGGTGGCGCAATTTTTAACGACAACTCTGTCTTACCCAAGGTAATCAACTGTACTTTTTCCGGCAATCAGGCAATTGCAGGCACAGCGATCGCCTGTACTTCCTATGAACAGTCCTTCCCGAGCACGGTTCAGGTTACCAACAGCATTCTCTGGGATGGTGGAAATGAAATATGGTTCGATGATGGCTCTACTGTAACGACCACTTACTCCGATATCCAGGGGGGCTATTCAGGCGCGGGCAATATAAACGCCGATCCTATTTTTTTGCATCCGGACAGCGGGGATTTCCACTTGCAGCCGGGCTCGCCTTGTATAGATGCCGGAGATAATAATTCCGTACCGGTCGGAACTACGCAAGATTTTGAAGGCGACAATCGGTTTGTTGATGACCAATCGATTCCGGATACTGGCAATGGCACGCCTCCTATTGTAGATATGGGAATCGATGAGGCAGAATACAGCCCACCCTCAGTAGTCTGGGTGGATGATGACTATAGCTCCGGAGGATTCAACGACGGTCATGTCTGGAATCATGATGCCTTCGATATGATTCAGGATGGAATCGATCAGGTTGTATCACCCGGCACCGTGTACGTATCGGCTGGAACATACTATGAACACATCACCCTTAAAAATAGTGTCGAGATTTTGGGTGCAGGACCTGGGAACGATCCTTCAATCCACTCGATCATTAATGGCTCCAATAGCGGATCCGTGGTAATCGGTGACGGCGTGGACTCTGCAAGCAAATTGGATGGATTCACCATCACTAATGGATCCGCCACAGCCGGTGGAGGTGTCTATCTCATTAACCAATCAGATCCCGACATAAGTAATTGCCTGATCAAGGATAATTTCGGAGGTAATAACAGTGGAGGAGGTGGAATGTTTATAGGATCATCTTCGCCCACAGTTACAAACTGCAACTTCATCGGTAATTCGGCTCATTACAATGGTGGTGGAATCTATATCAACTCGGCCTCACCTACTGTGTCCAATTGTTCTTTCGTTAGTAATACGGCCTACTACGGAGGGGGAATCTATAATTCCAGCAGCACTCCATTAGTGGTTAATTGCCTGTTCGCTGGTAATTCTGCCAGTACCGCGGGAGGTGGCATCCAGAACAGCTATTCCTCTCCGACAGTTATTAACTGTACTTTCTCTGGTAATAATGAAACTGGAATCTATAACAACAATTCCTCACCGACTGTTACCAATTCTATCCTCTGGGAAAACGGTTACTGGGAGATATACAACATTGCCGGCAGTACTCCTATAGTTACATATTGCAATATCCAAGGTGGTTGGCCAGGGACCACGAATATCGATCAGGATCCGAATTTTGTCCATTCCGGCTTCTGGGATGACGGCAATTGGATTAACGGTGACTATCATCTTATATTGGATTCACCGTGCATCGACGTCGGCGATAACAACACACCCAATCTTCCGGCTACCGACCTTGACGGCCATCCGAGGATTTTAGATGGCGATTGCAACAACACCGACGTGGTGGACATGGGTGTGCATGAGTATAATTACACCTATCTGGGCGACCTGGATTATAACTGCAAAGTGGACTTCTTTGACTTTTCCATCATCGGTCGGGCCTGGATGAAAATAGAAGGTGACTTCAATTGGAATTGGATATGTGATATCAGTGAACCATCTGATGATTGTATCGATTGGAAAGACTTGGCTATACTGTGCGAGAACTGGTTAGCCCAGATACCCTGAAAGCAGTCAATCATGACAAGAACTCGGGGCCGTGAGGATAATCCTTGCGGCCTTTTTTATTGGATTCGGGGGGATTGAAGGATTAGAGCATTATAACAGTTGAACAGTAGAAGTGTAAAAGTACCGGAGCGAGTAAAGAGAATGCGAACCGCAGGTATAAATGCGTAGAAAAAAGGGAGCAAACGGTTTGACCTTGATAGAGTTCGAAAATGAAACAGACCCAAAGGGATTTTTTACTTGAAATAAGGTGACAATCTGTTATGCTATTATTAATGCTTTTTGCGGCTATCTAGGGTAGGGATATCTCAAATGCTTTGATATATTGAATTTATATGAGAACTTAAGAAGACCAGGAGGCAATGATGACTTCAATATACCAAGTTCATATCCTGTAGTCTTTGTTTATCCTCGTTAAATTTGATGATATTTCCGGAGGAGAAATCTAATGAAAAAGATCACTGCAATTTTTGCGGTAACGCTTTTTGCTGCAGGCAGCGTTCAGGCCGCTATTATCAACAACGCCCTCAGGCATACCGGCTACCACAAGGCGCCGGATGCGAACATGTATCTGCACAATAACGGCGGACTGCTCGCCATGACTCCCTATGGTATGACCTTGCTTATCGACGGCCCCGGGGGGAGGGGACTCGATTTCGACAACGACGCTGACTTCATCAGCACGGGGGCCATCAACCGGGCTGACAACTATATGAATCTGTTCTTCGGTTGGTTTACTGCCACTATGACCGGCAACTACGGATTCCGCAACGCCGGTGACGACGATCGATGCGGTATATGGCTCGACCTGAATCAGAACGGCGTGTTCGAGTCCAGCATAGACGGGCTTGGTTCAGATCGGGGTGAGCAGCTTTCATGGGAGGATATAGGTATGAAAACCGTCACATTGGTCGCCGGGCAGAGCTACATGTTCGCGGTTACGCATGGTGAATTTGGCGGCGGTTCTCGTGTCGATGTCCGTTTTACTGCTCCCGGAGGTGCCGAAGTGACTATCAAACCTTCCGACCCGGCACAGGCCGGCATGTGGTCAACTATACTCGAAGAACCGGAGCCGCTTGTGTCACACTGGAAGCTCGATGAGAGCAGCGGAGGCATCGCCTACGACAGCAGCGGCTACAACCACGGCACGCTTGAGCCATCTGCCACTCTCACGCCCCCCCTCTGGCAGCCTGCCGGCGGTCAGGTAGGCGGGGCGCTGCAGCTTGACGGAGTGGATGATTATGTCGATTGCGGCAATGACGCCAGTTTAAACATTACTAACGCAATTACACTTTCTGTGTGGGTAAAAACAAATGATTGTGGTAATGGTGAGTTTAATCCTTATGTTACCAAAGCTGTTCAGTTCCAGCGACAAGTGGGACAGTCAATGCATGTGTAGGCTTATAGCATAAGTCTTTCCTGCATGCAGGAAAGACTTGAAATCGTCGGTTTTG
>Ga0209536_100007315_pt1 | contig 16758 bp, 12 predicted proteins | sample DeeMarSeWOR28_12_FD_187461 | JGI IMG/M metagenome (GOLD analysis project Ga0209536, IMG submission 187461) | Marine sediment microbial communities from White Oak River estuary, North Carolina - WOR-2-8_12 (SPAdes) (version 2) | ecosystem: Environmental > Aquatic > Marine > Intertidal zone >... | reverse complement strand
AATATGGGTTTGACATGGGGCCAGGCCCCTGGAACTCCGCCCGGCATAATGCTGGGTCCGTGGCGGGCACCTTCCTCCCCTCCTGAAATGCCCGTACCCATGTAAAGGATACCCGAAGGTTGCAGGATTCTGATCTGTTCCTCAGTATCACGGAAGTATGAATTGCCGCCGTCGATGATGACATCGCCAGGCTCCAGGAGCGGGGCAAGCTGTTTTACGGTCTGCTTCACCGCATCACCGGCTTTTACCATGAGCATGGCGATGCGGGGTTTCTTAAGATTCTCGACAAATTCCTCAAGGCTGTGGCAACCGACAACTGATTTACCCCGTGCCGGCCCGGCAAGGAACTCGTCCACTCTGCTTGTAGTTCTGTTATAGGCTGCTACCTGGAAACTATGGTCTGCCATGTTGAGAACAAGATTCTGCCCCATCACGGCCAGGCCGATGAGACCTATATCGCACTGTTCAGGCATGGGAAAAACCTCCCGGGAAGTAATATCAACTTGACAATAAAGAGGAATTTACAGGGAAAACGTAAAAAACCCAACCTAAATTCCGGGAAAATACTGCGCTTCTGCTGTGTTCTGAATCTAAATACCTTACAAACTGATAAGTTATGGCAAGTAAGATATATTTATGATAAATAAAAAATATCTTAATTTCACAACATTAGATATGCAGCAGTTGTAATGTATTTTCTTGACTTTATTATATAAAATGAAAAGAAAGGGTCATACATGCACTTTATACGACTATCCAGGTTGGCGTTATTTTTCCTTGTTGCCTTGATCTTTTCCCTGTCCCCTTTTTCCGCCTGGGCGGAAAAGAAAGAACAAGATTCCGGCCCGACACCTCCATCCCCTGAAGTGACAGTTATCAAGACAGTTCCCAGGGACACCCCTGTCACCATCGAGTTTGTTGGCAAAACTGTCAGTTCCCGCCGTGTTGAGATACGGTCACGGGTTGAGGGTTTTTTGGAAAAGCGTCTTTATACTGAAGGCTCCATGGTCAAAGAGGGAGATGTACTTTTCCAGATGGACCAGAAACCTTTTCAGGCAGACCTCCGTGCCGCAAAGGCGGAACTGGCGCAGCAGCAAGCCAGGCTGGATAACGCCGAGGCGAATCTTAAGCGGGTCAAGCCCCTTGCAGAAAAAAATGCTGTTTCCCAGAAGGACCTGGACGATGCCATCGGTACATACAGGTCTTCCGCCGCAGCGGTTGAAGCAGCCAAAGCCAAGGTTGTCCAGGCTGAACTTAGCCTGAGCTATACCACTATAACATCACCGGTTACCGGCCTTTCAAGCTTTGCCGTGAAACAGGAGGGCGCCTATATCGGTTTTGGTTCAGACAGCCTGCTCACGTATGTGGCCCAACTGAATCCTATGTGGGTTGAGTTCAGCGTTTCGGAAAACCAGATCCTTAAATCCCGCCAACAGTCTGAACTCGGCATAATAAAGCATCCTGAACAGGGTGATATGGAAGTTGAGGTTGTCCTGGCTGACGGTTCCATCTTTCCCAACAGGGGCAGGATCACCTTTGCCGATGCGGCACTAAGCGAAGAAACAGGCACGTTTCTCATACGGGCCGAGCTGGAAAATATAATGGATACAGACAGCGAACTTGAAATGCTCCGGCCGGGCCAATTTGTCCGGGCCCGTCTTCATGGCATGGTACGGCCCAATGCGATCCTTGTACCCCAACGGGCCGTGCAGCAGGGCGCCAAGGGCAGCTTTGTCTGGGTTGTTGACGAGGAGGGCAAGGCAGAATTCCAACCCGTTACTGTTGGCCAATGGTACGGTGATGAATGGTTTATCGATGAGGGGCTTGAAGGGGGGGAAACAGTTGTTGTTGACGGGGCCCTGAAGTTACGTCCTGGGATACCGGTCAAGATCGTTACCCCTGAAGCAAACGAAAAAACTCATTAAGAACAGGCAAATCATTGATCTCCTCCATCTTCATAAAACGCCCTATCCTGTCAACGGTCCTCTCTATTGTCGTGGTCATTGCAGGCCTGGTTTCCATGAGCGGTCTGCCCATCAACCAGTACCCGGCAATCACACCGGTTCAAGTGACGGTCAGTGCCAGTTACCCCGGTGCGGATGCCGAAACCGTGGCAAACACCGTTGCGGCACCCATTGAGACTCAGGTGAACGGCGTTGACAACATGCTTTACATGCAGTCAACCTCTTCTGCCACCGGAGAAATGTCGCTCACCGTATACTTTGATATAGACACGGACCCGGACACTGCCGAAGTGCAAGTAAACAACCGTGTGAGCCTTGCATTACCGGAACTGCCGGATACGGTCCGCAATACCGGGGTCAAGGTTCAGAAGCGTTCATCCAGTATTCTGATGCTGATCGGTATATTTTCACCTGAAGGGCGCTACGATGAAAAATACATCGGCAACTATGCCAACCTTTACATTCTCGATGCCCTTAAGCGGGTCAAGGGAGCGAACCAGGCCTCAATCATGGGGCTTCCGGACCTCGCCATGCGCGTATGGCTGCAGCCGGATCGTATGGCAAGCCTCGGAATAACGCCCGCTGACATCCAAAGGGCAGTCAGCCAGCAGAACCAGCAGTTTGGAGCCGGCCGCCTGGGACAGTCACCGACTAATGAACCGGTGGAGATGACCTTCCCTGTGGTAACAGGCGGCCGTTTCTCCGAGCCTGAGGAATTTGACAACATAATCCTGCGGGCAGACCCGGAAGGCACTGCAATTGTCCGCATCAAGGATATCGGCTGGTCTGAAGAGGGCCAGAAAAGTTACATGCTGCGCTCGACCCTGAACGGCAGCCCGGCAACCTTTATCGCGGTGTATCAACAGCCAGGCTCCAATGCCCTGGAAGTAGCTGAAAACGTGCAGCTCATGATGGAGGAGCTTAAAGAAAGTTTTCCAGAAGGTATTGACTATACCGTATCTTTTGACACCACCAAGGTTATCGAGGCATCCATTGACGAGGTAAAGGCAACCCTGATCATCGCCATCATCCTGGTGGTGCTGGTGACCTACCTTTTCCTGCAGAAGGTGAATACGACACTCATCCCGACCATTGCCATTTTTGTTTCTGTAGTCGGCACATTCATCGGTATGGCGGCCATGGGCTTCTCAATCAATCTCTTGACCCTGTTCGGCCTGGTTCTGGCCATTGGAATTGTCTGTGACGATGCCATCGTAGTGGTGGAGAATGTGGAACGCAATATTGATGAATTCGGCCTTTCACCCAAGGAAGCCACTTTCCGTGCCATGGAGGAGGTTACCGGCCCGGTCATCGCCACCACCCTGGTGCTCATTGCCGTATTTGTGCCGGTTGCATTTCTCAGTGGCACCACCGGAGTGCTCTACCGGCAGTTTGCCATCACCATTGCCATATCGGTCGCCATCTCGAGTTTTGTGGCTCTGACCCTGACCCCTGCCCTGGCGGCGATCTTGATCAAGCCTTCTAAAGGCAAACCGCGTGGCTTTTTTAAATGGTTCAATAAATTTATTGATGTTACAACAGGTCAATATGCTGGCGGCGTCAGCCTGACCCTGAAACGCAAGTTTATCGCCCTGGCTCTCCTGGGAGGCATGCTATTTGGTACGTACACGCTGTTCAAGATCATCCCCGGAAGCTTCGTACCTGCCGAGGACCAGGGCTATGTTTTTGCAGCGGTTGTCCTGCCCGACGGGGCCAGCCTTGACCGCAGCGAAGCACTGACCCAGCAGGTGGCCGAGATATTTGCAGAACATCCTGCCGTAAAGGATTACTCAGCACTTGCCGGCTACAGCCTGATCGACGGTCAGTTCAAAACCAATACCGGAACAGTTTTCATCGCACTAAAAGACTTTGATGCAAGACAGGACCCCGATCTGAAAGTCGATGCCCTGTTCAAGTTTGTTGCACCCCGGCTTAGCAAACTGCAGGACGGAATTGCACTCCCGATAAATCCACCTTCCATCCCCGGACTCGGCACCCAGGGAGGCTTTGAGTTCTGGCTTCAGAACAGGGGCCAGGGTGGTGCGACCAGGCTTGCTGAAATAGCAAAGGAGATAATAACCACGGCAAAAGAACGTCCTGAGCTTACCCGCCTCAACACCACGATCAACGCGGCATCGCGCCAGCTGAAAACAGATGTTGACCGCTCCAAGGCGGAAACCATGGGTGTTTCCGTACCCGATGTCTACGCAGCCCTGCAGACCCTGTTCGGTTCCCTCTATGTCAGCCAGTACAACAAATACGGCCGCGTCTGGCAGGTTATCCTGCAGGCTGAGCCGAAATTCCGTGAAAAACCGGAGGATATCCAGAACATTTATGTACGCCAAAGCGCGGGCAAAATGGTGCCGCTTTCCTCTGTGGTCACTACTGACTATGTGACTGGGCCAGACCTGCTGCCGCGTTTCAACGGTTTCATGGCTGCCAAGATAACCGGCGATGCCAATGCAGGTTTCAGTTCCGGCCAGTCAATCAGCATCATGGAAGAGGTTGCTGCCCAGGTCATGCCTGACGGCTTTACCTTTGCCTGGTCAGGTCAGGCATACGAAGAGAAAAAATCCAGCGGGTCATCCGCAATAATTTTCGTCTTCGCCCTGATTATGGTATTCCTGATCCTGGCGGCGCAATATGAACAGTGGTCCCTTCCACTGGCCGTCATCACGGCAGTACCTTTCGGTATATTCGGGGCCCTTGTTGCTGTCTGGCTGCGCGGCATGGAAAACGATGTCTATTTCCAGATCGGCCTGGTTACCCTCATCGGCCTGTCAGCCAAAAATGCCATCCTGATCGTTGAGTTTGCCGAGCTCAAATACAACGAAGGTTTATCCCCCTTTGATGCAGCCTTGGAAGCAGCCCGCTTGCGATTAAGGCCCATCCTGATGACCTCGCTGTCGTTCATCCTCGGAGCCATGCCCCTGGTGCTGGCAACAGGCGCCGGTGCAGCAGCCCGGCATTCGATCGGCACCGGCATTATCGGTGGCATGGTCGGGGCCACCACCTTGGCACTTTTCTTTGTACCGCTTTTCTATTTTATCATCACCAGCATCAAGGAACGCCTTTCGAAAAAAAGACCCGGCAATTTTAATGAAACCTCTCCAGTCGAATCATCTGCACATAAATCCGGGGAGGGCTCCTGAAATGAAACACGCACTGGCAATTATACTTTGTTTCAGCCTTCTGCTTCACGGGTGTGCCGTCGGTCCTGATTACGAAAGGCCCATGGTGTCAACCCCTTCCACATGGCACATAAGTTCTGAAGAGGCCGCAAATACAGCCAATACTGCCTGGTGGGAACAATTCGGTGATCCTGTCTTAAACGACCTGGTCAATACTGCCCTGCTGCAGAATAATGATATCCGCATAGCAGCTGCCCGCATGGAGCAGTTCATGGCCCGGGTGGAAATTGCCCGTTCTGGATTTTATCCCCAGGTGGGATATGGTGTCGCAGGCTCCAAGAACCAAGCCTCAAAAAATATTGTGCCTCCCGGGGTCGAGTCATTGACCGAAACCTGGCAGGCTACTTTAAACGCCGGCTGGGAACTTGACGTCTGGGGCCGGTTGCGCCGTGCCAGTGAAGCTGCCCAGGCTGACCTCCTGGCAGCTGAAGAAGGAAGACACACCGTAATCCTCTCCCTGGTTTCTTCCGTGGCCACCAGCTACATAAATCTTCGTGGTCTTGACGCCCAGCTCGATATTGCTAAAAACACCGTAAAATCCCGCCGGGATTCCTTGGATCTTTTTGAGCTGCAATTCGAAGGCGGGGTAATTTCCGAACTGACCCTGGCACAGGTGCGCTCAGAATACGAACAGGCCATTGCCGCCGTGCCGGAAATTGAACGCCAGATCACCCAGACGGAAAACTTTCTGTCAGTTCTTTTGGGGCGCAATCCGAATGCAATCTCCCGCGGCTTACCGATAGATGAACTAACCCGGCTGAAAGTACCTGCCAGCATACCTTCCGAAATCCTGGAAAGAAGACCTGATATTATCCAGGCTGAACAGAATCTTATTGGAGCCAATGCGCTTATCGGTGTTGCCAGGGCCGAATACTTCCCGCGCATTTCACTTACCGGCCTGGCAGGGATCGCCAGCAGTGACCTTGCTGATCTTTTCGAGAATGACTCGTTCGTATGGTCCATTGGCGGCGATGCCATAGGGGCAATTTTCACGGGCGGCAGGATCTCGGCAACCGTTCAGCAGTCTGAAGCATATTACAAGGAGCTTTTGTTCAGGTATCAGCAAACCATCCTGACTGCTTTGCGTGAAGTGGAAGATGCGCTTGTTGCAACCCAGAAAGCCCGCGAAAAACTCCAGGCCCAGAAACGCAGGATCAAGGCACTGAGCGATTATGCCAGTCTGGCACGCCTGCGCTATGACAACGGTTACGCCAGCTATATCGAGGTGCTTGATGCCGAACGGTCACTGTTTGATTCCGAACTTAATGCAGTCAGGACTCAGTCCGAGGTTATCGTCGGCCTGATCAACACCTATAAAGCCATGGGAGGGGGCTGGGTGACCCTGGCGGCAAAAACTGCTGACAGTGTTGATTTTCCTGCAGAAGAAAAATCCCCTTCCACAGCAAATTAACAGGTTTCTATTATATTTTCCCCTTTCCATATATATCATATGAAACTTTGCTTTTACCATTTACGTAACACCTGTGAGGCATGACTATCTGGATACAATCCGGCGAATGTAGTATATTGGGGAATATTTGTAATTGATACCGGCTAAGGCGTCTTCGCATGCTGGGGCATGATAGACATCGGCTGCCGGTAGAAGCAAGTTCGATATTGACGTTTAGTTTCGGTATTTTATAGAAACTTTGAGCATATCCTGCCCTTGACGATCTGTACAGCTGCTGCCTGCGGGCTGGACTGATGAACAGGTTGTAAAGGGCTGCCGGGTCCGGAACACGGAAAAGGGGAGAAAAATGACAACACAATGGCAAAAAAAAATAAGCAGTTTTGTTATCTGGCTTCTTGTTCTGATGCTTGCCGTGCCGCCGTGGGCGGTTGCCCAGGAACAGGAGGCGGTTGTCCAGCAGGAGACAGAGACAGCGAAAACCTTCAAGCAGGAGGAACTCGACCAGATGTTGGCGCCCATCGCCCTCTACCCTGATTCGCTGCTTGCCCAGGTGCTTATGGCCTCCACCTATCCGCTCGAGGTCGTGCAGGCTGATCGGTGGGCCAAGCAGAACAAAGAGCTGGAAGGAGATGCACTGGCCGAAGAACTTGAGAAACAGGAATGGGACCCGAGCGTTAAATCACTGGTCCAGTTTCCGGATGTCCTCGCCATGATGGGTGAACAACTCGACTGGACGCAGAAACTCGGAGATGCATTTCTTGCGCAGCAGGAGGATGTCACAAACACGATTCAGAATCTGCGCAAAAAGGCGAAAGAGACTGACAACCTCAAGACCTCAGAGGAACAGGTTGTCAAGGTCGAGAAGGAAGTAATCATCATCGAGTCGTCAAAGCCCGAGGTTGTCTACGTGCCGGTCTATAATCCCACCGTTGTCTACGGAACCTGGTGGTGGCCCCACTATCCGCCTTACTACTACTATCCGCCCTATTACCCCCGACCTACGCTTTACGGATTTACGACCGGAGTCGCAATCGGTGTTGCCTGGGGGTATGCCTGGGGACATTGGAGCTGGCACAGCCATAGTGTCAACATCAATATTAATCGAAATATCAATTATAACAGAAATATCAACCGTGAACGGTACGCGAAGCAGTATGGCGGCAGAGAAGGGCAATGGAAGCATAACCCGGAGCACCGGAAAGGCGTGTCCTACCGAGATCAGAAGACGGCAAAACAGTACAACCGGGCCGCATCGCGAGATGCTGTCAGGTCCCGTGAAGAATTTCGCGGCAAGGCCGATGCCGGCAGGAGGGACCTTGCCCGTGATACAGGTGCCAGGCCGTCACCAGGCACAAGGGACAAAGCCCAGAGCCGGGATACCAGAAGCCGTGATGCAGTTTCCAGGCCGGCCCCAGAGACCAGGGACAGGGTCCCGAGCCGTGATGCAGTTTCCAGGCCAGCCCCAGAAACCCGGGATAGGGTCCCAAGCCGTGATGCAGTTTCCAGGCCAACTCCTGACACACGGGACAGGGTGCAGAGCCGTGATGCTATTTCAAGGCCCGCCCCAGAGACCAGGGACAGGGCGCCGAGTCGGGATATGAGTCGAGGTGCTGCACCGAGTAGAGCAGATCGCGGCAACGCCTTCAGCGGCATGAACCAGGGAAGCGCCAGCAGAAACTACAGCAACCGTGGAAGCATGAGCCGTTCCGGGGGATATAGCCGTGGTGGTGCCAGTCGTGGTGGTGGCGGCGGAGGCAGGAGGTAATTATGACTACTTCACAATCGTCTTCAGACAGAAATTACTTGGAGGAGAAAATGATGTTTTTCTGTTCAAAGAGCGGAATACACAATATGCAGCGTTTTTTCACGATTGTATCCCTGGCAGCATTTCTCTGTCTTTCTCTAGCTGCCTGTACCACTTCCAAGCCAGAGCAGCAGAAGGTATTTAAATCTCCTTCTGACGCAGTGCAGGCTCTCGTGACAGCACTGAAGGCAGACGACGACAAAGAGCTGCTTTTGATTTTAGGTCCGGAGGGCAAGGAGCTTATCTTCTCGGGGGATGAGGTCGCTGACCGGACGATGAGGCAGAAATTTGTTGACGCGTATGATGAGAAAAATAGTATTGAAGCCGATGGTGACAGATTTCTGCTTGTCATAGGCGAAAACGATTGGCCTTTCACTATTCCGCTCGTGGAAAAAAACGGCGAATGGGTGTTCGATTCTGCAAGTGGCAAGGAAGAAATCCTGAACCGTCGCATCGGAAAGAACGAACTGGACACGATCCAAGTTCTTTTGGCAATTGTTGATGCCCAGCGGGAATATGCGATGGAAGACCGTGACGGCGATTCCCTGATGGAATACGCACAGAAGTTCGGAAGTGACCCAGGGAAGAAGAACGGGCTTTTCTGGAAGACAAAGGAGGGGGAAGAATCCAGTCCTCTCGGCGAACTGGTTGCAAATGCACGGGCAGAAGGTTATACATCAAAGGGGTCAATGAACAATCCCGTGCCTTATCATGGCTACTACTACCGGATTCTCACCGCCCAGGGAGATTACGCCTCCGGCGGTGCCTATGACTATATAGTGAACAGCAAGATGATCGGTGGTTTTGCCATACTTGCCTTTCCGGCCGAGTACGCCAACTCCGGGGTCATGACTTTTATTGTGAATCATGACGGTGTCGTCTATCAGAAAGATCTCGGAGAAAATACCGGAGAGCTGGCCGAAGCGATAACATTATTCGACCCTGATGATACCTGGATGCGGATTCAGTAAAGAATCAAGGCTTCAGCCGCGTTCTCCACGGCAACTGTGTACAATGAGAACCCTGGCCATCAAGGGCCGGATCAACTCCTATAAGATTCTGGGTGGGGACTGGTTCTGCCGGCTGCAGAAAAGGCCAACATGGTCAATTACCCGCCTGGAATAATAAGAATTCTGAGAATGACAGAACAAGCGGCAACGGCTCAAAATAACAGGCGAACAAAGTTCCTGTTCCTGTTGATCAGCCTTCTGGCATTGATGGTCCTGGAGCCCTTCCTTTTTGATCGTACAGGCCTCCTTTTTCTGCTCGATATCTTCTTCTCCCTGATCCTCTTTACCAGCATTTACGCGGTCAGTGAAAAAAGGCTGGATGCAGTTATTGCAATACTTCTTGGCGTACCAAAACTTGCAACCATGTGGTGGCTTTACTTCTCCACACACTCCCTGCTTTTTCTGTTTGACTCCATCTTCGGCTTCATCTTTCTGGCCTATATAATTGTCCTGATCCTGCGCCATATATTCAGGCAGGAAGATGTCACCCTCGAAATCATCTATGGAGCAATTGTTGTTTACATACTCATTGGTCTCATGTGGGTATTTCTCTATAAATTTACAGGATATTTCCACCCAGGATCTTTTTTCTTTTCAGATGCACTTGCAGGTGAAACACGAAAAGCGCTTTATTACTACAGCTTTGTCACCCTCACCACGCTTGGCTACGGTGATATTTCACCCGTTTCCGGACCGGCCAGGTCCCTGGCCATGCTCGAGGCCATTGTGGGCCAGATGTATATCGCTGTCCTCATTGCCCGGCTGGTGGGAATGCATATCTCCCAGGGTCTGCTAAAAAAGTAGGGTATTTTTTTCTATATTTCACCCTCTAACTTTCTTGACAGGGAACCAGTCTTCAATTTAGTATGTTGTTACTATTATTTAGAAAAGTTCTCATGTTTGATACACTACAAAAAAAACGATAAATGAGGAGCCTCCCATGAAAAGACTTGGAATCCTGGTTATTGTCACGATGGTTATTTTAAGTGTCGGCCTGACTACCGGCTGTGGGCGCAAACAAACAACCACTGTGCAGTCAACAAATACTACCCTGGGGCAGGAGCTTGTTGACCTTCAGCAGGCGTACGAAAAAGGCATAATTACCGAAAAAGAGTATAATGACATGAAAAAAAAGGCCATGAAAAAATACAAATAAAGATGCGGGGACAGTCCTGATGAATATGAAAACTATACTCTCCAGCTGCTGCACCATGCTCCTTCTTTTTTTATTAAACTCCTGCGGGTCCAGCAAGATAACAGGTCAATGGAAGAATCCTGAGCTCAGCAGCAAAAAATACAGCCATATCCTGGTAATCGGCGTGGCCAAACAGCCGGAAAGGAGAAAATTCTACGAAGATGAGTTTGCAAAACAGCTTAACCGGCAGGGCGTTATGGCCCTTGCCAGCCACACAATAATCCCGCGTGATAAAATGCAGGACAAGGACACCATTGTGAAAAGCATCCAGGGACTGCAGGTTGACGGCGTTATTATTACACGGCTGAAGGGGATGAAGGAACAGAAAAAGGTATCGCATGGCAGTACATACAGGGTTCCTTACGGGTATTACAACAGGATGGACGATTTCTATACCAACAGTTTCAGCACCGCTCCACCAGTTAGTTATGCAGAAACCCATGAATACCTGATACTTGAATCAAATCTCTATGATGCTGAAACGCAAAAGCTCGCTTATACCATTACAACCGATACCTTTATACGGCAGAAATTCAAAAGCAGGATCACTGCCTATATCGAAACCATTGTGCGGCAGCTCAAAAGCAACAACCTGCTCTGATTTTTTTTAAAAACCATTTTATACGCCTCCACAGTCTTGACTTGACGTGGAGGCGTTTTTATTTTCATTGCAGCATCCTATTCCGATGAACGTTATGCAGGCAATGCAGACAATGAACCCAAAAGTCCTTATAAAACAAGCAGATACGTGCTGGAACATTTTTGTTGCCCCAGTGCTCCTCAGCTTTCTTCTAGTATTTCTGCAGGCATCGTGCAGCGTGAAACCTGAAAAGCAGGAAGTTGCCGGCGACCAAGGGATATTGCAAAAGTATGTTCAGGAGCCATTCAAACTGATACAGCAGGCAAGCAAAAAAGATATCACCATCGCGGAACAGCTAGAACTGGTGCTTGAAACTGCAGTGCCGGAAAATATCGATGTTGCATTTCCCACATATGCAGCCAGTCTTGGCGATTTCACCCTCCTAGATACGAGTATTCTCCCGGCCAGGATGACAGGCTCAGGAGACACAACTCGTGTTGTATACCAGGTCACTTACCTTCTGGAGCCATACCTGTCAGGCACTTATACCATCCCTGCTATGACAGTTCTATTCAGTGACAAGAAGACTGGTTCTGAAGTCGCAAAAATCATAACCCAGGAAATACAGGTATCGGTACACTCGCTCCTGGGACCGGATACTGCCGCGGTGGAAATCAAAGATATCATGCCGCCGCTTTCTCTGCCACCTGACAGAATACAACAGTTCCTTCTGGGTGGCCTTGTTTTACTCATGGCAACACTTGCGATTATCGGATTTTACTACTGGAAAAAAATAGCCTCCCAAAAGGTCCCTGCTGCTGAGCAATTACGACCCGAGGAGATTGCTTTGCAGGACCTGGAAAGGCTGCTTGCCGACGACCTGCTTGCCAGAGGCGAGATAAAATTTTTTCATCTGCGCATCTCTGATATTCTTCGCCGTTATGTTGAAAACCGTTTTGGCCTGAAAGCCCCTGAACGAACAACCGAGGAGTTTCTCATGGAGCTCTCCCGGGTAGAATCTTCGTCCAATGAGATTCTGAACAAGCACAAGGCCTTGTTGTCCGGTTTTCTCTCTCAGTGCGACCTGGTGAAGTTTGCCAGGCATGAGCCAAGCATCGCGGAAAGTCAAAAAACAGTTATGATCTGCCGCGAGTTTATTGAAAAGACGAAAGAAAAGGGTGAAAGGGAAAAGATTAAAGTTTGACGGTTAAAGGAAAAGCATGAGAATTTCCGGAGCTGACAGTAAGCAGTTGGCAGATTTTTTTTAAATGATCTTTACTGATAGCTGACTGCTGAACGCTGATAGCTAACAAACACTTTAGCTCACTTAATATTATGTCATTTGCAACTCCCTGGGCATTTCTGCTGCTGCTGATACTGCCTGTCATCATATACCGCTATTTTTCGCGCTCCGTGTTTGGTTTACGGTCAGGGAAAATACTCTTCCCTTCAGCGCAGCATGCTGCTGCTTCAGGCACTTCCTGGCGCCACAGGCTTTCACATCTGCCTTTTATTTTGCGGCTTTTAGCCCTCATCCTGCTTATCGTTACTTTGGCGAGGCCGTTGTCAGGCATGGAAAAAATCTATGACATCAGCAAGGGTATCGCCATAGAGGTTGTCATAGACCGCTCAAGCAGCATGAAAGCCGAGATGATTTTTGAAGGAGAGCAGTTGAATCGTCTCGAAGTGGCAAAACGGGTTTTTCTCGAGTTTGTGCAGGGTAACAAGAATGACCTGGCCGGCCGGCCCAATGATCTTATCGGCCTGATCACCTTTGCCCGTTATGCAGATACTGCCTGCCCGCTGACCTTGGCCCATGGAGCGCTTGCATCATTTGTCGACCCCATAGAGCTTGTTAACCGTAAACCTGAAGACGGCACCAGTATAGGCGATGCTCTGGCACTTGCGGCAGCCCGTCTGCAAAAGGCTGAAGAAACGATTAAACAGCAGTCGCTTCTGGCTGACAATAAGGAGCCTTCTTACGAGATTAAAAGCAAAATCATTATCCTGCTGACAGACGGGGAACAGAATGCAGGTAAACGTACCCCCCGGGAAGCTGCTGAACTGGCAAAAAAATGGTCCATCAAAATTTATACCATTGGTATCGGCGGCCAGGAACCACTGATCCGGGTTCCCACCCTGTTCGGTACCCAGGTTATGCAAAGGGGCCCCGGAGTTGACAAACAGACTCTCGCCGCCCTGGCAGAGACAACAGGTGGTATTTTCAGGATGGCAGAGGATGGTGATGTACTGCGGGCCGTGTACAGCGAGATTGACGAGCTGGAAAAAAGCGAGGTCGAATCCATCCGGTATATGGATTATACAGAACGATTTACCCCTTTTGCCCTCGGTGCCCTGATTCTGCTGGCTCTGGAAATCCTTTTGCGCACCACCTATTTCAGGAGGATCCCATGAGTGCTCTGCGGCTGCACAACATAGAAATGCTGTACCTGCTCTGGCTGCTGCCCTTCCTCGTTGCTCTTTTTATCTACAATGGCAACAGACGGAAGCAGCTTCTGGAACGCTTTGTGCACACCGGTCTGCAGCAAAAGCTTATCTTTGTCAATCCTGTCCGGCGCCGCTGGAAAGCTGTGCTGTTAATTGCGGGCTGCGGCCTGCTGGTCATGGGTTTGGCCCGGCCGGCCTGGAATCTGGAGCAGACGACGATAACCCGGAGGGGCCGTGACGTGGTTTTTGTTCTTGATGTCTCAAGGAGTATGCTGGCAGAGGATCTGGCGCCAAACCGCCTGGAACGGGCAAAACTCGCCATTGCCGATGTTATTGACAAGCTCCAGGGTGACCGCGTAGGCCTATTGGTTTTTGCCGGGACCGCTGCGGTCAAGTGTCCCCTGACCCTGGATTACGGTTTTTTCAGGATGATGCTTGACAATGTCTCTACGGAGAGCATCAACCGTGGCGGCACCATGATCGGTGATGCTGTCCGGGTTGTGCTCGAGCAGATGCTTGATGCGCAGGAAAAGAAATACAAGGACATCGTGCTTATCACTGATGGTGAAGACCATGAAAGTTTTCCGATTGAAGCGGCAAAAGCAGCGGCAGAAAAAGGTGTACGTTTATTTATCGTTGGGCTCGGTGATGAAAACGAAGGGAAGCGTATCCCGGTTGTTGATGCCTCAGGACGCAGGACTTTCATGAAGTACGAGGGGAAAGAGGTCTGGAGCAGGCTTGATGCAAAGACTCTGCGTGAGATGGCGCTGGCAGCTCCAGGCTCCAGGTATCTTAACGTTGCCACCGGCACCATTGACCTGGGCGAGGTCTACATGCAGCTCATAGGCTCGGCTGAGAAAAAAGAACAGGAAGAAGAAACAATTGAAAAATATGAAGAAAAATTTCAGATTTTTCTCGGCATCGCTTTCCTGCTGCTGGGTTTAGAAGCCATTATTTCAGAACGACGCAAGGAATAGGTTTCAAGGGGCCAAGGGGTCAAGGTTTCAAGGGTTAAAAATTTTTATTGCTGGCAATTCGGTCTTTGCGTGGAATAAAGCCCATGGGTGTCTAGGTATTTAAAAAAGTTTCTCCTCGACCCCTTAGCCCCTTGAACCCTCTTTCCTCTACTGTTTCTCAACCGTCATGTCGTATGTCAGGGTGACAAATTTGTCATTGTCGTTTTCCCACATGCAGCAGTGGATATCATCACTCTTCACAATAAAACTGCCGTCAAAATCATCCTTCAAAGTCTGTTCAATGGCATAGGTTTTCTGATGCTTCTCGTGGTAATGAACATTAAACATGACCGGTGCGGAACTGGTGAATTTAAAACTCACCTTGTCTCCGGGCGTCCATTTGTCGCAGGCTTCAAAAAAATCCCCTGTAGCTATAGTGACTGTCTTGCCCTTGATATCCTCATGGGCAACTTTCTCCTGTTTGGCAGCACAGCCGCTGATGAACAGCGCAGCTACCGCAACGATGATTAATAAAAGTAAGCTTTTTTTCATTGTAACACTCCCCCCTGTTTAATTTTGAGAATTGTTCTTATTTAATTGTATAAATAATAATAATAAACGTTCGCGCAAGTATTTTCTGATATTTTTTTATTTGCAGCATATCTTATTGCCATAATTAGACATTTTTTTTTAATAGCAGAACAATATGCAGGCTCAGACCTCTAATTTGCTCCGGACTGCCTTTACCCTGGTTGAAATTGCTTGCCGTCAGCCTTACACTTACAGTATCCTGCACCACCTATAAAAAATGGACACCTTCTATCTGGTATTATTTATCAAGTCATAAGGTAAAGGTATAAAGGAACACGACCAATGATACATGCACCCAGACATACTGTTAAGATTTTCAGCATTTTTGCGCTGATCGTTTCATTTTTTCTCACTACGCCCACATACACTGCCACTGCTGATGACGGGCAGGCTAAATCAGTGGCAGTCCTGCCCTTTGCAATGCATGCTCCGAGCTCCATGGCCTACATGCAGCAAGGATTGCGCGACATGCTGGCCAGCCGCCTTGCTGCAAACGGGGGTGCTATAATAATTGAACACGGCAAGGTTGACAGCCTGCTGCAGGAGCCGGGAAAACCTTTGACGCAAAATGAGGCAGCTGCACTTGCGCAGCAGCTTGGTGTTGATTACGTGGTAACCGGAAGCCTGACCTCTCTGGGCAGCTCCATGAGCCTTGATGCAAAGGTTGTTTCCAGCGATGAAACGGTTAAAATGTTGAATTTCTACGCCTCTGCCCCCCAGGAAAATGAGGTAATCGGGGCCATAAACCAGCTGTCCTGGGATATTGCCGCAGCTGTTTTTGGCGCTACCCCGCCAGCCGCCTCTGTACCGGCCCGGGTACCCCAGCCTGCTCCTGCAGCAGAAGATGATGCCCTGGCCCCCTTCAGGACCGAGCATCCCGAAAAAATCTACAAGACCCAGAACGGCCAAATGACAGGTATGGCCTCCCCCATTATTACCCCCAAGACTGTCGGCGCCATGCAGGGTTTTACCAAGACGCAGAACATGGACTTTCTGCTGACCGGTATGGATGTCGCTGATGTGGACGGTGACGGGCAGCTCGATGTAGTCCTGGCAGACAACCGCAAGGTATACGCCTACCGCCTGAACAACAACAGGCTGTCCGAGTTTGCTGTTGTTGAAATGCCGGCACGGTCCAAGATCCATGCCGTGAGCCTGGGTGACCTTGACAACAACGGCAGGGCCGAGGTCTACATCAGTGCTGCCGATGACCATGATCCCCATTCCTGGGGGTATGAATGGAACGGCAGCAGCCTTGAAATCACACTCGATAACATCCCCTGGTATATAAGGGTGCTGAACATACCCGGTGAAGGGTCCGTGCTCACGGGTCAGCGCGGCGGGCAGGATTCCCTGCTCCTGGCAGGCATTTACAGGTTGATGAAAAACGGCGTCGAGGTAATACCTGAAAAACGGATTGCCATGCCGGATTATGTCAACCTGTTTGAATTCGCCATGGCAGACGTCAATGGTGACGGAGCTCACGAAGTCGTTGCCATTAACACGGCGGACCGCTTATACGTTATCAGACCTGACGGCACGGTCCTCTGGGTATCAGATGAATTTTACGGCGGCACCTCGCGTTATATCGGTGAAGATTACGACCTG
>Ga0209536_100007314_pt1 | contig 16758 bp, 22 predicted proteins | sample DeeMarSeWOR28_12_FD_187461 | JGI IMG/M metagenome (GOLD analysis project Ga0209536, IMG submission 187461) | Marine sediment microbial communities from White Oak River estuary, North Carolina - WOR-2-8_12 (SPAdes) (version 2) | ecosystem: Environmental > Aquatic > Marine > Intertidal zone >... | reverse complement strand
CGGCCAGCGCCTGCTGGCCACGATCGCCTCCGTGACCGACCAGCCGGTGCGCTATGTCATCGTCACCCATAATCACCCGGACCATGGTTACGGTGCAGCGCCCTTCCAGCAAATCGATGGCGTCACCGTCATTGCCCATGCGGGTATGCTGGACTACGCGGATTCAGAAACCCTGCAGCGTTCCGTCGACTACCGGCGAAATATCCTTGGTGACGACATGCAGGGATTCGCGCCGGTCGAGGCCGATATCCTTGTGCAGGGCGAGCGGTTTGGGAAGGAGCGGATCCGGCTCGGTGACCAGGTGCTGGATATCTACAATACCGGCAGTCACCATTCCTATGGCGACCTGGTGGTTCACCAGGTCAACGACGGGATCCTCTGGATCTCGGACCTGGCATTCAACCAGCGCACCACCTACATGGGCGATGGTGACAGCGGCCAGATTCTCGAGGCGCAGGCCTGGCTGCTGCAGAAACTTGGCGATGTTGCACTGATGGTGCCGGGGCATGGCAGTCCGCAGACCCCGCCTTTTCCGATGGTGGAAAAAACCCGCAGCTATGTCGAGCGCATGCGCGAGGCGATGCGGGAAGCGGTGGAAAACGGCGTCTCGCTGCTTGACGCCACACAGCAGACCGACTTCGAAGACTGGAAAGATACCCGGCTGTATGAAGCCAACCAGCGTGCCAACGCCGGTTTCGTCTACCGTGAAATGGAACAGGCATTTTTCAACGAATAGCCCCGGCCTGCAGGCTCGCACTTGAAGGCGGTGAATATCACGTCGTTCGCTGCGTGGCTTCCTTTGCCCCCTTGCACTCGGCGTGCACCCTTCAGTTCACCTGCCAGCAACTGGCCTGCATAGTGTCTCGGTCGGTCGCTGTCCTGGCGTTGGTTTCAAGCAGTGAGTATGCAGGTGAGCATGCATGCCGGTTCAGACCGCAGTAGCATCGTAGTTATGTGTGATTTCCTCGTGCGGGTGGATGTCCCTCAGTGCACAGACCTCAAGAGTGTCGTAGTAAACGGCATTGGGCTTGTCGCTGTGGTTGATGTAACGGAGATCACCCTGCACGAGGAAACCCTGCTGACTGTCGATCCAGAGTACGTAATCACCGTCCCGGGTCGTGTACTCTCCGCTGAGGGTGCCGATGACTTCGCCTGCAGGTATGAAGGTATCGGCAAACAGGCCCTTGCCATGGATAGGGCTGTCAGCAACATAAACAGCATAATCGGTCATCTGGCTTTCTCCTTTGTGTTGACAGGCGTCGATTGTACATTGCGTGCACTGGACGTGACAGGTGAGTAGCCGACAAGACATCCGCTGCATCAGGGCAGACGATTTGCTGCACGCTCAGGAATGGGGAGGGCGCGCTGCGATATTCCACGCGGCCGGTCGGCTTGCGCAGGCACTGCCGCCGGGTTCAGCGAACGTGTTGCGATGAGCGCGTGCTGCGGGGTCGGGTGTTCACCGGGCCTGCAGCAGCTGCGCCAGGCGCTGCTTTAATTCCTGCTTGGCCGGGCCGGCCTGTTCGAATACCTGCTGCGCACGATAGAATTCCAGGGCACGAACATCGACGATGCGCGGGGCAATATAAATCGCGGGTTGCTGGCGGCGCAGTTTCTCGGTCATGATGGCCTGCTGCATGACCTTGGCTGAATTGAAGAGGGTCTCAAAATAGCCCGGGATTAACGAGTCCGGCTGCGTGTGCACGCCGCTGACATCGATGCCGATGACGATGTCGCAGTCCGCCATCAGCAGGTCATAGGGTACCGGGTTGACCGTGCCGCCATCGATGAGCACGCGGTTATCGATTACCACCGGCTGGAAGATGCCCGGTAACGCCATGCTTGCCTTGATCGCAGGAAGCAGCTGCCCGCTTTCCAGTACGACCCCGCTGCGGGTCCACATGTCCGCGGCGGTGACCTTTAGCGGGATGCCCAGCGCCTCGAAGTTGTCGTGCTTCAGGGTGTCGTAGAGAAACGAGATGAAGCCTTCGCTGTTGAGCAGGCCGCCCTTGCCAAGTTCGATTTCGATGAACTCGACCCAGCGCAATGCATCCTTGTTGAGCAGTTCCTCGACAAGGCCTTCCCCGGGCGAGATGATAAACACCTCCACCAGCTCGCGAATCTCCCTGCCGCTCATGCCGGAGGCATAGAGTGCACCGATAATTGCACCGATGCTCGATCCGGCGATGCGATGGGGGGTGATTGATAACTCATCCAGCGCCTCCAGCATCGGGATGTGGGCGAGTCCATTGGCACCGCCGGCCCCGAGCGCGATTCCGACGGTGGGCCTGCTGCTGGCAGTGCTGTCGGCGCTGCCGGGTACCGGACGCCGGTTGCCTTCGGCACTGGCCGCCGGCCACAGGGAAATCGAAGCCACCAGGCTGGACAATCGTCCAAGAAAGCGGCGTCTGGATAGTGTTTGCATGGCCTGTATGAATATCCCCGATGCTGGTTCTTGCCTGGCAACAGCGACCTAATCACCGTGCCAGTCTACCCATTTTGCCCTGTCATGACATCGTGATACCTTGATACAGCATTCACCAGTTGCAGGTGCGCACATTCAGAAGTATCAATGATCCTGCGTGCAAATAGCTGCTGGATGCTGAAGGGTTGCATTGCAGCCCGGTGCGCGAGGTCGGCGGCAGCCGGATTGCAGGCGACCTGGAAGCTAGCGTTATGAAACGAATCGGTTTTTTTCGGCGCAGAGAGGGATGACGTGGCCAAGATCATTAAATTACCAGGTAACTTTATCGGCCCGGTGGATCGGGAGAAGCTGGAGAGTTTCGGTGGACATACCATCGCCCATGGCCGGGCGACGCGCTGGCGCTGGGAAAAGACTGCCGATGGTGACGACGTCTTTGAAATCCACACAGGCGGCGCAGACGATATGCTGGCTGTCAGCATCGGCCGCGACCGCAAGCTGGACGAGTATATTGCCCATGACGCGGCAGGACACCCGATTGTCTCGGGTGCGCTGGACCACGTGTTTGCCGAACTGGACGGTTACTTTTCCCGTTTGCACGGGGAGTTCCCCGACACCCCCGCCTAGGGCCGGCAGGCAGGTCCTAGCCTGCAGCCTGAGTGACAAACAGCGTCTGGGTGGGGTAGGCGAATTCGATGCCTTCCTGTTCGAAGGCTTCGTGAATGGCGAAGTAGATGGCCTGCTGTATGTCCATGTAGCTGTTGTAATCCGCAGATAACACGTAATACACCGTCTCGAACTGCAGCGAGTAGTCGCCGTAGTTCATGAAATGGGAGCGGTCAAACCGGGTTTTGTCCTCTGCCTCGATGGCTTCCCGGATGATCCCGGGGATGCGCCTGAGCTTTTCCCGGGAGGTGTCGTAGGTCACCCCGATACTGAATACCACGCGTCGCTCGAACATGCGGCCGTAATTGCGGATGCGGCTCTTGAGCAGATCGGAATTCGAGAAGATCAGTTGTTCCCCGGACAGGCTGCGAACCCGGGTCGTCTTCAGGCCGACGTATTCCACGCTGCCCATGTAATCGTCGATGATGAGGAAGTCACCGATGACAAACGGCTTGTCGAGGATGATCGACAGGGACGCGAACAGGTCGCCAAGGATGTTCTGCACGGAAAGGGCGACCGCCACGCCGCCGATGCCGAGGCCGGCGACCAGTGCGGTGACATCGATGCCCAGGTTATCCAGCGCTACCAGCAGCACCACCGACCAGATGAGGATGCGGCTGAGAAAGCCCAGCGCATTGATGGTGGTGGCCGCGGCCGGGTTCTTCTTCAACGCGCGCTGACGGTGCTGTTCCAGAGTAGAGATCGTGACCACGCCGAGCCAGATCCCTGCCTGGATCAGCAGGGTGATGATGAACAGGTTATGGATTAGCGTCTGGGTGCGCTCGGGCAGCTGCAGAAACTGGGAGGCGATGAATATGCCTGCCACGAACAGGAACAGGGCCCTGGTTTTATTGATCGCCTCCGCGATGACATCATCCCATTGCGTTGCGGTCCTGGCGGAAAGTGCAGCCAGGCGGCGCCCGGCAATGCCTTTCGCCAGCCGCAGCAGCAGGTAGCTGGCCAGCAGTACGGCGCCAGCGATCGTCCATTGCAATACGCTGTTGCCCAAAAAGATATGGCCGAGAAATTCCGGTTTCAGCGTCATATCACCTTGCCTGGTGTGGATTAAGGTAGCCTGATATGACCGTGCATTCTGTCACCGGGAGCACTGCATGGCAAACGCGTGCGATTCCCTGGCACTGCAGACTCTCCTTGTCCTGCGCAACGGCGAACAGGCGGAACTGCCCTGGCAACAGGCGTTATGCGCTTGCCTCTCCTGCACGCGAACAGGTATCGCCGGCCTGACGTCCGGAAAGAGACAGGCGCGAAAGCGTGCCAGCTGCAGTAAGGTTACCAGCAGGCGCCGGTTATCGTGTTAGGCGCGGCTGGAAACTCCGGCTGGACAGCTGGTTGCCAGCATTGCACTCCCCACCGATGTTCAACCAGCGACTAGCCGCCCCGGCTGGCATCGTCCGGAAAATCACCCAGTGCATGTTCGTATGGATGGTTCAGCGGTGTGTTGAGAAACTCCTTCATGGTCTGCTCAGACTCGAAGTAAATTGTCAGCTTGCCGTCTTGCAGGTGCGGGTGACTCCTGACGTCGCTGATGTCATGCCCTGTGACGGGATCAATCGTACTGATCATGTGATCCGGTTCATGCAGGCGGTGGCTCGGCTCGCGGTCACGGGGCAACGGGCTGCTTGCCACCCAGTTGAGGTCCTCGAAACGCAGTGCCGGTGCATAGTTAGCCGATCTCTGGACATTCATGGTGATACCTCCTGTGTCTGTGAGTCATGTGGCCATATCCTGGTCAAGGGGCCCGTCAGGCATGCAATGCATCGATATGCCAGCCTACGCCGCCGGTTACAGCCTCGGGGTGGCGTTTGTGCACCATTGCCTCGACGTGCTTGACATCGGTGGCCGGTACATCAACCATCAGCAGAATCTCGCCGTGGCGCATGGCATCCCGGAATTCTGACAGGTGCACATCCGGGATGCGGCGGGTAAATTCCTCGCCCAGCAGAAATGTCGTCAGCATGACGGCGGCCGGCAGCAGCAGCCAGTACCAGGCGACCTGCAGGTACGCCAGCACCATCATGGCAAGCAGGGCAATGAAAAATACCAGCAGGTTCCCGTTCCAGAGCACGCTTTCCAGTCGTGCACTAAAATCGTTGCGTTGCCGCCCGGACGCTTGTGGCAGATCCTGCAGGTCAACGCCGGGTCTGGAAAGGGCGTGTACATGGTCAGTTGTTACCCCGGCCGTCAGCAACTCCCTGACCACGGATTGCGTATGCGCGACGTCTGGAAGAAGAAAATTGAGTCTTCGATTCATGATGACCTCCTTACCTGTCTACATGTAGGCCCTGGCCTCTTCTCCCGGGTCGGGAAGTCCGGCGATGCGCCATGCCTCCCGTTCACTGCGAAACAGGTTTTCAACGCAATGTTTTCCCAGGTGATGTTCGTTACACAGGTGGCTGAACGCGGGGGGTGCCGTGCCGAAGCGGTGATAGTGTTCCCGCAGCGCACGGATGATTACCCAGTGACCCTGGGTCAGTTTCGGCATCCCGTCGTTGCGTGCAATCACCCTGGCAAGCTCTTCGGTCCACATCTCCGGATCACAGAAAAATCCCTCCGGGTCCAGCAGGGAATCAATTTCCGATATAGCTGTGTGGTTTGTGCTCATAACCGTTCGCTTCCTCTGGATACCTGTGCGGTACTGGCAACAGTATCTGCATGTTGCAGTTGGCAGGCAGTTGATCCTTGGTAAAAACAACCATCGCAGGCTAACCGGCTGCTGAGGCTCCATTCCGTTAAATCCTTGTGTAGATCCACGGGGATTGTGTGTTACACATAAACGTAGAAAACCCTAGTGAATTGGTCAAGTAATCTGGGAGAGATATCCCATGAGGGCAGGTGGGGCAGATACGAAGGAGACCCGTCCGGGTATATGCAGAGCGTCCTGTTGTCGCTACGGCGACTGAACAAGCATATAATTTACTGCAATAAAGCCTCCGCTAAAAAACCACGCGGAGTCTGCATGTATCCCTGGCAAACCTGAGACAGGTGCGTGCAGGGTGGTGCAGGCCGGTCCGGTGGCAGGCTCGATCCAGGAGTTTCACAGTGAGATTGACAACATTTACAGATTATTCGCTACGCGTTCTGATCTACCTTGGTACGCATGGCAACCAGCGGGCAGCAGTCGGTGAGATTGCGGATGCCTATGGCATATCCAAGAATCATTTGATGAAAGTCATTCTGTTCCTGGTAGCAGAGGGTTACGTGGAAACCACGCGCGGCAGGGGAGGCGGGGTACAGCTGACACTCAATCCGGACCGGATCCGTATTGGTGACGTGGTGCGCAAGTCCGAGGCGGACAGTGTGCTGGTGGAGTGTTTTTCACATGAGGCGTCGGAATGTCGTATCGAAAACGCATGCAGGCTTCGCAGCGCCTTCCATAAAGCGGCACAGGCATTTTATTCCGTGCTGGACACCTATACGCTGGCTGACCTGGTTGTCAACCGCCCGACCATGATGCGGTTGTTGCAAATAGCATAGACGAGGTCGCGCTAGTGTTCGCCTTTGGTGCGCAGCAGGCCCGCCAGCCGGTTGCCCTGTTTTTGCGGACCACCCCGCGGAAAGATTGCATGCAGGTGGTGGTTGCTGCCCAGTCCAGGTCCCCATGCGTTGCGAAAGTGTTTGATGATCTCGCGCACATTGGCCTGTACCCCGTGCTGCTCGTAGAAGTCCCGCAGGAAACGGATAACCTCCCAGATTTCATCGGTCAGCTCAAGACCTTCGTGCTCGGCCTCGGCACGCACGAAGCCCTCTGACCAGTCGTCAAGGTTGACAAGATAGCCTTCGCTATCGGTCAGCACTTCCTGCCCGTTGATCTTGACGGTGCGTGTCTGCATCCCTGGATAGGCAATACTACCGCTGCCACTACCGCCGGGTGCCCCGTATTCGTCTATTGCCCCGGCATCCGTCGGCGACCAGAGGTTGATTTCAATATCGCCCTGCAGGCGCCCGTGGTAACGGGCAGCGCCGTTTACCATGATCTTTCCGCTGGCAGCAGGGATATCAAAGGTGGCGTAACCCCTGCGGTCTGTCGCACTCTGGATCGGGTGTTCAGGGTCGGTGTCGAAAAAGAGAACGATGGGGGTGCGCTTGACCGGTTGGTTACTGAATTTCATTGATACATGGACTCGCAGCATGATGTTGCCTCACATCGAAAACGTGGCACCTGGCCTGTGCAGTTTCCTCTGTAGCGTATGTTGATACTTATAACAAGTATAAAATATACCAGTAATAGCCGGAATGGACGACCCCCTGGTTCAGGCGGGGTATAAGCCCTGCATCCTGGGTAGCAGCCTGTGCTGGGTTTACCGCGGGTTGCAGCGCCCGGGATGAATGGTGATAAACAGGTTTTATGAGACAGTCAGCGCAAGCCCGGGAGCGGGCCGTTTGGCGGGTGGCTGATCATCATGTGGGGATACGGGTTCCCATGCGGCGACGCTGCAGGTATGAGCACGCCCGCAATGACGGATTTACCAGGCCCGCCTTAAACGATGATTTGCATGCTTGCACACACCCTGCTACTGGCTAATGGCTTGCACGATGTGTGACCACGCCGTACGCAGTTCCGCAGGGATGTCTTTCATCGTCGGGCGACGGCTGCCGCTGTTGTGCAGATCCTTCAGTTGCCGCACGTTGGGTGGCTTGTCCCAGGGAAATACGGCGCTGTCAGTGAACAGGTGCAGACCCCTGACCGGTGTCTTCGGGATGATGTTCCTGATGGCACTGATTTGCCTTGCCAGGTAGGTGTCCGGGTTGGGGAATTTGTAGCTGCGGCTGTTGATGGTCTGGGTCCATTCATCAGTTTTTGTGCTGCCAAAGATCATGCCGTCATAGCGTTTCACACCAATCACCAGTATTGCGTCCTTGCGTAATGCCAGATAATCAATCCGGACCTCGCCACCCATGCCGTCCTGCAACGAAATGTCACGCAGAATCCGGGCGCCTAGCCGTTTTACCGTCCTGGCTATCTGGCGCCGCTCCTGCCAGTCACGCAGGGGCGTGCGGATCAAGTGCAACAGCAACAGCAGTACTGCGATGCCCAGCAATACGGCCACCAGGCGTTGCTCGATCGACGTGAGATTCTTGATCCAGATCGGTAATAAATCCGTCATTGCAGGTACCTGATACCCGTAGTTACATGGTGGCTGGCCAGGTTGATGGGCAGACGTTTCCGGGGTTCCCGCTGCACACCGGGTTCCCTTGCAGCTGCAGCCTGTTTCTTCCCGGTTGCGAAACGCCTGCTATCCACCATGGATAAAGGGTCAAACCGGGACAACCTCGGGGCCAGCATAACTGCAGCACAGCGGGCAGCCCGACCAGACTGGAAAATATAACAGGGAAAGTGATAATGCCGATTAATCTGCTTTGTCACCGGCCCGGTATTGGCTGTAGGGTTATACTGTTGTGGCGGCAGGCGAACTTATCCCTTGACCAACAACTTATCGCAGAGGAATGATGACATGAAGCATCTTGCAAACCCGATTTTGTGGATAACCCTGGCGTTTGGTACCCAGGGTGTGATGGCCGAGTCGATGATGTGCAATGGCACGGTTATCCAGGATGGACAGCTGGAGCCGGTGACGGCGGAGCAGGTGCTGGCTGCCTGTGGTGAGCCCACGACAAAGGAACCCGGGCAATGGGTTTACGCTCAGCCGGGAGAACTGGTCAAAACCCTGCGTTTTGATGACGCAGGTAACCTGCAGAGCATCAGTACCCGCTTTGAGGGCGACTGACAGGCGCAAGGGTATCCAAGGTATATACGGGGTTGCTGAAGAACAGGAACCATTCTTGTTTGCCAGCGTCGCCTTGTTGATTTTCTCGTCAGTCGGAAGGCTGAATAGTGAAGGAGTATTGAATGTCTGCCAGATTCGGACCGATTCTTGTTGTGTTGCTGATTGCGCTTTCCGGCTGTGAGTCAAAAATCCATAAGGCTGGCCCACCGCCTCCACCGACAGAAGTCACACCGGGTTCGACGTTCACCGTGGTGAAGGGATTCCTCATTCCACCCGGATATAGCAGCGTCTTTTTCCAGGATGCCCGGTTGTATCCACAAGGTGATATCCAGCCAAATTTCCCGTATTGCGAGTTAACCGCCGGTGCCGCAACCACGGATGGAGTATTGATCAGGGAAGGGGTGCTGACGGTAAGCAGCGTCACATACGATGAGAGTGGTGTTGGTGTGGGCGGCGTTGACATCTCGATTACCGGCTTGCAGCTGAAAGAGGCGGCTTCAGGCAAGGCCTACCTGATGGACTGCATGTTGCCGCTGCTGTCCCGGGGTGCGCTGTTTGTCTCAGCGGCAGAGATCCAGGGCGCGGTTGCAGGTTATATGAACCTCAAGGTGGCGCCCTGATTTAGTGCTGAATCAAGGTCAACGGTGACAGGTCGAAGTCAGTATCACTTGTCAGTGTTGCCTTTTGCGATCACTTTTTCGCCAGTCACTACGCGCTCCTGGCCCCGGGTATTCCCGGGGAGGCTGCCGCTCGCGGCATCGGGTGAGCGTCCAATGGCCGGGTACTGGCGTGCCCTGATCCCGTAACCGAGCAGCGCGCCACCGGTCGCCGATACGGCCAGCAGGCCGAGTGTCATGAACTGGGTGAACAACAGTATCACCCCCAGGCCGGCGACCCCCGTCATCGCTGCACCCAGCTTCAGGGTGGAGCGGTTCTGCAGGCGCCGGGTTTCCTTCAGTACTTGCTGGTGGCTGTTCCTGATCTCCCTGGTTTTCTCTTTTTCCGCCTGGCGGCGGATACGGTCACGCTGCCGGTTGTATTTTTCACTGGCCCGGATAAGGGAATGCTGGCTTGCATGGCTGGTGATCGTGGAAAACCACAGCGCGGCAATCACCCCGATCAGGATGCCGAGCAGGCCGATCAGCCAGCCGCTCCGCTGCAGGTCGGCGTCCTGTGCCATCATCAGCAACAGGGCCGTCGCACCCTGCAGCAGGAAAATCCCTGTCAGGAACTTGATAAATGCCGGCAGGCTGAATGGAGTCATCGCCATGTATCGAGTGTGCCACCGCGGGTATTTTGCCGCAACGGCGATCGCTGTACCGCAGCAAGTCCTGTTTTCGCCTTGCTTGCGGGAAAGTCGCGCAGCAAAAAACTCATGTATATTTAACTACTGTTGACAAGACCCGGTTTTCACATGGCCCGAAGTCTCACTTTCAGACTGTTCCTTGCCGCTGCGGCTTTTGTCGGCTTGCTGGTGCTGCTGGCTGTCGTACTGAATGCGGCACAGTTCAGCCTGTCACTGTGGCAGCAATTACAAACCGCCCCTGCCTGGGTCGTGGTGCTGATTGCGATTGTCACCAGCCTGCTGCTGGGCTTCGGGGGCTGGCTGATCTGGTTGATTGTGCGCCCTGTTCGAAGCGGGTCCGCGAAAGCCAAGGCACCGTTGACGGAAGCCGAGCTGGAGGCACACCTGGAAGCTGCCGCTGCCACGGGCATTGATATCGAGTCCGCCCGGCGTGAACTGGAGGAACTGGCGCGACGCCGGCAGCTGGAGGTCATTCACCTCGCGTTGTTCGGCGAGATCAGCAGTGGCAAGAGTTCCCTAATCAATGCCCTGCTGCCCGGCGCCAGTGTGCAGACGGATGTAATCGGCGGGACCACGACAAGCATTCAGCACTACCACTGGCAGCGTGCGTCAGGAGATGAAGTCGTGCTCGTTGATGCGCCGGGCCTGAACCAGATGGCACGCGAATATGACCAGATGGTCATGGAGGAGGCACAGCGTGCGCACGTGGTTATCTTTGTCTGTGACAGTGACCTGAGACGTGATGAATACCTTGCCCTGCAGCCGCTGCTGGAACTGAAAAAGCCCCTGATCATAGCGTTCAACAAGCTGGACCGGTATTCGGCCGAGGACCGGCGCCTGATCCGGCAGCGCCTGGCCGAGAGGTTTGCAGCCAATCCGCAGGTGACCGTTGTCGGCATTGCAACCCGGCCCACCCGCAGCATCACCCGGGTCGATCCGGACGGGGCCGAGCACGAGGAAGAACAGGTCCTGCCCCCGCAGATTGACGAATTGCGCGCAGCCGTGCAGTCCGCACTCGACAAGAATATGTCACTGCTGCAGCACCTGCGGGATACCGCCGTGTTTGAACTGACGGCACGCAAGCTGGAGCAGTCGAAGCTGGAGCACCGGACCAGGAAATCCGCGGAGCTGGTCAAGACCTATACCGGGCGCGCCGTTGTCGGCGGGCTGGCCGCGATCAGCCCCGGCACCGACATCCTGATCCAGGGATACCTGGGGACGCGCATGGTCAAGTCACTATGCGAGCTTTACGATGTCCCTGCAGGCGAACTGGAACTGCAGAAGCTGTTGACGCTGACCCAGAAGCAGGTACGCACGGCACTGCCGCTGCTGCTGGCCGTGGCCGGTAATGCCGCCAAGGCATTCCCGGGTGTGGGTACGCTGGCTGGCGGCCTGATGCATGCCGTCGCCTATGGGCTGATCTTTGACGCACTCGGCCGTGCCGTAGTCCGGACGCTGGAAACCCGCGGGGAACTGCGCCCGGTTCCGGTCAGTCTGACATTCCGGGATAACCTCGCTGTCGATGTGGAGGCGCGTGCCCGCAAGATGTTGCGGCTGGCACTCGATGCCCGCAAGGAGCAGCGCGATCATGATTAGGGCAATGACTGTAACAGGACAGCCGCTGCAAGCACTGCAGGTCAGGCAGTCCCGAGCATTGCGATTACTTTCCTGCAGGAGCGGCCACATGGCCGCAATTCACGCCGGGGGCGGCTTTACTGCAGATAACCTCAGAGCGTCTGACCGGACATGAATACTGACAGCCATCTCGACCAGGCACGCGACAGCCTGGAATTGCTGTTGCAGGACAAGCGACTGCCGCCCGAGGCGCGGGCCGAGCTTGCCGATGATTTCAGCCAGGTGCAGGCGATGCTGGACAAGCTGGAACATGGCCATATCCATATCGCGGTACTGGGACGTGTCAGTGTCGGCAAGTCCTCGGTACTCAATGCCCTGATCGGCGAGCGGCGTTTTTCCACCAGCGCGCTGCACGGCGAGACCAGGCAGAATGAAATGGCCCACTGGAATGAGCAGGAAAGCGGCTCGCTGTACCTGATCGATACACCCGGGATCAATGAAATCGATGGTGAAGAGCGCGAGCGCATGGCGCACGAGGTGTCACAACGATCGGACCTGGTGCTGTTTGTCATCGATGGCGACATGACTGACAGCGAGTACAGTGCATTGCAGGGACTGGCGCGGGAACACCGGCCGCTGCTGCTGGTCCTGAACAAGTCCGATCGTTATACGGTCGCACAGCGACAGGAACTGCGTGACAGCCTGCTGGCACGCCTCGAACACGTCATCCCGCCGCGGAACCTGGTCGCGGTGTCCGCCGATCCGCCGCCGCGGATCTATATCAGGGTCGATGCCGACGGCAGGGAAACCGAAAGTGAGCGGGCCGTGCCCCCGGACGTGATGGCCCTGAAAGAGCGTATCTGGGAAATCCTGGAAGCGGAGGGAAAGACCCTTGCCGCACTGAATGCGAGCCTGTTTGCGGGAGACCTGAGCGACAAGGTTGGTGCGCGCGTGCTTGTCATCCGCCGGCAGCTGGGTGAAAAGGTTGTCCGCAACTACAGCCTGTTCAAGGGGGTTGCGGTTGCCATCAACCCGGTGCCGATTGCGGACCTGGCATCCGCGGTGGCAGTGGATGTCTCCATGGTGGCGCACCTTTCCGAGGTCTATGGCATGCCCATGACACGCAGCCAGTCCGGTACACTGATAAAGAAGATCAGCGGGCAGTTGCTGCTGCTGCTGGGGACCACCTGGCTGGTGCACCTGTTGTCATCACTGTTGAAGGCAGGCAGCGCAGGCCTGTCGACTGTACTGACCGCCGGTGCGCAGGGTGCCGTTGCCTACTATTCAACCTACGTGGTCGGGCGTGCTGCCGAACAGTACCTGGCGGCCGGCTGTTCCTGGGGCGAGGGCGGCCCCAAGCAGGTGATTCGCAACATCCTCGACAGCATTGACCGTGACTCGATGCTGGCCAGGGCGCGCGAGGATATTCTCGCGCGCATCGGCGCCTCACGCACCTGAGACAGTCTGCAGGCCGCAAATTATTTGCGCTGCCTGCAGCGGAACTCCTGGTCCCGGCCGCCTTGTCCCCTTTGTGCCTGAACAGGTCGCCAGCGGCTTAGTCTTCGCAGCCAAGGCCGTGCATGTCCAGGCCATCGAGGAGAAAGTCGGCTACCAGCGGATGGGCCAGCAGGTAACTCCCGGGATCAGTGATGTCATCCATGGATTCCGTGGCGTCTTTCACTGCTGTATCCCATTCGCTCATATCATAGTCGCCGCGTCCGAGCCACATCAGGGCCAGCAACTCCGCCTGCTGGTCCGGTTCCAGGTCCTTGACTGTCTCCACTACCTCCGTGGCGCAGGGGTCATCGATGTGGTCCGCGAGTATCTGCTGGGCCCAGTTCTCGGAGGGGCTCAACGGGACTTCGGGGATAACAATTTCCTCTTTCACCTGAAATTCGCGTGTCTTTGCAATAATGAAACATACAGTCTCGGAATTAATGTTCAGCATGACTTGCCCTCCCGATATGGATTGCATGGCGGAATATTTCAAGTATGGCTTATAACCCGCGTTGGCGTATGACCGTTATGCCTTTCCCCGGTATCACCCCTGCAGGCTGTATGGTGACAGCTATACTGGGCTGACGGATTGCAGTTTGTTTGTCCTGGATCATGGTGGCAGCGAAGCATTTGTATGTAATAACTGACTCATATGAATGAATTCGACATCGCGGATGCCGCGCTGGCGGATGCCGGGAAGCGGCGCATAGAGTGGGCCCTGCAGGAAATGCCGGTGCTGCGCGGCCTGGCGGAACGCTTCGGCCGGGAGCGTCCGCTGCAGGGGCTGCGCCTGAGCGGCTGCCTGCACATCACCACCGAAACGGCCAACCTGGCGCGCACCCTGAAGGCGGCAGGTGCGGACGTCGTGCTGTGCGCCAGCAACCCGCTCAGCACCCAGGATGATGTCGCTGCGGCACTGGTCAGGCACGCCGGGATCCCCGTGTACGCGGTTCGCGGTGAATCCACCGAGGTCTATTACCAGCACATCAATGCCGCGCTCGATCACCGGCCTGTCATCACCATGGATGACGGTGCCGACCTGGTCAGCGAATTGCACAGGTCCCGCAGCGGGCTGCTGGGTGGCATGCTGGGCGGCACGGAGGAAACCACTACCGGCGTCATCCGCCTGCGCGCGATGGCGGCTGCAGGCGCGCTGCAGGTTCCGGTGATTGCCGTCAACGACGCCATGACCAAGCACCTGTTCGACAACCGCTATGGCACTGGCCAGAGCACACTGGACGGTATAATCCGGGCCACCAACGTCCTGCTTGCCGGCAAGACCTTTACGGTTGTCGGCTACGGCTGGTGCGGGCGCGGCATCGCCATGCGTGCCAGGGGGCACGGTGCCCATGTCGTGGTCACCGAGGTGGAGCCGCTGCGGGCGCTGGAGGCGGCCATGGACGGTTTTTGTGTCATGCCGCTGCTCGAGGCTGCGGCAGAGTCGGATTTCATCGTGACGGCCACCGGCGACAAGCACGTCGTGGACCGGGTGCACCTGGAAGTCATGAAAGACGGCTGCGTGCTGGCGAACTCCGGCCATTTCAACGTCGAGATCAATATCCCCGCGCTCGAGTCACTGGCGACGAACAGGCAGCAGCCGCGCACCCACGTCGATACCTATCGGCTTGCCGACGGCCGGCGGATTCACCTGCTGGCGGAAGGGCGGCTGGTTAACCTTGCAGCGGCAGAGGGCCACCCGTCGGCGGTCATGGACATGAGCTTTGCCAACCAGGTGCTGGCGGCGGTCTACCTGGCAGCCCGGGAACAGCGCCTGGATAACGCCGTCCACCCGGTGCCGGCGGATATCGATGCCGAAGTGGCGCGCCTGAAACTCGCGGCGATGCAGGTCGGCATCGATACACTGACCGGCGAACAGGTCAGCTATCTGTCATCCTGGGAGGAGGGAACCTGACATGAAGGCGACCCGGGAGGACATGCTGCACGATATCGAGATCGAGGCGCGCTATACGCGTGAACTGATCGGGCGGGAGGCTTTTGCCGCGCGGGTAATGCAGGCTATGGGTGAGGTGCCGCGGGAGAAATTCGTGCCGCCCAACATGCTGGGCGCCGCGTTCGAGAATGGCCCGCTGCCGATCGGCCACGGTCAGACCATATCCCAGCCCTATATCGTCGCCCTGATGACCGATCTGCTGGAGACCGATGCGGATCACAGCATCCTGGAGATCGGCACCGGCTGCGGCTACCAGACGGCCATCCTCTCCGTGCTGTGCGCCAGGGTGTACACGGTGGAGGTGGTCAGGGAACTGGGAGCGGCGGCGGCAGCTCGCCTGCAGTCGCTGGGTTACCGGAATATCGAGTTCCTCATTGGCAACGGTTACGACGGCTAGCCTGACCATGCTCCCTATGACGGCATTATCGTGACCGCGGCTGCCAGCCATATTCCGCCGGCGCTGGTCGAACAACTCAAGCCCGGGGGGCGTCTGGTCATCCCGGTCGGCGAGCCCTATGGTTACCAGAACCTCATGCTGGTGGAAAAAGACGAGCGGGGCGAGATACGCACGCACACGATCCTGGGGGTGGCCTTCGTGCCCATGGTGGAGACTGGCCGGCCAGCGAACGCGTAAGGGCGTCCGGATGCGGTCGTGCGGGAAATCAGGCATCGCCGATGACGGAGCAAATGATGACTGAAGACATTCGTTGTGAACTGATAAGCTGGGAGCGCTTTCATGAACTGGCACGTGAGCTGGCGTATGCAATACACCAGGCCGGTTTCCATCCCGAGCTGATCATTGCCATTGGTCGTGGCGGCTATATGCCGGCGCGGATAATCTCGGACTACCTGGACGTTTATGATCTCACCGATATAAGAATCGAGCACTACCATGCGGTACATATGCAACGGGCTGCCAGGGTCCGTTACCCGCTAACTGCAGACATTGCCGGTAAAAGGGTGCTCCTGGTCGATGACGTCAGTGACTCGGGCGACACCTTTGAGACCGCCATTCAGCATTTGCGGGAGCGTGGTGAACCCGTGCAGCTGCGTACAGCCGTACTGCATCACAAGCGCGTATCCAGCTACAAGGCGGATTTCTATGCAGAAGAAATCAGTGAATGGCACTGGATCACCTATCCCTGGGCGGTGATCGAGGACGTCACCGGTTTCATCGAGCGCATGAAGCGCCGGCCCGCGACGGTACCTGGAATCCGGGCTCGCCTCGCGCGCGACTTCGGAATGCGTGTACCGGCAAGCACGGTCGCCGACGCGCTTCGGTTCATGTCGCCGCCCGCGACGCCTGGCACGCGCCGGCAACGCCGTTGATGCTGACATCACGGTAACCAGCGGTGGGCGTGCCCGGCTGCCGGACGCTCGTCTATGGCATCGGCTGATCAATCTGCTGAATCCGCCTGAGATGGCGTCCGCCGTCGAATGGCTCCCGAAGCCAGATCCGCACTATTTCCAAGGCGGTCTCCGGGGATATGAGGCGCTGGCCCAGGGAGATCATGTTCGCATCGTTGTGGCGGCGGGCCATCTCGGCGGTGAAGGCGTCGTGGCAGAGAGCCGCCCGCACACCCGGGTGGCGGTT
>Ga0209536_100007313_pt1 | contig 16760 bp, 15 predicted proteins | sample DeeMarSeWOR28_12_FD_187461 | JGI IMG/M metagenome (GOLD analysis project Ga0209536, IMG submission 187461) | Marine sediment microbial communities from White Oak River estuary, North Carolina - WOR-2-8_12 (SPAdes) (version 2) | ecosystem: Environmental > Aquatic > Marine > Intertidal zone >... | reverse complement strand
TAAAACCATGGGACGTAAATCGTAATATCGAATATCGAAATCCGAAACAAATTCAAAATCCGAATTTCCAAATGTTCAAAACAGAGACTAAAGGGCAATTGTGGAGCTCTTTGGGTTTTGGTCATTCTGATTTTGAGCATTCGGATTTGTTTCGTGCTTCGTGCTTCGGATTTCGGATTTAGTAACTGTCTTAAATAATCCCGAATGTCGAAATCGCTTTCTGCGCTGTTACTCACTCCTCAATTGAGGCGGCCCCAATAACTGCTTGCCCCAGAGAAATGCAACCGTCATTGGCTGGAATAAGTTGGGGTGTGTAGACTTCCAATCCAGATGCTTCCAAGCGGTCCTCCAGGTTCTCCAGAAGAAAAACGTTTTGGAACACTCCCCCTGAACAGACCACCCTGTTGAGTCCGTGCAGCTTGCACAGATGCAAACAGGCATCGGCAAACATTGCAACCAGAGTCTGATGAAACTTGCCGCTGACCAGTTCTGGCGCCACTCCTGAAACCACATCATCAAACACCTGGGTGAAGATGCTTGTGGCGCTAAGAAGCATTCTCCCTTCAACCTCTTTGAACGTGTAGTGATATTTGTCCGTAGTGGGCTCCATGCATTGTTCGAGTTCAATGGCCGCCTGACCTTCGTAGGCAATGCGGTCCCTCACCCCTATAAGTGCAGCGACAGCATCAAAAAGCCGCCCACAGCTGGATGTGAGTGGGCTATTAAATCCCCGTCGCATCATTTGTATGAGCACTGCAATCTGATCGCGGTCCCAACTTTGGAGCACTTGCAGGTCTTGCTGGAAAATCTCTTCCCCCAGACCGGCCCACAAATAGGCAACCGCCATCCGCCATGGTTCTTTGATGGCAGCCGCGCCGCCAGGCATTGGTACATAGTCAAAATGGGCTACCCTCTCATAGTTTCGTTCATCCGCTACCAGGATTTCTCCTCCCCAGATGCAGCCATCATCGCCATAGCCGGTCCCATCCAGAGCCAGTCCCAGAACCTTTCCCTCCAGCCCATGTTCTGCCATGCAACTCACCACGTGGGCATGGTGATGTTGCACTGCCAAGGTGGGCAGTTCATCCTGAGCCAGAGCCACCTGGGTCGTGAGGTAGTCCGGGTGGAGATCATGAACCAGCAAACGAGGGCTCACCTCAAGGATACGTCGGAGATGACGGACTGTCTGTTCGAGGAACTCCAGAGTTTCCAGGTTTTCAAGATCACCAAGGTGTTGGCCTACAAATGCCCGATTCTCCTTGGTCAGACAGATGGTGCCTTTCAATTCTCCTCCCAAGGCCAAAACACCAGCCAAAGGTTTTCTGAGAAATATCGGTACAGGCACGTATCCTCTGGATCTCCTCAGTTGTCGAGGCCTACCTGTTACAACCCTGAGGATAGAGTCATCACTGCGCAGCAGAATGTCACGGTCGTGAAATAGAAAAAAGTCCGCCATGTCTCCTAGCCGTCCAACTGCCTCGAGGTTATCTATGGCAATTGGCTCCTCGCTGATGTTGCCACTGGTCATGACCAGAGCGAGAAATGGATGAGACAAGAGCAGGTGGTGGAGTGGAGTGTAAGGCAGCATGACCCCAAAGTACCGATTCCTGGGGGCCACTTCCGAAGCAATGCTATTGCCCGGCCGTTTGGGGACAATGACGATGGGGCGCTCTGGGGAGGTAAGTAGTTGCCGCTCTTCCTCCCCCACCAGCCCATAGCGTTCAATCTGCTCCAGGCTATAAGACATCAGGGCTAAAGGTTTCTCTTCCCTCCCCTTTCGTTGCCGGAGCAATTTCACAGCTTCATTCTGGCTGGCGTCGACCGCCAGATGAAATCCACCCAGCCCCTTCACAGCGACTATGGCGCCCTGGCTGAGATACTTGGCTGCCTCCGAAATAGGGTCTGCTACCCCTAGGTCTTCGCCTTCTCTATCAGTCAGCCAGGCTCGGGGACCGCAAGCCCAGCAGCCATTTGGTTGGGCATGAAAACGTCGGTCTAGCGGATCGCGGTATTCGCCAGCGCAGTCATCACACATGATAAAGCTAGCCATGGAGGTCTTGGGCCGGTCGTAAGGTATGTTATTGATGATCGTATATCGCGGCCCACAGTTGGTGCAGTTGAGGAAAGGATAGAGGTATCTGCGGTCCTGTTGGTCAAAGAGTTCGCTCAGGCAATCAGCGCAAGTGGCTGTGTCCGGAGATATGAGGGCTGCTCGCTCTTCGCCCTCCGCGCTGGACTTGATCTCGAAAGCGGTGTAGACAGCGGCGGGTAACTTCTCGGTTGTTATTTCGGTAATCCTTGCCAGAGGTGGGGCCGATACAGGAAGTTCCTTTAGAAAATGATGGAGTGCCTCTTGCTCCCCCTCCACCTCAAGTTCAACGCCTCTGGGCGTGTTGGTCACATAGCCGTTTAAGCGGTGCCGGTTAGCCAGCTGATAGATAAATGGGCGGAACCCTACACCCTGGACAATACCCTGGATGTGAACTCTAAGTCTTTGCGCCATCTCCCTCAGTTTTGCGGTCGCTCACCTGCTGCTTGAGCCAGTTGACCCAAGCTTCCAATCCTTCACCAGTACGGCAGGAGATCTCGAAAATCTCCAGATTGGCATTCAGCTGTAAAGCCCGCTCTCTTATTGTCCCCACATCGCAGTCGACGTAAGGGAGTAAGTCGATTTTGTTAATGAGCAACACCCGGGACTGTTGAAACATCAGGGGATATTTCAGCGGTTTATCATCTCCCTCTGGAACGCTGAGAATCATGGCCTTCATGTCCTCGCCCACATTGAATTCCGCTGGACATACCAGGTTGCCCACATTCTCAACCACAAGTAAATCCAGGGCCTCGAGGTCCAAGGCGTCAAGGCTGGACTTGATCATGTTGCCGTCCAGGTGACAGGCACCGCCCGTGTTTAGCTGCACCGCCTGGACCCCTTTCTTGGCAATACGCTCAGCATCATAGGAAGATTGTATGTCTCCCTCAATTACTCCAATGCGGATCTCGTGACGGAGAGCATCGATGGTCCGCTCGAGTAAAGAAGTCTTGCCAGCTCCCGGTCCGCTCATCAAGTTGATGACGAAAAGGCCGGCATCGCGAAACACTCTTCGGTTGTCGTTGGCAAGTCGCTCATTGGCTTCCAAAATATCACGTACTACAGGTACCTTCAGGGTCATTGCACATTTCTCATTTCAAATTGATCAATTCGCATTTATCAATCCGCATTCGGAAACTCCAAATCCCAAGCACCAAATCTCAGGGTTTCAGGTTTCAGGCGTCAGGTGTCAGGTGTCAGGTGTCAGGTGTCAGCAGTAAACGGTAAATCGTTTAAACCGTTAAAGTCGTTGAAATCGTTCAAATCGTAAGATCGCGGCTGACCTTCGACAGGCTCAGGTCGGGGAAAGCCGCTCCCACAGAAAAATCCCTTTCTACTGTACTCTGTCCTCTACCGATTACAACAAGTGACAGCGAAGCGTAATGACCTAATGACGCCGCAGGCACATGACCAATGCCAAATGAGCAATGCGAAATGCCAAGTGTTCAATCCGCAATCCACAATGTCTCCGTCTCACCGTTTCTCCGCGTCCCCGTGTCGCTTGCCACTTTCCCATGCTTTTCCGCTATGCGCTTTGCGCCTTGCGACCTCGGTGCCTAGTGTATAGTGCTTAGTGCCTAGTTTTTCCTGCCCGCTGCCCGTTGCCAGCTGCCTGCTGTCTTTTACTCCGCCTCAAAGCTCTCGACACTCAGTTCCCGGCCAGATAACATTTCCAGTTTACCACTTCCGCATGAAGGGCAGCTGAATGTCAGCTCCTTGACGGTGAAATCCGAGCCGCAATCCCGACAACGACAGGTGACCTGCACCCGCTCAATATTTAGCCGCGCGCCTTCAGCCACTGTCCCTTTTGTGAGCAGATCAAAGCAAAACTTAAGTGACTCGGTCTCGACTGCGCTTAACTCGCCCACTTTAAGTGCCACGGAGAGCACCCGGTTGACCTCGTGATCCTGGCTCTCTTGTAGAATAATGTCCAATACGGACTGGGCAATAGACATCTCGTGCATAAATCACGGTGCGATACATGTACAGCTTGCCTGGGTTTCGTTTGATTCCAACGGCTGCGTCCAGAAAGACCCTTATAGAAGTGTTGGAGTAATGGAGTGATGGGATTAATAAACTTTCCTAATTCAAGCTTTTTCCAATATTCCAATACTCCATCGCTCCAGTACTCCAGGAGAAAGCTTCGGCTCTTTGAATCTGATTTCCTATTTCTGCTTCCTAGATCCTTTACTCGCTCCAACCTTCTCCACCATCTTCTCATAATACAACTGTTTCTCTTCCCACTGCACCGCGCCCTGGCGCATTGTATTCAGCTTCATTATGAGATAGTTGATCTTCTTGATTTGGCGGTACTTTTCACCCTCGTCTTTTAACTCACTTAGCAAGTCCTCCGCTCTCCTTATTTCTTTCTTCAACTCCAACTCTGGCGGCAGGCAATCAGCATTCTTAAGGATTTTGTAGGCCAAGCGCAGATCGTCTGGAATGTGAAGTTCATCCTCAAACTTGAGCGGCTTGCCACTGCCGGGGAGATTATCGAATTCACCGCGCTGAATCGCCTCGCGGATGCGTTCCTCGGCTATACGCTCCAGAGCGGCAAGGGGGTTTCCTTTAAACATCCCAAGAAATCCTCAAGATGAGCTAAAATGTTTAAAATCAGACTTGCGATGGGCACCATCGAACGATTGAACCGGCTGTTAAAAGACATTAAGGATAGCAGGAATAGTCATACCGGGCAATTAGCAATCAGCGATCAGCTGTCAGTTATCAGCCAAGAAATCTGCAATCAAAAAAACGAGGAGTCAGGAGAACTGAGCATAGGGCATGGAGCATAGGGTATGGAGCATAGGGTAATTTCGAATTTCGAAATTATTAATTCTGACACCTGACACCCGACACCTGAAACCTTTAATTCCGCAATCTACAATCTAAAATTCCTTAATTCCTCAATCCGCAATGTCTCCGTCTCGCCGTTTCTCCGCGTCCCCGCGTCGCTTGTCTCTTTCCCATGCTTTTCCGCTATGCGCTATGCGCTTTGCGCCATGCGACCTCGGTGCCTAGTGCCTACTGCTTAGTACCTAGTTGTTTTTGCCCGCTGCAATCTGCCAACTGCCTGCTTTTCTTAAATTCGCAATCCGAAATCCGAAATCCGCAATTTGCACTGCCCTCAGGTAACTCCTTCGTAAAGCTTCCTACTTACGAATAATTCTACCAGCACACCATCAAGCTTTTCCGCTTCGGCCTCTCTGATTAGATGCTGCAGAGCCTCTTGTACCGGCATGGCGCCACGGTAGGGGCGGTCAGTGGCGGTTAGAGCATCATAAACATCCGCAATTCCCAGTATGCGTGCTTGAATCATGATGTCAGGGGCTGTCAGACCAAGGGGATAACCTGAGCCATCCAATTTTTCGTGATGGGCCGCAGCGATCACTGGAATGCGCTCGAGATCTTTAGTAAAAGGAATTTTATTTATGATATTCAGCGTTTGGAGCACGTGTCCCTGAACTTCCTGGAACTCCCTACCCGTTAGGTTGCCCGTAGGTAAACTGAGGTGATGAGCCTCCTCTTCGCTCAGATAGGCCCTTACCTCGCCCCTGGCATTGCGGTAGCTCTTGGCTTGGATTTCCTGGATTCTCCGCATTTCCTTTAGGGTAAGCTGCTTGGCTTTGTTGATCTTCTTGATGAATTCCAGGTCCTCATCAACTTTCCGAAGTCTTCGTTCGAGTTCAGTGTAGTCGGTCTTTTCTGAGCCGTCCAGTTCGGTCCGCTGTCGCTCCAAGTCCCTGGCCACGGCCAATTTGATTACCTCAAAGCGGGTCGAGAGAAGTTCCATCGCTGACGGCGTGAGTCGGTGTACCCGTTCCAACAGTTCCTCTCGCACCCCGATTTTACCGATGTCGTGCAGCCAGGCAGCATAGTTTAGCTCCTCCAGTTCCTTTTCACTGAAAAACATATCTGCCAGAGCTCCCTCTGTCTCCTCATTGATCGCCCGAGCCAACCGCATGGAGTAAGTCGCCACCCGACGCGAATGTCCTGCAGTGTGGGGACTCCTGGCGTCGATGGCAGAGGCCGAATAGCGCACCAGGGAAGCAAAAATCTCGTGAACTGCATTGATCAATCGAGCATTTTGTATGGCAGCGGCTGCCTGGGAAGCAAGGGATGCCACCAAATCCTCCTGTTCACGATCAAAAACGTTGACATTGCCCTGTGCATCCATGGAATTGATAAGTTGGAGTACTCCGAGGCTTTCATTTTGATGGTCGCGAATCGGCACTACAAGCATGGACTGGGTGCGGTAACGGTTGCGTTCATCAAAGGCCGGGTTGAAACGGTATTCTTCGTCACCTGTGAGTTCATAAACATCCTGGATGTTCAGCGTCTTTCCGGTAATTGCCACGTACCCGGCGAGGCTCGTTTTATCCAATGGCATGGGATAAGGTCTAAATATTTCATAAACTTTATTTTTGCGGCCCGCCAAAGTGTCATTCTGAGCGACTTCGAATCGCAATTGATTTCTATCTACGGTGTAGAGACTTCCTGCGTCAGCCCTGGTAAAACCGCGAACCTCGCGGACAATGAGTTCCAGCAGAGTCGGCAGACGAGTTTCGCTGGTAAGGGCAATACCAATTTGGTTCAGCTTTTTGATCTGTTCTTTAAGCTTATGATCGGACAAAACGATTCTCCCCCATTAATTAAAAAATCCAGGAGCCAGGAGTCAGCAGAAAGCGGTAAATCGTTGAAACCGTTGAAGTCGTTAAAGTCGTTCAAATCGTAAGATCGCGGCTTCGCGCTGCCCTCTGCCTCCAACCTCAAGGCCTGAGCCTGTCGAAGGGCCGCTCCTCCAACCGCGAAGCGCCCTGCGCCTCTCTTCAATCTCTTAATCCCTTAATTCCTCAATCCGCAATATCTCCGTCTCGCCGTTTCTCCGTGTCCCCGCATCGTCCCGCAGTGCCTAGTGCCCACTGCTTAGTGCCTAGTTATTTTCTGCCCGCTGTAATCTGCCAGCTGCCTGCTGTCCTTCTAATCTCCGTCTCGCCGTCTCTCCGTTTCCCCGCCTCGTTCCCCTCCTACCCAGGAACCCATTATGCGACCGGTGTCCCGTATATCGTAGCCGCCCAGCGCCATTACCTGATTCTTAAATTCTCGGGTAACAATGACCTGGAGAAGACTTTGCACCAGCGAATTATCATAATAGACGGCAGGGATTACCAGATCATACCGTTCAGTGGTTACTGGTATAAAATCGAGACCTAAAGCCTGCGCCGCCGCGCGAATTCCCATTCCTACGTCCGCACTACCACTCAACACAGCCACCGCCACGGCCATGTGGGTATATTCTTCCCGTTCGTAACCGCTGACAGTGGCAGGATCAAGACCCAACTGGTCAAGTTGCCAATCCAGAAGAATGCGCGTTCCAGATCCTGCCTGCCGGTTAACAAAACTCACTCCAGCCCGACCAAGATCTTCCAGCCCGTGGATTGACTTGGGATTACCTGACTCCACGATCAGGCCCTGTTCCCGATGCACCAGATTTACCAGGTAAACCTCCAGGCCCGGCAAGTAGCGATTGATATATGAGACATTGTATTCACCGGTTTCGGTATCGAGCAAGTGGGAGCCAGCCAAATGAGCAGTGCCTTTCCTCAGAGCCAGTAGGCCGCCCAGACTGCCCACATTGCTCGAAGCCAGGTTTACCTTCGGCTCATACATTTTCAACAGATTGGCAATGAGATCCAAGGTCATGTCATGGCTGCCAGCAGCCACCAGGGTCCGCTCAATTCCCAACCTGCTGGTCAGTAAGGTGACAGAGTGTGACTCGGAGTCGGTAGCACCTTCCACCGTGTCTGGTATTCTCAAGAAGCCAGTGGCCTGGGTCAGAGAGGTTATAGAGCCCGCCCCCCTGGGCAGCGGGGTGGCCACCAGTCGGTCCCCCACCCTCCCAAGATTAACCCGGAGGAATTCTTCAACCCCAAGTTTGGAAGGAATCTTCTGGGAGGGATAGGCTTCCACCTGCTCCGGCTCAGGTTCGTCCAATCCTTGCATCCGATAGAGCAGTGGACGAACGAATTGCTCCATGCTGATAACAGCCGAAACAGGATAGCCTGGATTGCCCACCACCGGTTTCCCCTGGATGTCCCCGAGAACGGTTGGTTTGCCGGGCATTATTGCTACTCCGTGGACAAGAATCTCTCCCAATTCATCAATTAGATTGGCGGTATGATCTTCCGAGCCAGCTGAGGACCCGGCGTTAATAATGACCAAATCATAGTTGTCGGCAACCGCATTCAACAGGAGCTGCCGCAATTGTTCAGGATCATCTGGTGTGATTGGCTGGCGATCACACCGCCCCCCCCACTGGCGAATCAGATTAACTAGCACCCAGGAGTTGAATTCGACAATGGCCCCCAGAGGCACCGTCTCCGCCTGCTTTAGGCTTTCGGCCTCCACTAATTCGTTGCCGGTGGGAATTATTAGCACCTGCGGCTGCCTCTTCACCTGCAATTCCAGAATGCCGGCGGCCAACAGAGCTCCAATGTCATAGGCAGTGATCATGTGGCTTTGAGGCAACAAGAGCTCCGTTGCCACGATATCTTCGCCCACTTTGCGTACGTGCTGCCACGGGTAGGCGGCGGTCTGGATCTCCACCTTTTGATCATCAATTTGGTGGATGTTTTCCACCATGATTACTGCATCTGCACCGGCAGGCATGGGCTGGCCGGTATTGATCCAATTGGCATCAGAACCCAGTTCCAGTTGCATTGGACTTTCCTGAGTGGCACCGAAGGTACGTTCAGCCCGGACCGATATGCCATCCATGGCAGCCGAATGGAAAGTGGGGGCAGAAAATCGGGCAAAAGCGGGCGCCGCGGTCACCCTGCCGGCAGACTCAACTGTGGGAACTGTTTCGTCGGCGAGCATTTCCGCCAAATTCCAGTGGCCCAGGAAGACCTCACGCGCTTCTTCCAGAGACTTCATTTTCAAATATATTCTGCGAGCCATGGAAAAAATGCCTACTATAGCTAAATTTAGGAATTCAAGAATTTAGGGATTTAGGAATTAAAAAATGAGATCTTCCTGGATTACTGACTTAATTCCTTAATACCTCAATTCCCCAATTCCATAATTCCTCAATTCGAAATTCCTAAACTCTTATCACCTCAACTGTCTCTCCTTCATAAAGCCCTTCGGCATGTCGATCAATACAGACAAGCCCTTCAGCGTGTACTAAGGTTGAAATCAAGGCAGATTCGCCGAAAACGGGATCAGCTTTAAGACCATCGTCTTCTTCCCGCAGCTTCACCCGAATAAAATCTTCCCGCCCCTGCTTCGAGACCACGTTCCGACTCAATCGGGCCTGGATCGGCCTCCCCTCCCCGAGCGACAATGCAGCCCCGCTAAGATAACTAATAAAGGGGCGCACCAGTACCTGAAACACCACCATGGCCGAGGTCACATGCCCAGGTAGACCCCAAAAACCCTTTTCGCCTGCTTTTACCAGAAGAGTGGGCTTGCCGGGACTGATTGCTACTCCATGAACCAGAACATCACTCTGTTCAAATGAGGCCAGGACTTCCAGAGTTAGATCGCGACTGCCCACCGATGAACCACCCGAGATAAGACAGATGTCAGCGCGATCAAGTGCCTCTTGACATTTATCTCGCAATTCCCGGAACTGGTCGGGTGCCAGGCCAAGCTGGAGAGGCACTCCTCCGCAGTTCTCGACCATTGCTGCCAGACTGTGAGAGTTAATGTCGCGCAGTTCACCGGGTCGAGGCTTTTGCTCCACAGGGACAATTTCGTCACCGGTGCTAATAATTGCCACCTGTGGTTGCCGTCTGACTGGTACCCTGTTAAGACCTAGTCCGGCCAGAAGACCGACTTCCTGTGCTCGCAGTCGCCTCCCTGCGTGCAACACCTCCTGACCGGCACGAAAATCATCACCAGTCCGGACCACGTTTTCCAGGGGCGCCACACTGCGGCTTATGGCTACACTTTTTCGGTCCAGCTCTTCGGTGTACTCCACCATAACCACGCTGTCCGAACCTGCAGGAAGCATGCCCCCAGTCGGAATCCTGGCCGCTTTTCCGTTGCTCAGTTCTAACTGCGGAGTTTCCCCCATGTCCACCTCTCCCACAATCTCCAGGAGGGAGGGCTGACTCTCTGAGGCGCCAAAGGTGTCCTGAGCCCGGACCGCATAGCCGTCAACGGTAGACCGGGTAAAGGAGGGCAGGTCTTCTTCCGCAAAAATGGAATTTGCCAAAACCCGGTTCAAGGCCAACCCGAGGGGAACCTCTTCAGCATCGAGAAGGGAAAATTGATGGAATTCATCCCACACCTCTTCACGGGTTTTTACCTTGAAAAAGCCAGTTTTCACTTTACCTCTGCTTATCTTAATGAATATAGGAGAAATTTTTATATCACGGAGAGAACAGGCAAACAAGGAGAAGATATTCTCTCAAAGGGGTGATGTACGTATCAAGCCATTTGATCGACTTTGGTAGGCTCCCTTGGACCCTTGACTAGCTTGACTGTCGAGCTTAATTTTGTTCGTCGACCCTGATCATATGAGCTTGCTAATTTGCGCCCATGTCAGATTGATTTGTATTATAGTTGCTTGCCCCCAATAGGCAGTTAATGCTAGAAAAGGGCAGCAACTTTCTTTTCGAACAGGGAAATGCCATGACAATTTCAGATCAACCATTTTCCAAATCACAGAGTCCCATTCCTCCCGAAGTCCAGCACCAATTGAGATCTGTGTTGGATCAATTGCCCAATGTTGTTTCTCTGTATCTCTTCACTCAAGAGGGCTACAACGACATTTATAACCAGGCCGCTCAGGAGATTGTTAGAGCCTTTGCCGAGCTTGGCAGTAATGTTGAATTAAAAGAACTGAGTTTCGACCACGAGCTGGCCAAGAAATGGGAGGTGGATATTTCTCCCACCATTTTGTTCGATCCCGATCATTACAACATTCGCTTCTTGGGGGCTCCAATGGGTGAGGAGGGCAGAACCTTTCTTGAAGCCGTCGTTCTTATTGGACTTAGAAGAAGTAACCTCAGTGATCAGTCACTCAAGATCATAGAAAAGATCGATTCGCCACGGCGTATCCGGGTCTTTTCCAGCCCCACCTGCCCCTATTGCCCTCAACAAGCAGTCAACTGCCTTAAGGCAGCCATTGCCAGACCAGAGCTTATTTCCTTGGAGATCGTTGACATCCAGGCCAACCCTCAACTTGCCGACCTATACTCTGCCCATAGTGTTCCTCAAACTTTTGCCAACGATGTTTTGATTTCTCAGGGAGCCCAGCCCGAAGAACTTTTCATCTTTTCTTTGGAAAAAATGCAGGAGCAGGCCGTATTTATCCCTGATATCGATGCTGAGTTCGTTGAGAACGATTTGGTCATCGTGGGAGGAGGACCGGCCGGACTAACCGCGGGTATATATGCGGTTCGTAGCGGCCTCGAAACCGCAGTGGTGGAAAGAGACACTCTGGGCGGCCAGGTGGCAGTCACCCCCCTGGTGGAAAACTATCCCGGTTTCACTCAAGTGGGTGGTAAAGCCTTGGTTGATCTGCTTGTTAGCCATGCCCTGGAATATGTTCAGATCTACCAGGGGGAAGAAGTGGTGGCCATTGAGACGGGAGAGGGGATTACTGTACTGACAAGCAGGAGGCGCTTTAAGACCAAGGCCGTTTTGCTGGCCACCGGTGCAATGCACAAGCTGCTCGGAGTTCCAGGTGAGTCAAGGTTCTCCGGTCGGGGCGTCACCTACTGTAGCACCTGTGACGGTCCCTTATTTAAAGGGAAAAAAGTCATCATGGTTGGTGGCGGCAACAGTGCTGTTACCGAAGCCCTATATCTCCATAACATCGGGGCGGATGTCACCTTGGTTCACCGGCGGGACACTTTGCGGGCTCAGGAGCACCTGAGTAAGTATTTATTTGCCGCCAATATTCCTGTCCTCTGGAATACCGAGATAAAAGAGATCAGAGGGGAGGAAAAGGTTAGCGAGGTTCGCCTCTACAACAACGTCACCCAGGAAACCAAAGACCTGCCCTTAGATGGTGTGTTTATCGCTGTCGGCTACCTTCCCGCGGTGAAACTGGCCAAGGAACTCGGTGTGGAACTGACGGAGGATGGGTTCATAAAGCGTGACGGACATCACCGGACAAACATACCTGGTATTTATTCCGCCGGGGACGTGGAAGGAGGCTACAAGCAGATCGTGACCGCGGTTGGTCAGGGTGCCGAGGCTGCCATGAGCATCTACGAGGATTTAATAAATCCATACTGGCTGAAAAAGCCGGGCATCTCAACTGGTTAAGTGATCATGATTTGAGATTTTAGATTGAAGCTTTTGGATTGAGGGATTAAGGGATTGAGGAATTAAAGGTTTCAGGTGTCAGGTGTCAGGAAAAAGAAACAGAGGATACAGTAGCCAGTAGTCAGAAGGAACTCAATCGTCATTTCGCATTTCTAAATTCCCATTTATCATTGAAAAATCAAAGACAACACTAATTGAAACATTTTAGTAAATGCCAGATGATAATTGATAAATGCGCAATGTGCATTGTCCTTCTGCCAGCTGCCCTTCTAATCTCCGTCTCGCCGTTTCTCCCCGTCCCCACGTCATTTCTCTCCTACCAACCAAACCCGTAAGCTGCAGTACCGATGAAGCACCGAGCATCCCCGCTACTATTCCCCTCAGACTGCGTTGTGAATGACCATGAATGGTTGGTCTGCAAGCTGTTTCCAGCCCTGTCCTCAGCACCGGTGGTGATAGTGGCGGTATAAGTGGTGTCTTTATCGAGATTGCTTGAGGGAGTGAACGTCGCCGTACTGCTGTTTCCACCGTAGCTGACCGTACCGGTAACACCGTTGTCCATCGTGAATGCAGTGGTGTTGATGGTCGAGGCTTGCATCGGTTCAGAAAATGTGGCTGTGATGCCAGCGTCTACAGAGGCATTAGTGGCGTTATCCACTGGACTGGTTAAGTCGACCGTTGGCGGCAGGGACTCACGCTCGTAGATAAAGATGTCAAAAAAATTGTTGTTATCATTACCCACCCCCACAAGATTGGTGGCATCAGACTCGAAGGCCACGTACTTACCATTGGCAGAGAAGGTAAAAATATGAGCAATTTCAATAAGATTTGCTTTCCGGTATTGGCTTTTGAGTCTATCCAATTTGCGGAATTAAGTGCATATCCCTAAAATTTTTTAAAGGTTCTGCTGTACCAGCTGCAAGAAAGTTTGAAAAAACACTAAAATCTGCCAATTTGATAAGCAATCAAAACCACTTGGAACTCTCCAGATGGTTTTATTCATGCACTATTTTGGGGATCGAGTGGTCTTGACTTTTATAGTTATCTTCTTACTTTAGTAAGTAAATACCCTAATGGCCGACAGGAACAGTAGGATTACTTTGTTACATAAAGGGAACCGCGATTTGAAAAATGCCCTCGGGGCTATTTGAACTATCCTTTTTTTGCTGAAACTACGGGAGGTGGACAATGAGTACAATTGAATACGACGATATAATTATTAATGTTGATGACGAGGGATATCTTCTCAATGTGGCTGAGTGGGATGAGAAGGTTGCCTGCGCCTTAACCCAGACTGTTGAGGATGTGGATGAGTGTGATCTTACAGAGGATAGATTGGAGATTCTAAGATTTATGCGGGACTATTACATGAGGTTCGAATCCTTTCCCATAGTCCGTCAGGTATGCAAAAACGTGCATCAGGACAACGAATGTTTGTACGAGCAGTTCATTGATCCCCTCAAGGCGTGGAAAATCGCTGGACTTCCCAAACCGACTCCAGACGCCATTGCCCGGATCAGGCATGAGTTGGAATAGACAATTGGCTCTTCGTGGAGGAACCGGCGCTAGCAATGTGAGCTACAGCTCGACTTGCTGAATCCGAATTTCTAATTTGGGGGGCACAGGGGGGACGCTCGTGAAATTTGGATATTTGTCCTTGGGCTGTAATGAATGCGGCGCATGAAATTTAATGAATGTCCATATTTCACCAGCGTCCCCTATTTCCATTTGAGTCTCCTTCTTTCTCCGGCGTAAAACCGGAGGAGCGAATTATGTGTCAGTACGTTTTTTTACCCTTTCTTTGGAGATGATCTCGACGACCCAAGGTAACAAGTTAGATTCCGAGTCGTAATAATCATGGAACTTGAAGATGATCTTTTTGGCCTCGTTTAATACTTCTTCCGAATTGAGGTGAGCAGCCATACGAACATACACTGATGGATCAAAAAAGGGCTCTTCTACGCTGTAGCCATGTTGGACGCATCCCATATGAACACACTTCGCGCGGATTAGATGCCCCTGTTCATTATATGTTCCCGTATTAGTGATATACCTATGGTGGGCCTTGCAGTTGTTACACCCTCTAATCCTGATAAAGTAAGGTATGTCTTCATCCTTGTTCGCCATCCACAGCTCCTAGCACAAAGCAGATAGTTAAGAAACTTCTGATAGTCTTCAGGAGGATAAAAGATTTCCCTAAGACGCTGCTCTTTTATAATTATACGCCATTTCCAATCCTCTCGCTGCGATTAGGTTATATTCCTTAATTTTGTATAGTAACGCCTTGTAGCTAATTTCAAGAATCTCAGCTGCACGCTTTCGATTCCATCTTGTCTCTAGAAGAACTTCGAGAATCGCTTTCGACTCTGCCTCCCGAATGGCTTTCTTTTGCACCTTTTTCAAAGAAGGAAAATCCTTCTTTGATGTGTTCTCTTCAGAAGGTTCTCTTTCTGCAGGGGTTAGCACATGTTGCGTACTATCGTTCATGTAATCATTGTCGTGTGTGGTCTCTCTGGTTTTCAGCTCTCCTTTTACAGCCTCCCAATCACCCAAAATCATTAGTCGTTTGACGGTGTTCTTAAGCTCTCTTACGTTGCCAGGCCAAGAATAGGAATGGAGGAAACTCATCATCCCGTTTTGGCTTACCCTACTGAGAGAACTCTTAGAATCCTTTGAATACTGTCGAGCGAAGAAATGTACCAGTGGCTCAATATCTTCTCGTCTTTCCCTTAGAGGGGGTATGTATATTTTTATGATATTTAGACGATAATAGAGATCTTTTCGAAAAAGGCTTTCTTCAATGAGCTGTTCAAGGTCTTGATTGGTAGCGGCCAGCACCCAGCAGTCCACCTTGATGTCTCTGTTGCTGCCAAGAGGCGAGAACTGATAGTCCTGCAGGGCCTGAAGCATCTTTGCCTGAAGAGCAAGGGGCATATCACCTATTTCGTCTAAAAAGATAGTACCATTATGCGCCAGCTCAAATTTGCCGGCTTTGGTTCTATCGGCACCAGTAAAGGCTCCCCTCTCATAACCGAATAGCTCGCTTTCTAGAAGTTGGGAGGGAATCGCTGAGCAGTTCACCTTAACCAGTGACTTATTCCTGCGCTCTGACATCAAGTGTAGAGCCCTGGCAACCACTTCCTTGCCAACCCCGGTCTCTCCGCAAATGAGAACATTCAGGTCGCTGTGCACCACTTGGCGGATTAGTTCCCTGATTTTTTGAATGCTCTCACTGTCACCAACAAGGATCTGATTACCTACGTGCATGATGAATTAGCCTCCCTTCTCGCCTTCTCTTTCCCAAAAGGCCAGCACAATGCGGAGCAACGACACTTTGTGGCTATCCGCTACGAAACGGTCCAGGCGATTTTCTCTATATGACTATAGTGCAACTCGACAGATGCTTGATAGTTGATACACTGCAAAAGCACTCGGACGCGGCCCTGGTCCGATGCCCAGTGGTCAAAAATGCCTGCAATATCCTTCATTGGACCTCGCGTAACCCGAATTCGGTCACCCGTCCTTAAAGACTTTCTGCGGATGATGCCATCTTTCTGTTCCAAGCTGCGGATTTCAGCTATTACCTCATCATTGATCGGGAAAGGGCTCGCGCTCTCAGGGAGAATTTTCGCAACACCCCTAGTCCATCTTACATGGGCAAGGCTTTCACTGTCACAATCAAAAAGGCAAAATAGGTAGCCCGGAAAGAGTGGTTTTTCTGTTATTGAGTGCTTAGAGCCGCGGATCTTTGCAACTTCCATGAGCGGTAGATAGGTGTGAAAGCCTTTCTCTTTCAAAAAATGCTCAGCTCGTTGCTCTTCACGGTGCTTCGCTTGAACAACATACCACCGGAGCAAATCAGAATCGCTAGAATTTCTTGATTTCTCATGTACTTTGGATACTCTGCTGCCCCCCGCATTCATAAGATCCTCCTTGAAATTAAGCAACGGCTTCCTTTTCAGAGATCAGTTGGTTTTTCTCGTATTTCTTCACCAGATCATCCATGGCTTCTTCTAAAAGACACTTAAAGGAACGTTTTAGGTCTATGCTCAGTTTTTCCATCGACTCGACAAGTGCTTTTTCGATTCCACTTGACTGAGTCTTTTCGGCCTTTAGGTGGCGATTCCCTGTTCGGATTTTGCACTCCATCGCCTTGCAAAGGATGCTCAAGTCTTGTTCGGAAATATCTGTGAAACGAATGGCCATCTCATATGAAAGGTCAGAGTTGTCACTTACGTGGTTATTTAACCTAACTTTCTCTACGGTGGCCTGTACGGGCAAGACGTACTCAGGTATCTCGATGAGTAAGTCAAAGGCTTTATCTTCCTCTGGTGGTTCCAAGCATCGGATAAGTGCTCCGCCCAGGCTGATATTCTTGACTTCTCCTTCT
>Ga0209536_100007312_pt1 | contig 16760 bp, 14 predicted proteins | sample DeeMarSeWOR28_12_FD_187461 | JGI IMG/M metagenome (GOLD analysis project Ga0209536, IMG submission 187461) | Marine sediment microbial communities from White Oak River estuary, North Carolina - WOR-2-8_12 (SPAdes) (version 2) | ecosystem: Environmental > Aquatic > Marine > Intertidal zone >... | reverse complement strand
CAGGCGCACGTCGGCGAAGCGGTTGTTGACGCTCCGCAGCACAACGGTGATCCGGGCTCCCGGGATCTCCGCGGAACCCTGTCCGTAGCCGGTCATGGACCGAATCATGGGGTGAGGCTCTCCAGAAGACGGCGTAGTTTAGCTTGGCACCGCGGATTCGTCACGTCGCGGACCGATCTCCGCGAGGACGGCATCGGCGGCACGATCGAAGGCCCCGGGCTCGCCGAGCCTTCGGAGGACATCCGCGAGGTCCTTCCTGACGGCGAGGGTACGATCCGGCGACTCGAGGTAGCCGAGGAGATGACCGGCCACGGTTTCCGGACGCAGCTCGTGCTGGATGAGCTCGGGGACGATCCGGCGCCCGGCGACGAGATTGGGCAGGGCGGCGTGCTCCACCCGGACCAGGGCCCGCGCCAGGAGGTAACTGGGCCATCTCACCCGGTAGACCACGACCATGGGCAGGCCCGCCAGGGCCGCCTCGAGGCTCGCCGTGCCCGAGGTCACGGCGCCGGCCTGACACGCCCCGAGAATCTCGGGAAAGTCGGCGCCGTGGACGACCGTGTCGGACAGCCCCGCGGATCGGACCCTTGCCTCGACGGAGTCTCGTCGGACGGTTGCGGCAAGCGGTACGACGAACTGAACGTCGCCTCGACGAGCCTGCACTAACCGGGCCGATCGCAAGAGCGTCGGCAGGATCCGCTCGACCTCGATCCCACGGCTGCCGGGCACGAGCGCGACCACCTCGCGGGCGGGGTCGAGGCCGGCGCCGCGAAGGAGCGCGCCGCGATCGTGCGCCCTCGTCGCGCGCTCGGCGGCGGGGTGCCCGACGAAGGTCACCGGCACCCCTTCGCTCTCGTAGAACCCCGTCTCGAAGGGGAAGAGCACCAGCATCCTGCGCACGAGCCGCTTGATGCGCAGCACCCTTCGCTTCCTCCAGGCCCAGATCTGAGGGCTGACGTAGTAAACGATCGGAACACGGGTGCGATGCGCACGCTCGGCGAGTCGCAGATTGAAGTCCGGGAAGTCGATCGGGACGACGAGGTCGGGTCGCGCTTCCGAGAAACATCGCTCGAGACGTGCCATGGCCCGGCGGAGTGCCGGCAGGTGGGTCAGCACCTCGAAGAGACCCATCACCGCGACCTCGGAGGCGTGCTGGACGAGTCGCACGCCGGCGGCGGCCATCTCGTCACCCCCCATCCCGAGCAGCTCGGCGTCCGGCCGGTGCCGAAGGATCGCGCGCGCCAGACCCGCGCCGAGTCGGTCTCCGGACGCCTCACCCGCGGAGAGGAGAATCCTGGGCGGGCGCGTCACGGCTCGCTCACGGGAGCACGGGGCTCCTCGGGGCCCAGGCCGGTTGCGCGATCGACCTCATCGGTGATCCGGTCGAGGGTCTCCTCGAGGCTCAGGCGAAGCCGCTCCTGCTCGTCGCGGTCGGCGTCTCGAGGCACGGCGATCGGCGCAGCGCACAGGTACAGGCCCTTCGAGAACGGCCGTGGAACCACGGTACGGTCCCAGGTGCGGAGCCGTTTCGCCCGGGCAGCCGAGAATGTCACCGGGAGGACGGGGAGCCCGCTCATGCGGGCGACCGCGATGATCCCGGGCTGGACCCGCCGTCGCGGGCCGCGGGGACCGTCCGGAGCGATGGCTGCGTCGGAGCCGTCGCGCGTGCGCCGGAGAAGATCGCGGAGCGCGGCAGGGCCGCCCCGGGTCGTGGACCCGCGCGCGAACTCGTAGCCGAACGGGCGCAGGGTGCGCACGAGCATCTCGGCGTCGCGGTGCCGGCTCACCATCACCGTCATCCTGGATCCCGTGTACCAGTACGGCATCATCATGAACCGCGAGTGCCAGAAGGCGAGGATGAAGTGGTCGAGCTCGACCGGCAGGCGCCGGGGCGGAAGGTACTCGAGCCTCATGGTGAGGCGGAGCAGACGGATGTAGCTCGAGGCGATCCGCGGCACGACCGAGAGGAACAGGCGCTGCTTCACTGACGGCTCCACGGCGCTACCCTAATCAGAGGCCCGGGGCCGGGTCAACGTTGACGCCGTTCGGGCCTGCCGATATCTTCCCTCCGCCGGAGCTCCCGTGGAACCGTTCTTCTCCATCGTCGTCCCCCTGCTCAATGAAGAGCCGTACATCGAAGGTCTCGTCCGGTCCCTCGTGGACCTCGACTACCCCGACGAGCGCTACGAGATCATCATGGCCGACGGTGGCTCCGCCGACCGCACCCTCGAGATCCTCGAGCGGGTCGACACGCGGAGACGCATACGGGTCCTGAAGAACCCCGGCCGGACGGCCCCGGCGGCCCTGAACGTGGCCATCGCCGAGGCGAGGGGTGAGATCATCACCCGGGTAGACGCCCACTCCCGCGTGGCGCCCGACTACCTCCGACGGATCGTGGCCGTGATGGAGGAGACCGGTGAGAGCGTGGTGGGCGGCCCCGTGTTGATGGAGGCCGATACGCCTTTCCGGCGAGCCCTGGTGGAGGCCCTGTACTCTCCCGTCGGCGTGGGCTCGGTGCCATACCGCACCCTCCGGGAGCGCACCTACGTGGAGACGCTCCAGACGGGATCGTTTCGTCGGGAGGTGCTCGATCGCGTGGGGCCGTTCGACGAGTCCCTGGCCGTGGTCGAGGACCTCGACATGAACACCCGGATCCGCAAGGCCGGCTATCGCCTGCTCCTCGATCCCTCGATCCGTTTCTGGTACTTCCCGCGCCCGAACCTGCGGGCACTGTGGAAGCAGATCTTCACCGTCGGTCGCGTCAAGGCCTGGATACTCGGCAAGCACCCGGAGATCTTCAAGATCAAGTATGTCCTGCCGAGCGTCTTCATCTTGGCGGTCGCGGGCTCCGTGGCGGCCCTGCTGGCGGGGGCGGTGGGAGCGACGGTCGCCGGCGTGCTCGGCGGTATCGTCCTGGGCGGCTACCTGCTCGCGTTGGCGGGCTTCGCCGCCGGTCGGGTGCCGCGCCTCGGGGCCGGCGCCGTTCGGCTGCTCGGGATCCTCCCGACGCTCCACGTCGGCTACGGTCTCGGTTTCCTGCTCGGGGCGATGGAGATCCCGGGCCGGTTGCGCTCGAATCGATCCCCATGAGCGGCGACCGGACCGAGGCGAGGTTGCTCCTCGCCGTCCTTCGCGAGCGCTGGGACGAGGTCGACCGCATCTGCCGCAGGGACGACCCCGATCCGGAGCGCTTCGTGTCCACGGCCCACGGCTGCGACGTCGTGCCGCAGGTTCACGCCGCCCTCGACGGCGCCGGACGGCTTTCCTTTTTGGGTGACGGTCCCGCGGGGCGGCTCTCCGAGGCCCGCAGGAAGTGCCGCATGGACAACCTGCTCCTGCTGGCCCGGGTCGAGCGCGCCCTCGACGTCCTTCTGGCCGCCGACGTGGTCCCCGTGGTGCTCAAGGGTGCCGCGGTGCTGCACCAGTTCTCCATCGGATTCGACACCCGGACGCTCGACGACGTCGATCTGCTGGTGGCCCGCGGCGACTTCGAGCGCTCGGTCGAGGCCTTGCGCGCGGCCGGGTGGACCGACTCCGCCGAGCCGGAGCCGGCCCGCTGGCTCGGCGAGAGCTTCGAGAAGACCCTCCTCAGCCCGGGCCCCGTCCCCGTCATGTTCGACCTCCACACCCACATTGCGCAGCGGCCCCGCTACCGCGCCGAGATCGACACGATCCTGGCCAGGGCGGTTCCGATCTCGGTGGCGGGCCGCAAGGCGCTGCGGCTCGAGAATCACGATCAGGCGGCCCATCTGCTCCTCCACCACATCCAGCACTACTTCGACCGGCGATTGAAGTGGGCTCTCGACTTCGCGCGGATCGTCGGGGAGGCCGATTTCCGCTGGGACGGCCTGGGTGACCGCTTGCGGGAATGGGGAGGGACGGCCGCGGGGTCGATGTCGCTTCGTCACATTTGGCGCCTCATCCCCGAGGCGGTCCCCCCCGACGGGCTCCGCGCGGTTCCGGCGGCCTCGTGGCGCCGGATACTGGCGTGGCCGCTGCGGTCGTCCCACCCGCTCGACCTGTTCCGGGGAACGCGACGGCGCCCGACCCAGCTTTACCTGGGAGCGATCCTGGTGGAGAACCCCATGGAGCTTCCGGTCGCGCTCGTCCGGCGAGCGTTCTCGCGCTGACCCTGCCTCATCCGGCCTCGGCCTCGCCGATACCGAGGTCGGGATCGACTTTCACGATGCGCGACGGTCTGAGATCGCGCTCGAGAAACGTCGCGAAGCCGTCCCCGCGGCCTTCGGGATGTGGACGAGGATCAGGACTTCGGGGCCCGGAGCCGGTCGACGTCTCACGACCGGACCGGCGCCGGTCTTCGGGCATCGAGGAAGATCCTGCACCACAGCTCGATGACCAGGACCGCCAGGATCGTGTTCGCTCCGTCCACGCGGCGAGCCGCGTCCAGCCGCATCAGATCCCGCACGGCCTCGGGGTCGAACAGTCCCCGCTTCTCGAGCGACGGTTTCGACAGGACGTCCTCGACGAGGGGCTTGAGCTGATTCCGGAGCCACGCCCGCAGGGGCGCGCCGAAGCCGGTCTTGGGTCTGTAGATGATCTCTCGAGGAAGGATCCCTTCCATGGCCTTCTTGAAGATCCACTTGCCTTCGCGGCCCCGCTGTTTCAACGACGGCGGGATCCGGGTGGCGAGCTCGATCAGCTCGATGTCGAGAAGCGGAACCCGGATCTCCACGCCGCGCGCCATTCCCATCTTGTCGGTGTAGTTCAGGTTGTGATCGGCCAGGAAGTGCTTGCCCTCGAGGTACAGCATGCGATCGAGCGGAATGACTTCGGGCGAGAGCTTCCGCAACGATTCGAGGAGAGGGGCGAGGGTCGACTCGCGCTCGAGTCTCTGGCGAAGCTCGGGAGCGTACAGGCGCCGCTGGGTCTCCGGCTCGGTCCACGAAAAGTAGCTCGCGATCCTGGCGTCGCCCTCGTAACCGGCGTAGCTCAAGGCGCGTCGGAGTCGGCGTCCCGCGGGATGGCCCACGGGCACCTTGCGCGCGACGGCGCCCAGCATTCGCCTCGCGCCGGCGGGAAGCCACGACCACAAGCTCTCCTGCGTCAACGCGTAGTGCCGGCGGTACCCGCCGAAGATGTCGTCACCGCCGGCTCCGGAGAGCAGCACCTTGATGTCGTTCTCGCGGGCGAGCTGGCTGATCAACAGGACGTTGATCGGCGCCGGATCGGATTGCGGCTCGTCGAGGTGGTAGACCATCGCCTCCAGATGGTCGGCCATCTCCGGCCCCACGTAGACGGTGTGGAGATCGACGTCCAGAAGATCGGCCACCTTCTCGGCGTAAGGGAGATCGTCGGCGAACCCCTCCTTCTCGAAGGCGTCATCGTGGAAGCCGATGGTGAAGCACTGGAGCTTCTGCGAGCCCATCACCCGCTGGGCGAATGCCGCGACCGCGCTCGAGTCCAGACCTCCGGACAGGAAAGCACCGACCGGGACGTCGGCAACCATCTGGCGCTCCACCGCCTCCTGCACCGAGACCCGGACCTTCGCCGCGGCCTCGTCCGCCGTCATCGGGTCGGCCTGCGAGCCGTGCGGCAGATCGTAGAACGACCAGCACTTCTCGATCTTTCCGCCTCGAACCCGTAAGGCGTTTCCGGGGGGGAGCTTCCGGACCGCGCGGAGCATGGTGTGGGGTGCCGGACACCACAGGTAGGTCAACGTGTAGTGGATGGCCAGCGGATCCAGCTCCCGGGGCAGCGTCTCGTCCTCCAGGAGTGCCTTGATCTCGCTGGCGAACTGGAAGCCCCGCGTCGTGTCCGCGTAGTACAGAGGCTTGATGCCCACACCGTCCCGCGCCAGGAACAGCGATTCGTCGCGGCGGTCCCACAGCGCGAACGCGAAGATGCCGTTGAGCCGGCTCAGCATCTCCGTCCCGTCGCGCAGGTAGAGGTTCAAGAGAACCTCCGTGTCGGAGCGGCTCCGAAAGGAGAATCCCGACTCGAGAAGCTCGTCGCGAAGCTCCCGGTAGTTGTAGATCTCGCCGTTGTAGACGATGGTCAGCGCACCCGTGACGTCGTCCATGGGCTGGTGTCCCGAGGCGGAGACATCGATGATCGAAAGCCTTCGATGGGCCAGCCCGAGTCCGTCCGCGGCGGAGTGATAGACGCCGGAGTCGTCGGGGCCGCGGTGGGCCTGCACCCGGTTCATGCGGTCCAGGAGACCGGGGTCGAACTCCCCGAGGAAACCCGCGATTCCACACACGACGCGTCCCCTTCGCCGGAACCCTCCCTCCCGGCGGTCGGCGTCAAGATACTTCGCGCCGCCCACTCGGGCCAGCGGCGGAAAGGCCTCGACGGCATGGCCGACTTCGACTACGCTAGGGTCTTTCGAGCTGGAGGCATCGGATGAAGCGGCGCGTGCTGGTGACGGGTGGTGCGGGTTTTCTCGGCTCCCACCTGTGCGACCGTCTCCTCGAGGAGGGGTTTGCGGTCATCACGATGGACAACCTCATCACCGGGACGACCGACAACATCTCCCACCTGATCGGCAACCAGGATTTCCTGTTCGTCCACCACGACGTCTCTCACTACACCTACGTCGAGGGGCCGCTCTACGCCGTCCTGCACTTCGCGAGCCCCGCGAGCCCCAGGGACTACGATGAGCTCCCGATCCAGACGCTGAAGGTCGGCTCGCTCGGAACCCACAAGGCCCTGGGCGTGGCGAAGGCGAAGGGAGCCCGCTTCCTGCTCGCCTCGACCTCCGAGGTCTACGGCGACCCGCTGGTGCATCCGCAACCGGAGAGCTACTGGGGCAACGTCAATCCCGTGGGGCCGCGGGGCGTCTACGACGAGGCCAAGAGGTTTTCCGAGGCGATGACCATGGCGTACCATCGGGTCCACGGTCTCGACACCAAGATCGCCCGAATCTTCAACACCTTCGGTCCCCGCATGCGGCTCGACGACGGTCGGGCGATTCCCAACTTCATGAAGCAGGCCATCCAGGGTGAGCCCATCACCGTCTACGGCGACGGCAACCAGACTCGCTCGTTCTGCTACGTTTCCGATCTGGTCGAGGGTCTGTTCCGTCTCCTGCAGTCGGAACTCCACGATCCGGTGAACATCGGCAATCCCCAGGAGTGGACCGTGACGCAGATGGCCGAGACGATCCGCGATCTGGCGGAGAGCTCGGCCCCCGTGGTTCACGAGCCGCTGCCGGTCGACGATCCCAAGGTCCGTCAGCCGGACACCACCCGCGCACGAGAGGCCTTGAAGTGGACGCCGGAGGTGCCCATCCAGGAGGGCCTGAACCGGACCCTCGACTACTTCAGGAAGAAGATCCTGGATGGCGACCCTGCCGGGTAGCACCGGGATGAACCGGATTCAACGCCTGGCTCGCAACGTCAGGGCCGCGGTGCACTACCGGCCGACCCAGATACTCCATCGAATCGTCAATCGCGCCCGCCGGAGGCTGACCGACCTCGCTCCGGCCAGGGCCCGCAGGCGTGTCGCCGACGCGGCCGGGGGCGCTTCCGCCGCGACCGGACTCACCTGCCCCGAGGCGCTACGGGCCTACGCGTTGGATCCGGCGATCTCACCGCCGGAGCGCGCGGAAGACCTGCTGGAAGAGCGCTTCACCTTCATCGGCGAGACGCGTGAGGTCGGAGCGCACCCGGACTGGTACTGGCGCGACTCCCCGGCGCCGTCCCACCTGTGGCGGATCAACCAGCACTATCACCGCTTTGTGGTGGACGCGGCGGTGGGCGCCCTGCGATCTCCGTCCACGAGCGATCGGCTTCTGGAGCGAGCCGCATCTCTTCTGGATCACTGGAGCGCGAGTTGTCGGCCCGGGGGCCGGGCTTCCTGGGATTCGGCGTGGAACAGCTACGCCGTCTCCACCCGGGTTCTCAACGCCTGGCTGGCGCGTCGCCTGCTGATCGGTATTCCGGGAAGGCCCGCGGAGGAGCTGCGAAGCAGGCTCGACGTACTCGCCGCGGAGAGTGCCGCGTTCGTCTCGCGCTGGATCGAATGGGATCTGGGGGGCAATCACCTCCTCCGCAATGTGACCGCCCTGGTCGCCGCGGGACACTGGCTCGTGGGCAACGCCGCTCGCGAGTGGCGGGAGCGGGGTCGGCGTCTGCTGCTGGCCGAGCTTCGTCGCCAGGTGCTCGAGGACGGCCTCCACGAGGAACGATCGCCGATGTATCACGCGCTGCTCCTCGAGGACCTTCTGGTCGTGGGGTTCGCATCCCCCGGCTCCGGCACGTGGGACACGGCGCTTCAGGAGCAGGCGGCGCGCTTACTGAGGGCGCTCGCCACGGTGGTTCACCCCGACGAGGAGATCGCGCTGTTCAACGACAGCGCGCTCGGGATTGCCGCCCCTCCCGAGACCCTTTCCCGCCTGGCATCCGGCTTCGACGTTCCGCCCCCCGCCGCCCCCGGAGATCTGCCCGCGGCCGGCTACTACCGGTTCGCCGACGGGGGCGACGCCCTGGTGGTCGATGCCGGTCTTCTGGGGCCGGATCATCTTCCCGCCCACGCTCACTGTGACGCGCTGTCGTTCGAGTACAGCGCCTCCGGGGAGCGCCTGGTCGTGGACAGCGGGGTCGACCGATACGAGGCGGGCCCCGAGAGAGACTTCCAGAGGAGCACCGCGGCCCACTCGACGCTTCAGGTCTCCGACCTGGAGCAGGGTGAGCCGTTCGGCAGCTTCCGAATGGGGCGCCGCCCCCGGGTTCGCGGCCACCGCATCGACGAGCTCAACATCGAGGGCGAGCACGACGGCTTCGGTGCTCGCCGGACCCATCGACGCCGCGTGCGATGGGACGGGACAGCGGGCTTCTCGTGGGTCGACGTCGTCGACGGGCCGGACGACGTTCCGGTCACGGTCCGGGTAGGGCTCGCTCCCGGGGCCTCGGCGCACCTCGAGGGCACGGCGGCCGCGCGGGTCGCGCGGGGAGAGTCGCGCTTTCGACTCGAGTCACCCTCCCGCGGCGGACTCGAGATCGCCGAGGGGGTCTACTGTGAGCGCTTCGGGCGATCCACGACGCGGACGGTCCTGACCTGGCGTGGGACCGGAGGTCACGGGCAGGAGCTGCCGTTCTCGCTGACACGCGTCGGGTAGGGCTGCCTACGGGGTCGATTGCAGCTCTTTCAGGCGATCCCGGATCTCGGGGGTAGGCTCGGCGTGCATGAGGATCGCGAGCCCCTCCGGCGCGCTTCCTCCGGTCTCCAGAAACAGGGTGGTCTCGAAGGGCGTGCCGCGGACCATCTCGGAGAGGTCGACGGTCACCCACTCGCTCATGACCACCGCGTCAGCGGCGTCCCGACCCTGGACCTCCACCGTCAACACGTCCAGATTCGAGTGCACCGGTCCTTGAACCCGCAGGGATGCCACCAGGGTGCCGTCGCCGCGGTCGGCCCACGACAGGAGCTCGACGGAATGCGCCGCGCGATCCTCGATGAGCGCCTGCCGATCGTCGCCCGTCCTGCAGGCGACGACCGACGCCAGGATCACGGCGATAGCCAGGACCGCGGTGATCTCAAAGGGCGACTTTCGTGGAGTCCCCACCGCCCGCCGACCTCCGACCCAGCCGCCGGCGTCTTCTTTTTCCGCCCTCGCCGTCCGACTCGTAGTAGTAGTTGCCGTAGTAGTACTTGTTGTAATAGGAGCCCTCGACGTCGACCGCATTGAGCACGGCCCCGGCGACCTCGACATCAACGTCGTGCAGTCGCTTGAGGCAGCGCCGGATGAGATCGCGATCGTTTTCGTTCGCCTTGATGACCATGATCATGAGGTCGCTCAACGAGGACAGCACCACGCTGTCCGCGAGGTTGGCCACCGGCGGGCTGTCCAGGATCACCCAGTCGTATCGCTCCTTGAGCTCCACGAGAAGGTTGTGGAACTTCTTGCTTCCGACAAGCTCCGGGGGGTTGGGAGGAATCGGACCGCACGTGAGAGCGTAGAGATTGGGGGTCGCCGTCGACTGCATGAACGGCTCGTACTCGCCCTCTTTGCCGTCAAGGAGGTAGTTGGTCAAACCGGGCTCACGGTTTACGTCGAGGTGTTTGTGCTGCGTGGGGCGCCGGAGGTCGGTATCGATGACGATGACGCGGTCGCCGGCCGACGCCAGGGCCTTCGCGACGAACTCGACCGTGCCGGACTTGCCTTCCTGAGCGCCCGCGCTCGAAAACAGCAGGACCCTCTTTTCCCGATTATTGCTCGAGAACAGAATGCTCGTCCTCAGGCTTTGGAAGGCCTCCCGGACGGCGTGCCCCGTGGGATCCCGGAACTTCGGAATGACGGCCAGCATGCCGAGACCCAGGTATTGCTCGATGTCCTCCGGGGTGCGGATCGTGTTGTCGAGGTACTCGAGGAACAGCACCGCGCCGATCCCCACCAGCAAGCCGGCGACCAGAGCAAAGGCCAGGGTCAGAGTCTTGCGGGGCCGGATGGGAACCCGCGGCTCGATGGCCTTATCCAGGATCGAGACGTTGTTGTTCATGTTGATGAGCTGGGCGTTGAGGGAGAAGCGGTTCATCGTCTCGGCGACCACGTCGTAGACTTTGCGTTTGTTCTCGACGTCGCCCTTCATGAGGTCGTAGGACGTCGTCGCTTGCTGGACCTCGAACGCCGCCTCCTCGGCCTTCCGGATCTCTTCTTTCAGGTTGGTCGCATTGGATCGGGTCAGACGGTATTCCTCCGCCAACTCCTCGCCGATCTGGGCCGCACGCTCCCCCATCTTCTGCTCGACCTTGGCGAGCTCGGTCGTGGTCGCCAGATACTCGGGATGGCGTGGCCTTTTCTCGGATGCGATCCGTTCGAGGTCTCGTTCCAAGGACAGCTTCTGGGTGTTGAGCTGCGCGAGCACCGTGTCTTCCGAGAATCTCGGCACGGCCATGAAGTCCGCGCCGGTCTCCTGGAGACGACCGAGACTCTCGATCTCGGCCTCCAGCGCCCTCATCTTGATCTGGAGAAGGGTCAACTCGCGGTTGTAGGACTGCAGGTTTCCCTTGACGATCTCGTTCTGGTTCTCGGGGACGAAGAGCTCCTGGGAAACGGCCGCTTCCAGGCGCTTCATGTCGGAATCGTCCATGCCGGCCCGGAACTCCGCGAGACTTCTCTCGATCTCGTCCATGATGGCCCGAAAGTTCTTCGTTGCCTCGTCAACGTTTCGCTGGACGTAGGCAGAGGTCAGCGTGTTGACCCATTCGGTGATCTCTTTCGGGTCCTCTCCGGCCATACTGACGAAGACCAGCCGCGTGTTGACCTTCGGTCGAACGTGGATAAGGCCGGCGAATGCACCGATCGGGTCGCTCGCGCCCGCGAACTTCGGATGCTGGTCGAGGTGGAGGCGGCGGAAAACGCGCTCCGCCAGGTCACGGCTCTTCAGCACCTCTATCTGGGTGTTGAAGTAGAACTCTTCCGCCATCCAGCTCCCGCTCTCGGTACCGACCCACTGCTCCTGGCCCGGCAGAATGCGGCGAGCTTCGGGACTGATCTCGACGATCGCGGTCGACTGGTAAACCGGGGTCGCCAGAGAGATCTTCAGAATGGCCAAGCCGAGCACGATTACCAAGATGCCGAGAACCGTGTAGCGACCGTTCCAGATGACCTTCCAGTAGTCGCGAAGATGGACCGCTGGCGGTCCTCCCTGGTGTATGTCGTTTCTCTCCCGCATGTCGCGCTCCATCGGTTTCGGCTAACTCGGTCCCGCGTGCTAGGAATATACCGAGGATTCCGGACCGGAACAACCGCCCCGCAGGGCTACAGGATCCTCCGGCGCACCACCACCAGATCGCCCGGTCTCAGCTCGGGGTCGGGGATCTTCCGCTCCTGGACTTTCTTGAGGTTGACCACCTCGTCCACCATTTCGCCACCGACCTGCCGCTGGATCCGGATTTCCTTTCTGCTGGCCCACTCGGTCAAACCCTCGGCCAGGACAAGGGCCTGTTGAAGGGTCAGCCCCGGCAAGTAGGAATATCGGCCGGGGCGACGGACCTCGCCGCTGATGAAGAAAGTGTCCGGATCCTGGATGGTCAGCACGTCGCCGTCTCTCGGCAACGGTGCGTCCGCTCGGTCCAGATCGGCGATCGACAGCTCGATCGCATCACCGTCGGACCGCGTCAGCACCGCGCCCTGCCCGCCACCGAGAGCGACTCCTGCCTCGGAGAGGACCGCCTTGAGGGTCATGCCGGGGCGAAGCGGCACCCGGCGGGCCGTGGCCACCGCGCCGGTGATCACGACGAACTGGCTCTGGTATTCCTTCACCCCCGCCCTGACCTGCGGATCGACCAGGTAGTCCGACAGCATGGTGCGGATTCGCACCGCCAGGTCCGATACGTCGGTCCCCGCGGCCGGCACGGCTCCGACCAGCGGCATCAGGATCGCCCCATCCTGGAGTATGGGAAAGTCCCCGGACAGATCCGGCTCGCGGTAGACCGAGACGGTCACGACGTCTCCTATGCCGAGCCGATAGCGAGCTCCCTCGTCGGTGAAGACACTGCGGGTCACACGAATGATGACCGTCGACCCTTGAATGACGAGACCGTCGAGAATCGCGCCCGGGCGATCCAGCACCAGATCCACCCCGTCGTCACTCCGGCTCAGCCGCAGCGGCTCGTCCGCGACGGCGACGGCGGCCGTGCTCGGGAGCGAGACCCGGATGCCCGACGGCTCCTTCCGGACGTCGAGATCAGGCACCGCGGACTCGAAGGTCAGGACGAGATCCTCGCGCGCCCTCCCGGCATCCTGCCGAACCTCGACGTTCGTCAGCGTGGCGGAATCCGCGCCGACGAAGGTGGATGCGAGCGTCAGCAACAGTGCCGAAGCCAGATTCAACCCGCCTCGATGACCCAACATGGCTTGACTCACTCCTACCCCCCGAGCTGGAGCACGACCCCGTAGGAGGTCGTTGCGTACTCGACAAGGGGAATCGGCTCACCCGTGATGGGGTTTTCCCCGGGTAACTCGGAATCCCGTGCGGTTTTTCTCGCGAAAACACCCCACTCCAGCCGGTGTCCCACCCTGTACCCCAGCCAAACCCGTGCATCCCAGGTGTTGTCGACGCGCTCCGGGGAGGATTGAGGGTAGTCGTTCCGGAGGAATGCGACCCGGCAACCGATCCTCAGTCTGGCACGTCCCGGGGACTCGAGTCGAACCGAGATCCGGCTGGAAACATAGTAGTCGTTTTCCAAGTAGACCGACGGGTAGACGTCGCGGAGGACGCTCACCACGAGTCTCGGCCGGGCCGGGACGGTGCTGCCGTAGTTGACGCTGCCGACGACGCCGCGGTAGGTCGACGATCGACCCGGTGACGCGAACTCTTCCAGAGCGTAGCCCACGATGGCCTCCAGCTGGGAGCCGGGGCTCGCGACCCAACGAATTCCTGTGCGAACCTGGGTCGAGTCCCGCTCGCGATCGTCGGGCAGGCCCACAATCGTGCGGGACAGATCCGACGTTCCGACGAACAACTCGGCCAGGATCCACGTCCGGGGGGTCCGTCTCGTCTCGCCGAACAACCGCAGGTAACCGGCATCCGTATCGAAGAAACTCGTGGACGTCGGGTCCGGGGCGTCGGGGTCGAACGGTTTCCGGTCGAAATCGACCCGTGTCGATCCGACGGTGACCCCGATCACCCGTGTGAGGTGTTGATGAGCCACGCTCACCGCAAACGTGTTGCTCTGGAAACGGTCTCCTCGGAATCTTACCTCTCCACCGGGATCGAAATTCTGGGTGTCCAGAACTCCATTCTGAAACTCCTCCGCGAACGACACCACCATCCCCGAAGCGAAGCCGAAATCTCCCCGGGCGCGAAAGAAGTGCGAGAAGTCGCTCGGGGGGACATTGTCTCCGCCGTAGCTCCGGTAGCGCAACGCATAGGCCAGTTCGGCGAAGCTGCGACGCATCGGCAGCCGGGCGCTGATGCCGGGTGTGGCACTGAACACCGTGGCGCTGATGGGATTGAGAGCGTTGAAGAACAGGTTGTCGGTGTGCTGCAAATCGGTGACGAACAGCGGGACCAGCTCGACGGGCCCCGCCTGGATAGGCTGCAACCGGGGCGAGGGCTCCGGCATCTGAGCCATGACCGCACCGCCGAGCAGGACAAGCAACGGCGCGGACAGAACCGCCCAGCGTGCCCCCCCACGAGATACGCCCATGTGACCGAAACTCCTTCAACAGCCGCTCAGGATAGGCCAGGCGCCGGAATGGGTCAATGCGACAGCGTTTCTCGGGTCGACGCCGTCTTGACCGCTCGCGCCCGCCTGCGTTGTCGTGTTTCGCTCAGAAGAATCTTGATCACCACGACAGCGCCCACGGACAAGGTAAGTGACAACCCGGCTATCGCCAGGCTCTTGTGGACGAGGCTGAGATACCCGGCCAGGGCGAAGAGGGCCGTGACCAGGTAGAGGGTCAACACCGCGCCGCGGGGGTGCAATCCGAGGTCCAGAAGGTTGTGGTGCAGGTGATGACGATCCGCCTTGGCGATTCGCCGCACCAAACCTCCCAGGGACGGTAGACCCTCGTTCAGATTCGAGAACGCCCGACGGACGATCGTCGTCGCGAGATCCAGCAACGGCAGGCCGAGGGCGAGGAGCGGAACCAGAATCGCCACCGCGGCCGCGCCCTTCTGGGACCCGCGGATCGAGATCAGGGCCAGCGTGTAGCCCAGGAACTGGCTTCCGCCGTCCCCCATGAAGATCCGGGCGGGCGAGAAGTTGTAGCGCAGGAAGCCCAGCAGGGACCCCGCCAGCGCCAGAGCGAGAACGACGACGGCGTAGCGATCCATGGCGAGGGCCACCGATGCGATGGTGGTCGTGATGATCAGTGCGACGCCACCGGCCAACCCGTCGAGGCCGTCGATCAGATTCATGGCGTTCGTGACCAACAGGATCCAGGCAACGGCCACCACGGGACCGAAGATCCCGAGCTCGATCGTGCCGCCCAGAGGCGATGACAAGGCCTCGATGGTCACGCCCGAGGCTACCGCGGCCAGTGCGGCCAGGAGCTGGAACCCGAATTTCGCGGCCGGACGGAAATCGAACAGGTCGTCGAGCAGACCGGCGGCGAAGATCAGGCAGGCGCCGAGGGCGGCCCCGTACCAGATGTACTCGGAGGGGTCCCCGATGCTCGTGGCTCGGCGATAGAAAACGAGGGTGGCCCCGGTTCCGGCGATGAAGCCCAGGAAGATCCCGATCCCACCCACTCGGGGAATGTCGCCCCGATGGACCCGTCGTCCTCCGGGTCGGTCGACCGCGCCCTTGGCGTGCGCCCACCGAATCACGGCCGGCAGGATTGCGGCCGTGACGCACAGGGAAACCAAGAAGCTCGTCAAGAAGTGTAGGACCCGCACGGACGGACCTCCCTCAGCCAGCACATATACCGCGAGTCGTGGGGTTCGACCGCCCGAAAATGGCTCGAATTGCGGGGAGGAATGGTATCAGAGACCGTGGACCGCAGGCCGACGGACCGAGCCAAGTAACTGTCCTGAAGAGACTTATACAATGGGCTGGCTTGCATCGGGGCGAATCGCCGGCTGCCGTCCACGGGGGTGCGACGGTTGTCGAGTCCGGATGCGGACCGACGTATCCGATCGACGGTGCCCGGCGTCGAACGCCGTAGCCCGTGCCTGCGGGGACCGCCGGGCTTCAGGCCCGGTCCATGAAACGCTGCCGGCGATCCAGGAAATCGTATCCACCCGAGAGGCGCGTCCGAAGCTCGCGGGGTCCGTCACCGCGCTCCAACGTGACCCGCCGAAGGCGGAACGGATCGGCTCCGGGTGGATTGAAGCCGACTCGCCCGGTGCAGGCAGACTCCATTTCGGTGCTGGCGACGGCATCCCGCGCCGCGGGACTGTACCGACCCTCCGGGTAACAGAAATGACGAGGACGCGCCCCGACGAGGTCTTCGATCCGACGGCTGCACTCGGAGATCTCGTCCACGACCCTTGCCGGAGTGACCGTCCTCAGATCCGTGTGGCCGTGGGTGTGGTTGCCGATCTCGACCCCGAGCTCCAACACTCGGGGGATCTCGGCGCGAGTCAGGTAGGGCCGGCGGCCCATGTAGGAAGTAGCCACGAATACCGTCGACGGCCATCCACGGCGGGCGAGTTCCGGATAGGCCACTTCCAGGTTGTTGGCGAACCCGTCGTCGAACGTAATGGCGAGGGTCGGCTTCTCCGGCGGGATCTCCTTTCGAACGAGCCCGACCACTTCACCGAGGGACACCACGACGTAGCCGAGATCCTCGACGAGGCTCATTTGACCCCGAAAATCGACCCACCACGGTTGCCCGGGTTGGCCATCCGTACCGTGGTACGCCAGGATCGCCACTCCGCGAGAGGAATCCCTCGGCGATCGCCCCAAGGCACCCAAACCGGCGATCGTCTTCTTGATGAACGAGCGGATGCGTCTGGGTCCGGGTTGAGGGCAGGGCCCCCAGACAGGGTTCCACGTTCGATCATGCGCCACGACTTCTCCTCGGGCAAACCATGTCGCAGACGATCCGGGCTCGCGCGTCCGGGTCCACGGCCGGCTGCGCTGGACGGCCGATCTGCGGCGGCGGACAAGATACATCTTTTCGCTTCATTTGCACGGTCGGCCGTCCGGAATGAAGCTCTTTGCAGCAAGGTCGATTCTCCGAGAAGCAGGCGCGCTCATGGTGTGAAGAAGCTCGCCGTGTCGAGGGTCGTCGCCACAGCCCGCCACGAGGACAGAGCTCGGCTCGCGAATCGTCCGGCAGGCCACCCCTGCGAACGACATCCACCGCGTGAGTCCTATCCTGTACCACGATCGACCCGCCCGGC
>Ga0209536_100007310_pt1 | contig 16766 bp, 13 predicted proteins | sample DeeMarSeWOR28_12_FD_187461 | JGI IMG/M metagenome (GOLD analysis project Ga0209536, IMG submission 187461) | Marine sediment microbial communities from White Oak River estuary, North Carolina - WOR-2-8_12 (SPAdes) (version 2) | ecosystem: Environmental > Aquatic > Marine > Intertidal zone >... | reverse complement strand
CGAAGCTCCTGCAGCAGTTCCATGCCGCTCATCCCCGGCAGCTTGACGGCCGATAAGAGCACAAAGGGACGATCCTCCGGCAGATCGGCGAGCAGCTCTTCTCCGCTGACGCGACTTACGACCTGGCGGTCGAGGCGGCCGAGCAGGGCGATGAGTGCGTCCCGCTCGCCTTCTGATCCGCCGACCACGTACAGGATACCGTCCGCGACAGGCATGCCTCTGCTCGAGAGTTGGTTCATCCGTCGTGCTGACCATGAGCGCATCCCGCCACGCTCACGGTGACCCCGTCATTTTTAAAGCCAGTATCGGACCGGCCCGTCGGCCTTGTGAATACGAGTTTCTACTTAAGGGAAAGGCGCAATCGAAGGATGGTAGGCCCCGTCAGATGTCAGCTTCGGCGATGAGGACCATTCGAACCAAGTGGGCAAGAGAGCCGGCCTGCATCTTTTCCATGACCCGGGCCCGATGGATCTCCACGGTCCGCTGGCTGACGCCGAGGTCCCCGGCGATCACCTTGTTCGCCTTGCCCTCGACGACCTGTGACATCACTTCCCGTTCACGGGCCGTCAGGGTGTTCACCCGGCGACGGATTTCGGCTCTTTCCAGGCCGTCCTCCTGTTTTTGCAGGCTCTCGGATAGGGCGCGTTGGATCTTCCCGACCAGCTCCTTGTCGTCGAACGGCTTCTGGATGAAATCCAGGGCACCATTGCGAACGGCTTCTACGGCCATCGGGATATCGCCGTGGGCGGTGATAAAGATGATGGGTAACGGACACTCCCTGTTCGCCAGCTCCCGCTGCAGCTCCAGTCCGCTCATCCCCGGCATGCGAATGTCGAGGACCAGGCATCCTGTCTGCTGCCGATCGTAGCTGCCTAGGAACGCCTCGGCGGACTCGAAAGCCACGGCATGGAAGCCGGCCGACTTCATGAGCAGCCGAAGAGAGTCGCGCACGGCGTCATCGTCATCGACGATGAACACGGTTGCGTTGCCGAAGTCCATGATTACTCCTCGGGCAGCGTGGGCAGCACCATGGAGAAGATGGTGCCGCCCTGCGGGTTCCCGGTAAAGACCAGATGCCCACCGTGGGCTTCAACGATAGAACGGCTCAGCGCCAGTCCCATGCCCATGCCTTCCTTCTTGGTAGTGAAGAAGGGGTCATAAAGGCGCGAGGCATCCTCCGGGCTTATACCGGTGCCGTGGTCGATGACCGAGATGACTACTTCATCCTGTCCCTCGGCAAGCGCAGTCATCCTGATTCCCTGCTCTTTGCGGTCCCCTTCCGCCATCGAGTCGACCGCGTTGCGTATCAGATTCAGCAGCACCTGCTGCAGCTGGATGGGGTCCCCCTGGACCTGGGGCAGAGCGTCGGCGGTCTCCGTGTCGATCGGTATCCCATGTTCCCTGCAGTCCAGCTCAGCGAGCATCATGACGTCACGCAGAACGCGCTTGATGTCGACAGCCTGGCGGGTGACGGCCCGACTCTTCACGAAGCGACGCAATCCCTGGATCACCATGCCTGCCCGGCGTGCCTGATCGCCGACCTTGCCGAGGATTTCCTGAATCTCGTCCCTCTCGATGGCCTCGTTGCCAATAAGCCTCTGACACGCCTGCACGTAATTCGAAATCGCGGTCAGTGGCTGGTTCAGTTCGTGGGCGATACCGGCGGCCATTTCACCCATGGTCCCGAGGCGGGAGACCTGGGCCAATCGCTCGCGATGCTGGCGGATCTCCAGTTCGGCGTGGATCTGCTCCGTGCGGTCGACGATCTGTGCGACGAACATGAGCGGGCGCTTGCGGGAATCCCGGATCAGCGAGTAACGGACAATGCCGTGCATGACGGACTTGTCGCTGCGGAAATAGCGTTTCTCGTGGCGGACATATTCGATCTCGCCACCGAGAAGCCGCCGCAGGAGGGCGACGGCAGCATCTCTGTCGTCGGGGTGGATGATGTCCTTCATGGCCAGCCCGAGCAACTCGCCGTCGGTGTAGCCCAGCATGCTGCACAGGGACTGGTTGACGTTGAGGATGTGGCCCTCCAGGTCAAGCGTGGCCATGCCGATGGGTGCGTGCTGGAAAGTGAGTCGCAGCTCCTCTTCCGCCTGCCGAAGCTGATCCTCCACGTGCCGCTGTTCGGTAATGTCTTCTCCTGCAGCAAGCACGCCGAGTATCCTGCCCTGGGAATCCCGCATCTTCTTGTTGCGCCAGCGGATGAAACGGCGGTTTCCCCTGAGCGTCTCTACCCAGCCCTCGTCGACGCGAACCTCGACAGCGTCGTCGGAACGAATCAGCCCGGTGAATTGATCCAGCACGGCTCTGCGGAATTCTTCCGGGATGAACATCTGGAAGAAGTTGCGACCAAGAGCATCTTCCTCCTCGATGGCGAGGATATCCAGCCCCTGCCGGTTGATCATGGTGATGTTGCCGCTGGCGTCCACAGCGACGACGATGACGCCGACCAGGTCCAGGTAGAGTTCGGCGCGATCGCGCTCTGTCCTCAGGGCCAGTTCGATGCGACGGCGTTCGGAAACGTCCAGGATGGTCCCGGAAATTCTCCAGGAACCGCTGGGGTCCGTGACCACCAGGCCCGCCGCGCTCTGAATGTGCCGAACGGCGCCGTCGGGTCTGCAGACGCGGTAGTCCAGTTTCAGGACGCCGCCGTGACGGGCCGCGGCCTTTACCGCCGCCACCACCCGATCCTTATCCTCGGGATGGAGGATCTCGTCTCTCAACACGCGGATGTTCGGTACCCCGACGGCCGGATCCAGCCCGAGGATCCTGAATACCTCGTCAGACCAGAACATGACGCCGTCGCCCGGGTAGACGAACTCGAAGCTCCCCAGATGGGCCAGCGCCTGAGCCATGCGCAGGTTTGACTCGCTGTGCGCCAGATCTGCTGCGGCTTGCTGTCGGCGCGAAATATCGCGGACGACGGCGATATAGGAACGTCCGTCGGCCCCCGCGGCCTGTCCAATGGAAACCTCTACGGGGAACCTGCTGCCGTCGGCCTTCGTGCCCGTCATTTCGCTCACCAGGCCCGGTTCCGCCGCTGGCATGGCCCCCAGTTGCCTGAGAAAGTTCCCGGGATGGTCGTCATCTGTCATCGACAGCAGGCTCGACAGTGCCTTGCCGCGCATCTCCTTCTCCGGGCTGCTGAACATCTTCTCTGCTGAAGCATTGACGGCGGTTACCCGGCCCCGCGCGTCAATGACGATGATCGCGTCCGGAGTCGCGTTGAGGAGCGCGGCAAACCGCTCCTCCAGGTCTTGTGCCCTCCTCGAGGCCCGGCTGTCCGGATCGGGTCCTGCGTGGACCGGGACGGGTCGAAGGAACAACGTGGCAAAACTGTCTTCGCCGGCACGCCAGCGCTGACACTCGGCTTGCAGGTCCAGGGTGACGCCATCTCTTCGGATACAGCGCAGCGACCGGCCAGGGGGCCCGTCGGGCGGCAGGAGTCCTGCGGCGGGTTCCCCGGAAGCGAGAATTCTGCCGACGGAGGTGCCGATCAGGTCGTCCGCAGTCCACCCGAGGAGCTCTTCCAGCTCGGGCGAGAGTCCGACGATCTCGTCGTCGTTTCTCAAAGAAAGCACTGCGGTAGCGGGAGTGTGAACCATGTGTGCAGATGGTGTCTTGCAAGGCTCTCGCCGGGCGGTCCGGGAAGAATAACCCCCCGGAACCCGCTCTGAAACTCGGCTACGCTTTATATAGGGTAGATCACCGGGGTCTGTGAGGTGCTCGGTCTGCCGAAAGTCCTGCTCGTGGGGCTGGATCCGCTACATGACGGAACCATCCTCATCGGTCGGGCGAAAGAGCTGGCTCACCGTTTCGGCGCAGCTGTAGTGCTCTATGACTGCGTACAAAACGAGTATGTCTCGAGACGCTACTTTCCCGACCGTGCGGCCTTGTCCCATGCGCGGCAGAGCCTGGTCAAGCGCCATCGTGAGCGGCTGCGGCGCCTCGCGCAGCCGCTGATAGATGGTGGTCTGCAGGTTGATGTCGATGCAGCGTGGGACGCGCCGCTGGACGAGGGCATCATCCGCGCGGCCAGGCGTCACAAAGCGGACTGGATCCTGGCGGGCATCGGCTACCATCCGGTGCATCGCCTGCCGGTCCTCGCAGGCACGGACTGGCAGCTGATTCGCCACTCGCCGGTTCCGCTGCTTCTCGTCCAGCCGCGGCCATGGTCCACCCCGCTGCGGGTCGTCGCCGCCATCGATCCGCTTCACGAGCACGGTAAACCGGAGGACTTGGACAGTCGCATCCTGGAGGCAGGTGCCTGCCTCTGCCGCCATGGCGGCGGGCAACTCCATGTATTCCACGCGTTCGAACCGATCCTCCGTGGAGGAGTGGACGACGTGCCGGAGCCGCTGGCCGTGGAATTCGCCGAGGCCAACCTGGAGGGAGCGCACATCGCCGCGGTCGAGGCGCTGGTCGAGGGGCTGGCCGAAGCGGTTGGTAACGTGCGGCTCGCCGAAGGGCGGCCGGAAGAGAAGCTGCCCGAGTTCGCAGCGGAAGTCGGCGCCGACGTGGTCGTGATGGGGGCGGTAGCGCGGAACCCGTTACGGCGGGTCTTCATCGGCAGCACCGCGGAAAAGGTGCTGGACAGGCTGCTCAGCGATATCCTGATCATCAAGCCCGCCGGCTTCCAGGAACCGATTGCGGCAAGCCCCATGGAGCCGGATGCAGTATTCGAGGACGGCTAGTCCCGGCGGGACCATTCGCCCCTGCCCATTCTCTATCCGGCCTGATCGACGTCCACTCCCGTCGGCAGATTCGCCATCGCTCCATCGAGAATCGCGGCGAGTCCCCTGAAGGCCGGCACTTCCTCGACAATCAGGTAGGTGGGTACGCGTGCCAGGTAGTCGCGGTAGCGGCCCTTGTCCTCGAATTTCTCGCGAAATCGAGATGCTACGAACGCGTTACGCAGGCGCGGAACAATCCCGCCGGCGATGAATACGCCACCAAGGGCGCCCAGGGTGAGCGCGAGGTTGCCGGCCATTATTCCCAGGAAGGCGAAAAAATGTTCGAGGGCTTCCCGGGCGACCGGGTCACCGGCATCGGCCCGCGCGCTGACTTCCTCCGGGCGCAGCTGTTCCAACGGCTCGCCCGCCGACTCCTTCATGGCCCTGTAGATATTGCACAGACCGAAGCCGGATATCATTCGCTCCGCGGAGACGTGGCCCTGATGCTGACGGACCCGGGAAATCACTGCAGCTTCCCGGTCGTTCGTGGCCGCCAGAGTCACGTGTCCCCCTTCTCCAGCCAGGGCGGCCCAGCCACCTGGCACGGGCACCACGCCCGACACGCCCAGCCCGGTGCCGGGGCCGAGCACCGCCATGGTTCGACCCTCCTGGGGAGCGCCCCCACCCACCTGCAATCGATCTTCCTCGCCGAGGAACGGGACCGACATGGCCACTGCAGTGAAATCGTTGACCACGTGCAGGCGATTCAGGCCCAGCATTTCCTGAAGTCCGTGGCAGGAAAAGGACCATCCCAGATTCGTCATCTCCACCTGGTCACCGGTGACGGGAGCGGCCACGGCCAGGGCGGCAGCGGAGGGTCTGACTCTGGACGGCAGGTCCTCAAGGTAGCTCCGGAGCGCCTCATCCACGCCAGCGAACGAGGAATTTCTGGTGGAGCGCCGGTGTTGCAGAGGCTGGCCCGGCACTTGCAGCGCGCACCGGGTATGGGTGCCGCCCAGGTCGACGAGAAGTCGGGGTTCCTTCATGGCCAGATATCTGACGGACAGGTCTTCTGCGCTCCCCCGGGAGCGGCTTCAGGCCGCCTGCCAGTTCTTCGACAGGAACCCGTCCACCGAGGACACGGGCAGCGGCGGGCTGATCAGGTAGCCCTGGCCGAGCGGGCATCCTCGCTCGGAAAGAAACTGCAACTGCTCGTTCACTTCAACGCCTTCCGCCACCACGGACAGCTGCAAATCGTCGGCAAACCGTAGGATTGCGTCGACGACGGCAACATCCTCCGGATCGGTGGGCAGGCTCATGACCAGACTGCGATCCACCTTGATGTACTTGATCGGCAGTTGTCTGACCGCCTGAAGAGAGGCGTAGCCGGTGCCGAAATCGTCAATGGCCACTCGCACGCCCGTCCGGGTAAGGGTATGGAGGTTGTCGCGAACCGCCCGCGGGTTGTCGAGGAGCGCTCCTTCGCTTACCTCGAGCGTCAGTTGTTCCGGCCGGAGCCCCGCATTGGTCAGGACCCGATCGACCACATCGATGATTCGTCGGTGCAGGAGCTGCTGGGCAGAGATATTGACGCTGATCTGCAGGTCAGGTCGGTTCAGTCGCCGCTGCCATTCCCTGAGCTGGTCGCAGGCGCTTGCCAGTACCCACTCTCCGACCCGGTGCATCATGCCAGTAGCCTCGAGGATCGGGATGATTTCGAGGGGCCGCACCAAACCGTGGTCGGGGTGTTGCCAGCGAAGCAGTGCTTCCACGGCAGCGATCTGGCCGGTGCGAAGATCGGCGATCGGCTGGTACTCCAGGGCAAACTCGTCGTTGCGAATCGCATCGCGCAGGTCCGCCTCCAGCTGCGAGCGGCGTGACATTTCGGCGTGCACGGATCGCGAGTAGAAGTGATATGTGTTCCGTCCGCTCTCCTTGGCCCGATACATGGCCACGTCTGCGGTTTTCATCAGGCTACCCGCATCGTCACCACATTCCGGGAAGGTCGAGATGCCTACGCTGACCGTCACCGACACGTCGTGCCCTTCCAGCCGGAACGCCGGCGCCAGGACCTCGTTGATCTTGTCGGCCAGGCCTGCGGCGTGCTCGTCATGACCCAGATTCTCGAACAGGATGACAAACTCGTCACCACCCAGTCGGGCGACGAAGTCACCGGCCCGCAGCCCGTCGGTCAGCCGCCGGGCCACGTCGCAGAGGAGAGCATCGCCGAATTCGTGGCCGAGCCGATCGTTGATCTGCTTGAATCGGTCCACGTCCAATAGCAGAACCGCGAGGCGCCGATCCGCACGGCGCGCCCGCGCCACCGCCTTGCTCAGGTTCTCCAGAAAGAACGCCCGGTTGGGAATGCCGGTCAGCCCGTCGTGCAGGGACAGGTGGATGAGTTCCTCTTCGACCCGCTTGCGGTTGGTGACGTCGCGAAACGAAACGATTCCGCCGGTGATGTTGCCAAGGGCGTCCTTCATGGGCCGCGCGTTGACGCTCAGGAAACGGCCCTCCGGCGCCTGGGCATTGCGGTGAAAGATCTCCAGGTCGGTGATGGTCTCACCACGGATGGCTCGGGCCATGGGGCGCTCGCGGTCGCGGATTCGCGTCACCGTGTCCGGTTCGTACATGCCGAAAATATCTGTAGGCAGCCCACCGGTAGAGCCGATGCCAAGCAGGTCCCGGGCGGCCGGGTTGACCAGCAACAGCTTCTCGTCCCGACCCGCCACGATCACGCCCTCGTTGACGTTCTGCAGGATGGACTGAAGCAGTGCCTTGGAGGCGGCCAGGTCCCGCATTGCCTGGGAACGTCCCACCGCGTGCCGGATGGTGCGACCGAGATGCCCGCCCTCACAGTCGCTCTTCAGCAGCACGTCCTGGGCTCCTGCGGTGAGACAGTCGCGCGCAGTCGCTTCGTCGGCCCGGTCCAGCAAGGCGATCACCGGGATGGTGGCGTCTGTACCGAGGATCTGGATGCAGGCCTGAAAGCTATCGAAGTCCGGCCTGCTGCAGTCCAGAACCACCGCATCGATGGGCCGGGTTGCCAGGTACTTCTTGGCCTGCCCCATGTCCAGGGACCGCAGGGGCAGGAAGTTGCCGCGCGTGTCTGCGGACAGCGTCTGCTCCAGCAACTTGGCGTCCTGATCATTCTCCGTGACCAGGAGTACCTGATAGTCTTGATTCACGATCCGTCCTTCCCGGGATTCAGGATTTGACATATTAGCCGGGTTCCGGCGTAGAGGCACATGCCATGCGCCAGCGCACGGTTTTAAACCCTTGGCGGCAAGCCAACGTCTATGGAGTCAGGAACATTTTAAATCGGTCCGGTATGGATCATGGAACGTCCGTATGGCGAGAGCGGATGCGCTCCGGATGACCGCGGAGTCGGTCGCTCCGGAAGTCTCCGAAACGCTGCTCGTGAAGACGGCAGCCAGGGGCGATGCGGCCGCGTTCGAGACCCTGTACCGCCGCCACGAGGGAAGGGTTTACGCACTGTGTCTGAGAATGACCGGCGACAAGAGCAAGGCCGAGGACTGCGTCCAGGAGACGTTTGTCCAGGCCTGGAGGCGACTGTCTTCGTTCCAGGGGCGCAGCGCTTTCGGCACCTGGCTCCACCGGATCGCGGTCAACCAGGTGCTGACTCTGCAGCGAAAGAACGCCCGGCATCCTGCTTTCCTGGAGATCGTCGAGGAACGAACGGAAGAACCCGATGCAGGCCGGCGGCCCAGAGACGGCGGGCTGCAAATGGACCTGGAAAGCGTGATAGGCAGCCTTCCCGATGGGGCGCGAAACGTGTTCGTTCTCCACGCGGTGCACGGTTACAGCCACGAGGAGACCGCCGAGATGCTGGGAGTGGCCGTGGGCACCTGTAAGGCACAGCTTCATCGGGCGAGGCGACTGCTGGCGGAAAGGCTGAACGCATGAGCAGAGATCGCAATCAGGGCAGGACGGACGATTCGCTGATGGAGGCGGCGTCCCGCTTGCCCACGGACATCAGGCCGCAGCGGGATCTGTGGCCGGACATCGAGGCTCGTCTGGGAACCCCAGCCGAAGCCCGGCCGGAACGTAGATGGCGCCTGGCCGGCGCTGTCGCGGCGGCGGTCGGGCTGGTGACGGTTTCATCTCTGGTCACGCTGTGGGTGACCGACCGAAGCGAGCCGGTAACGGTCAGCCGTATACAGGGGCCGATGGCCGTGACCAGACCGGCCAGGTCGATCTCCGGCGACGCCCGGTTCGGCCCGGATTACCTGTTGGGCCCGAAGTACGAAAGAGCCCGACAGGCATTGTCAGAGGATCTGGACAGCCAGCTGGAGGCACTGTCACCGGAGACTCGCGACGTGGTCGAAAAAAACCTGGAGCAGATTCGCCAGGCGCTGGCGGAAATCAACGGCGCCCTGGCCGATGATCCAGGGAACGTGCTGCTCCAGCAGTTATTGATGGCGGCATACCAGGACGAGCTTACGGTCCTGATGGAAGTCAATCGGATGGCGCGTAGCCTGCCGACGAGGAAAGAAATATGAGATTGCTTTTCGTCACCACACTTCTGGCACTGTTCGTTGCTCCCGGGTGGGCCGCAACGCCCATCGACGAGATTGCCGATGCCCACCCCCGCGGCGACGTGGAAGTCTCCAACGTGGCCGGGGAGATCAAGGTGACCGGCTGGGACAAGGAGCAGGTCAAGGTCACCGGGTCACTGGGTAAAGGCACCGAGCTGGTGTTCGAGAGGGACGGTCGCCGCACCCTGGTGAAGGCCGAGGTGCCGAGCCGGACCCGCAACGTCGGATCATCGGATCTCTACATCATGGTTCCCGAGGAGAGTCGGGTGACGGTGACCGGCGTGTCGGCCGATATCAGCGTCACGGGAGTGAAGGGTGCCTTGCGGATCCAGTCGGTGAGCGGCGAAATCGTTACGGAGGTATTCGAGGAGGACGTGGAGACCAAGACCGTCAGCGGTGATTTTCAGATCCGCGGCCACGACCAGCCGGCCCTGCTCACGCTGACCACTGTCAGCGGCAACGGGCGGGTCGACGGTATCCGCGGGGAACTGGTCGTGCAATCGGTCACAGGCGACCTGGATATCCGCAGCGAGGTGCTAGATCGGGCCAGGCTGCGCACCACCAATGGCGATATCGATCTTCAGGCGGGACTGGGTTCTGACGCCCTGTTCGATATGGAAGCTATCAATGGGGATCTTCGTCTGGATATACTGGGAGACGTAGACGCCTATTTCGATATCGAGACCTTCAACGGCTCGATCGACAACTCTTTTGGTCCCGATCCCGTGCGGACCAGCAAGTACGCACCGGGCAGGGAGCTCCGGTTCACTCATGGGGAAGGTAAGGCCCGAGTCAGGATCAAGACCCTCAACGGAGGGGTCACGCTTCGCGGCAGCTAAGTCCCTGATCGGGGGAGGGTGACCGTGCGCATTCTCCTGCATGAGTTGAGTCGGCGGCGCGTCTTCCGCGTCGCCGGCATTTATGGCGTTGTGGCCTGGGTGCTGACGGAAGTCGCCGACGTGGTCTTCCCCGCCCTGCAGCTGCCCGACTGGACGGTGACCTTCGTGGTCGCGCTGCTGATCCTCGGCTTTCCCATCGCCATGATCTTCGCCTGGGTGTTCGATATCGGGCCGGGCGGCATCGAGCGGACCGAGCCGCTGAAAGACCGGTCCAAGGGCATGCCCCACCTGGAGCGGTTCGCCTACCTGGGACTGCTTGCGATCGCCATGGGCACCCTGGGATACCTGCTCCTGCCGAAGACTTTCTTTCCCGGCTCCGGCGACGCCGAAACTGTGCACGATTCCATTGCGGTGCTGCCTTTCGCGAATCTCAGCCAGGATGCCGCCAACGATTACTTCAGCGACGGCATGTCCGAGGAGCTGCTGAATCTGCTGGCGCGGGTCCCGGAGCTGCGTGTGGCGTCCCGCACCTCGTCCTTTGCCTACAAGGGCAGAAACGTGGACGTCAGGGAAGTGGCCCGTCAGCTCGGTGTGGACACGGTCCTGGAGGGCAGCGTCCGGCGCTCCGGCGACCAGGTGAGAATCACCGCCCAGCTCATCGATGCGGAGACGGGCTATCACCTGTGGTCCAACACCTACGACCGGGAGCTGAAGGACATCTTCGCCGTCCAGGACGAGATCTCCGCCGAAATCGTCAAAGCCCTCAAGGTGACCCTGGGTACCCCGGAGGAGGGGCCGGTAGTCGCCAGGGCATCGCCGCCGACGGAAAACCTCGACGCCTACCAGCTCTACCTCCAGGCCCGGCACCAGTGGAAGCGCCGCGGCGAGCCGCCGATTCGTCGCAGCATCGAGTTGCTGCAACAGGCACTGGAACTGGACCCGGACTTTGCCCGGGCTTATTCCGGGCTGGCGGCAGCCTACGTCGTCCTGCCCGGATATGCGGGCGAAGAGCCGGAGGCCTATCTCACGAAGGCCATGGAAGCGGCCCAACAAGCGCTGTCGCGCGATCCCAACCTGGCTGAGGCCCATGCGGTCCTGGCGGAGATTGCCGTCAACGAGAAACGCTGGACGGATGCGGAAGCGGGCTTCTTCTTCGCCACCTCGCTGGACCCGAACGATCCCACGAGCCACCAGTGGTACTCGCTGCTGCTGCGGCAGGCCGGGCGCCTCGAGAAGGCGGTGGAGGAGGCCAAGCTGGCCCTGGAAGTGGATCCCGCCTCGCCCATCGTCAACCTGAACATGGCACACACCTACTCGATCATGGGCTACGACGAGAAAGCGCTGCAGTATCGCCAGGTGGCCGCCGATCTGGGATACGAGGCGCCCACGCTCGCCAATGATCTCGTCGCCTTACTGCACATTGTCCGCAGCCAGGACTCCGAAGGCATGCGGGAATTGCTACGCGAGGCGAAGGATCCCGAGGGGAATCCTGCGATGTCCGAGGACCTCCAAGAGGCCATCGTCAGGACCCTGAGCGGCCAGGAAAACTGGGACGAAATAGACGCGCTGATCGCCAGGGATGGTGGCGAAATCCCGGAGTCGGCCTGGTTCCAGCTCAATCTGCTGGCGGGAAGGGAGCAAAAGGCCATGGAACTGGCGTTGAAGTACCCGGAGGAGATCGGGCTGGATTTCCTCTGGCTGCCGGAAGTGGGCGCGTTCCGCAGGCTCCCAGGATTTGCTGAGCTGGTCCAGAAGCTTGGGCTGGTGGACTACTGGAAGCAGTACGGCTGGCCGGACGACTGCAGGCCGGTCGGCGATGGGCTCCAGTGCGGGTTCGCGACGGTGATGGCTGCCCGCTGACCGCCAACGAACCTCTCCCTATAATATCGGGTCTAAGTCTTCGGCCTCTCGAGGCCCGTCTCCCGCTACTGATCTAGCGCTGATTCCCGAGGCACCCTACATGAAGCCGTTTCTGAAAATCCTCCTGTGGCTGGTGGGCATCGTCTTCACGCTCATCATCGTCGCTGCCGTCGTTCTGCCGCTGCTGGTAGACCCCAACGATTTTCGCGACCAGATCGGGGAGGCGGTGAAAAAGCAGACAGGGAGAGACCTCACGATCGAAGGCGACCTGAGTCTGTCGGTAGTGCCCTGGCTCGGGGTGGAGGTCGGCCGTGCCAGCCTCAGCAACGCGCCCGGCATGGGGGAGGAACCCATGCTCGCCATCGAGGGTGCTTCCGTCGGCGTGCGGCTGCTGCCCCTCCTGAGCCGTCGGCTGGAAGTCAGCGAGATCGTGCTGGACGGCGCCCGGGTAAATCTCTACCGGGGCCCGGACGGCAGCAACTGGGACGATCTGGCCGGCCCCGGTGAGGCCACGGAGACGCCGGCGCCGGCGTCAGAAGGTCCGGGTTTCGGCATGAACGAGATCGGGGGCGTTCGTCTGCGGGATGCCCGGGTCAGGTTCGTCGACGACGTGGAGAAGGCCAGGCTGGAAGCCAGCCTGGGCGAGTTCAGCACCGGAAAGATCAGGCCCGAGGGTCAGGCGTTCGCCATCGACGGTGTCCGGATTGGCGATGCCGCCGTCGACTATGCTGCGCCGGAGACTGGTGAACTGAAGGCATCGATCGGCTCGATGGTCACGGGCGCCATCATCGCCGACGCCGACAGTCCGGAGATCGAGGGGCTGCGGCTGGAGAAGGCATCGGCAGAGATGGCCGGAGGAAAAGCGGGGCGCTTCAACGGCTCCGTGGACGTCCTGGCGGCAGACCGCTTCAGCGGGGCCGCTGCTCCGCAGGTAGAAGCCCTGGAACTCAAGGGCGCCAACGTGGATTTCGACGACGCCAAAGGCACGGCATTGAAGGCCACTGTTTCGAGCCTCACGGCCGCCCGGCTTGACGGTAACCCGGAGAAACCGGTGCTGGAGACCGTGGCCCTAGAGACCGCTACCGTCGATTACCGCGGAGGGACGGCGGGGTCTGCGAAGGGCAGCGTGGGCAGGTTCTCAGTCGACAAGCTCGTGGGCGACGCCGAGGCGCCGCTGCTGGAGAAGCTGAATCTGGAGGCGGCTGACCTGAATTTCGACGATGGCGCCGGAGCCAGTTACGGGCTCAAGGCGAAGCAGGTGAGCTCGGCCAGCCTGCGTGCCGGCCCGGGAGCGCCTGTCATTGGGCAGACCGAGGCGAGAGAGCTGCGCTTGGTCAGCGCAGGCGAGGGTGGTTTCGATCTCGAGCTGGCGGAACTCAGCACAGGCGGTATGGTGGCGGACCCGGATGCCCTGCAGATCGACGGCCTCACCCTGAGGAACGCTCGCTTCGGCATGGACCAGGGCGAGGCAGGGCGAACGGAAGCCCGGATCGACGATCTGTCCCTTGGCGCGCTGAAGCCCGGCACCGCCACGCCCATCAAGGGTCGAATCGACGGTAGCTACGGCAAACCGGCGGTGAATTTCTCCACCACGCTCGATGGCCAGGCCAGCATCGCTAAGGACGGGACCATTGGGCTGAGCGCCTTCCGGGCCGACCTGGGGCTGGAGGGTGAGTCCGTGCCGGGGGGCAAGCAGTCCGGCCAGCTGGCGGTGGAGCGGTTTACTGTTAATACCAAGACCCAGGTGATGGCCCTCGACGGCCTGACCGCAGACCTGGCCGACATGAGCCTCAAGGCTTCTGCCAAGGGGACGAAGATTGTCGACGCCCCCGACATCCAGGGAAGCCTGGACACCGGCGAGTTTTCGCCTCGCCGCATCTTCGAGACGCTCGGACTGCCCGCTCCGGTCACTGCCGATCCTGAGGCAATGAAACTCGCGTCCCTGACAGGCAGTTTCCGCGCCTCGGAGGAGCGCGTGGCCCTGTCCGGCCTGAGGGCGCGCCTGGACGAAACCACGATGAGCGGCGATTTTTCCGCCATCGCCGGCGAGCCAGCGGTGGTGCGAGCCAGTCTCAAGGTGGACCAGATCGACGTGGATCGTTACCTCCCGCCGGAAGGCGAGACGCCGGCATCAACAGAGGAAGGCGCCGGCGAGATCGACACCTCGGACCTGAGGAAGCTGGACGCCGAGGCCGGCCTGGATATCGGCCGCCTGAAGGTGTCTGGCCTGACGCTCACGAACGTCAATGCCAAGGCCGTGGTGAAAGACGGGCGAATGGTCGTGGAGCCTCTCGCTGCGGCCCTCTATGGTGGCCGTGTTGGCGGGCGATTCGTCCTTGATGGCACCGGGGACGTGCCGAGACTGGTCTTCCGGCAGTCCCTGGACGGGGTCCAGACCGGGTCGCTGCTGGCCGATCTGGCGGAAACGGATCGCCTGACCGGCAAAGCCCAGTTCGCTCTGAATCTGGATACCGCGGGCCGCACCTCCGACGAGATGTTGTCGGCGCTGAACGGCGACATGGACTTCGAGCTGGTGGACGGCGTGATCCGGGGGTTCAATATCACCCACGCCCTGCAGACGGCCGTGGCGTTGTTCGACCGTAAGGCTCCGCCGCCCTCGGCGTCGCCGGACACCGTGTTCCAGGATTTCAGGGGTACGGCCAAGGTGGAGAAGGGGGTGATCCGGAGCAATGACCTCAAGGCCGTGCTGCCCAACCTGAACGTGACCGGCGCCGGGTCGGTGAACCTGGCGACGCAGGCGCTCGACTATCGCCTGGATGCCACCGTTCCCAAGGGTCAGGCGGCCATCGATGCCGGCCTGGGCAAGCTGGCGGGTAAGAGCGTGCCCGTGAAGATCAGCGGCAGCCTCAGCGACCCGGATGTCAGCGCCGACGTGTCCGCCATCATCGCCACCCAGGTAGAGAGTTTCATCCTGGACAAGCTCGGCGTCGGCAAGAAGGAGGAGGGCGAGGCGCCAGCGGAAGGCGCAGGGGACCAGCCGGCCACCGAACCCAGCGAGCCGGCGGAGGAGCAGGAGAAAGCCACGCCGGAAGAGGAAGCGGTAAAGGCCCTCAAGAAGCTGCTGGGCGGATGATCCGGCTGGCGGCGCTGCTGCTGCTCTGGCCGGGGATCATCGGCGCCGCCGAGTTCCGTTCGCTCGAGTTTCTCAAGGACGGCGATCGATATCGCGTGACCTCCGACGTATTCCTCGAGGCGCCGGGGGACGGCGTGTACAAGGTATTGACCGACTACGAGGGATTCCCGCGCCTGTCGAGCGTCTTTGTCGAGGGCAGGGTGCTGGAGCCGATTCGGGACGGGCAGGGCGTCGTCTTCCTGCACATGAAGGGCTGCGTGCTGTTCTTCTGCCGGGAAGTCCGCCTGACGGAAACGCTTCGCGTGGTTCCTGAACACCATATCGAGGTCATCGTGGACCCGGAGCGCAGCGACCTACAGTTCGGGCGCGCCACCTGGACCCTGGAACAGGAGCCGGGGGGCACCCTGGTGCGCTACGAGTTGGAAATGGAACCGCAGTTCTGGATCCCTCCGGTGATCGGTCCGCTGATCATCAAGGCGGCTCTCCGGTCCCGGGGCCTGAGGGCGGCCCGGCGGCTGGAGGCCCTGGCCTCCGGACAACCGATCCCGGACGATATCGTGGTGAAACGCTCCTGAGCCGCGCAGGCAATCAAGTCGCTATCGTCATTGCCACGGCGATCCTGCTGGCGGATTGGCCCGCCGTGGCGGCCGAGGTCGACCGGGTCGAGGTCGCGGGCGCCGATGGCGTCTACACGCTTGTCCTGGAGGCCTATCTGGAGGCGCCGCCGGCGGCCGTGTTCTCCGTCATCACCGATTACACCCACATCCAGGATCTGCATCGACGGGTCCGGGAGAGCCGGCTGCTGAGGCGCATCGACGCGCGCACCTCGGAGGTCTACACAGTGCTGAAGGGATGCGTCGCCGCGATTTTCTGTAAGTCCATCCGTCGCGTGGAGCGGGTCACCGAGATGCCGCCGACCGAGCTGAAAGCGGAGATCGTGCCCGGCAGCGGAGACCTGAAGTCGGGCACCGTGCACTGGCGGCTGGCGCCGCAGGGGAGCGGGACCTGGCTCCGCTACGAGAGCGAGCTGGAGCCGGATTTCTGGGTGCCGCCGCTTCTCGGCGATGCCCTGATGAGCCGGTCGCTGAGGAATACCACCGAGGACATGATCGACCGGGTCGAGGTATTGGCCCAGGCGCGCCGGGCCGGCGGAGGTGAGCCCTGGAAGCGCTCGCCATGAGCCGGGGATTCGACGACAGGGTGCTGCAGTGGTTCGAGCGTTGTGGTCGCCGCGACCTGCCGTGGCAGATCGAGCCCACGCCTTACCGTGTGTGGGTATCGGAGATCATGCTGCAGCAGACCCAGGTCGCCACCGTCATTCCTTACTTCCAGCATTTCATGGAGCGCTTCCCGCAGGTCACGGACCTGGCCGACGCGGATCTGGACGAGGTGCTGCATCTGTGGTCCGGCCTCGGGTACTACGCCCGCGCACGGAACCTGCACCGGGCGGCCGAATCGATAAGGGACGATCATGGGGGCCAGTTCCCGGAAGATTTTGACGACGTTGTCGCGTTGCCCGGCGTCGGCCGGTCCACTGCCGGCGCCATACTGGCGCTGTCCTGCGGCCAACGACGTTCCATTCTGGACGGCAACGTGAAGCGGGTGCTTTGCCGTCACCGCGGCATCGAGGGCTGGCCGGGTCGAGCGGCAGTCGAAAGGACGCTGTGGCAGCTGGCGGACACCCTGACCCCGGCCCGGTTCCATGGTTACGGTTGACAGCTTTTCTGTCTTGCCG
>Ga0209536_100007309_pt1 | contig 16767 bp, 10 predicted proteins | sample DeeMarSeWOR28_12_FD_187461 | JGI IMG/M metagenome (GOLD analysis project Ga0209536, IMG submission 187461) | Marine sediment microbial communities from White Oak River estuary, North Carolina - WOR-2-8_12 (SPAdes) (version 2) | ecosystem: Environmental > Aquatic > Marine > Intertidal zone >... | reverse complement strand
CCGTAGAACGGCGTCGTTTCCAGAACCAGACTTGCGCTCTGACCTTTTGTCACGGTGTCCACGGTATTGCTATCAACCAGTATATCTATTACCACCGACCGGTGCTTTAAATCATGGTAGCCAACAAACGGAGTTGCCTCGTAAGAACGGGACAAGGACGTCAGTTTTGACGCCACTCCCCTGCCGGAAGCCGTCAGCTCTGCCTTTCGCGCCCTCTCTCTTTGCTTCTCCATCTCCTGCTCGAAACCAGCTTCGTCTACCGTCATACCTCGCTCACGGGCAATCTCTCGCGTGAGCTCAATGGGAAAGCCGTGCGTATCGGAGAGCTTGAACGCCTGTTTCCCTGATATTTCACTCTTTCCCTTTTTTGCCAGGTCGGCGGTTATGCCGTCAAGCAGTTCCAGACCAGTGCTGAGCGTTTCCTCGAACCTTGTCTCCTCAACATCAATGAGTTTGAGAATAAAGTCCTGTCGCTGCTCTATCTCCGGATAGACATGTCCCAGGTGCTCAATTGATGTCCTGGCCATTTCGGCGAGGAATGGTCTGTCCAGCCCCAGCCTGCGACCAAAGAGTGCCGCCCGGCGCAACAGCCGCCGCAGGACATATCCCCTGCCTTCGTTGCTGGGTATAACTCCGTCACCAATCAGGAAGGTGATGCCCCGTCCGTGCTCGGCAACCACTCTCATAGCAACATCAGTCTCTTTATCAACTCCGTACTTCTTCCCGCACAGCGCCGAGATACGCTCCAGCAGGGGGACAAACAGCTCGGTCTGGTAAATCGACGTCTGGCCGGTGACCGCCGCCACCGTTCTTTCCAGTCCCATGCCGGTGTCAATGTTCGGCTTGGGCAGTGGCGTCCGGTTTCCGTTCTCGTCCTGGTTATACTGGGTGAAGACCAGGTTCCATATCTCGGAAAAGCGGCCGCACTCGCAGTTCGGCTTGCAGTCAGGCTTGCCGCAGCCAACATCCTCGCCGAAGTCGTAGTGCAGTTCGCTACAGGGCCCACAGGGTCCCGTATCGCCCGCCGGCCCCCAGAAGTTGTCCTTTTCACCGAACCTGAGGATTCTATCTTCAGGTACGCCTATGCTCTTCCAGTACTGGAATGATTCGTCATCATCAAGGTATATCGTGGCCCAGAGCCGCTCCGGGGGCAGTTTCAATCGCTCGGTGACGAACTCCAACGCCCAGGCAATTGACTCTTTCTTGAAATAATCGCCGATGCTGAAGTTACCCAGCATCTCGAAAAAGGTAAGGTGGCTGGCATCACCGACCGATTCTATATCGGTCATGCGGAAACACTTCTGACACGAGGCAAGGCGGGGATTGGACGGAATGGCCCTGCCCAGATAGTAGTCCTTGAACTGCACCATGCCGGCACTGGTGAAGAGGAGAGTGGGGTCACCATGCGGAATGAGAGAAGCGCTTGGAATGATATCATGCCCTTTCTCAGCAAAAAAATTCAAATACGCATCTCTTAACTCGTCGCTGGTCATCAATAACTCCTGACGCAAAACCGAAGAACGGTTGATTACTTGATTTTAGGCGTAAGATGCCGTAGCTGTCAAACGAAGCTCACGCTGCCTGAGCCTTTGCTCCCTGACAAAGCTCAGCGATTAATATATTCAGGGCAAGCCCGGCTTTATATCTGCCCGTCTTTATGGCCAGATCAGTCTCCAGAAGCCTGTGATATACCTCTTTCAGCCGTGCCAGCGTGTACCGGCTGGCCTGCTCCAGTGTCCGCCGCAGGATGAACGGTGAAGTCATCTCAAGCCGACCCATTATTTCCGCCTCAGGTCGGCGCTGGCTTTTAAGCTCTTTCACACGGACAACAAGTCGCAGCTGACTGGTCAGCATAACCAGTATATAGGCTGGAGAGGCCCCCTTTTGCATGAGCTGCTCGGCCAGCTTCTCAGCCATCCCTCCCCTGAACTCAAGGATAGCATCAATCAGATTAAACACACTGCCTTCCTGAACATAACTCACCACCTGCCTGACATCATCGGCCTCAATCTGCCTGCCTCCGGTAAATAAGACCAGCTTGTCAATCTCACTGGCCATCACCCAGAGATTGCTGCCGACGTAACTGGTCAGCAGGCCAATTGCCGACTGGGATATGCTGCCGCCGCTTTCCGCCACCCGCTTATTTATCCACTGGGTTAATTTATCCCTTTCCAGCAGCGGAAACGCCCTCACTTTTACCCTTGCCGAGAGCGCGCCAAGCAGAGGATTCTTACTGCTTATTTTGCCGTCCACCAGCACCGCCACGGTGCTATTAGGTATAGTCACCAGATAATCGGCCAGAGACTGGTGTTCACTCTGCCGGCTTGAGACACTGGCGGCCTTTTTGCGCCGTCCGGACTTCGCCCTGGCTTCAAAGCGTTCCAGCAGACCCTGAATTATAACCAGTCGCTTCTCGGCGAGAAAGGGCATGGCCTCGGCCACGGACCTGAGCTGGTCAAGGGTTGCCTGTGGCGCTTCGAGCACGGTTGTATTAGTAGCCAGCGCCGTCTCATCACCGATGGTTCTTTTTATTTCGTCGAGCGCCTGCTGCCGGGAATAATCATCTTCGCCATAAAGGATGTAGAGCAAAGGACAGCCTCTCCGCCAATATTTGTCCCCCAATTTTACCATAACCGAATATCCTATTGAGAAATTGTCGTACAAAGAGTAGACTTTATATCAGTTAAACGATATCCGGTTGCTACTGCTTAAGCAAAGAGGTGCACGAATGTCGGAAAGACCTGACGAACTGAAGAGGCTGAGCGAAATCGCCGCTGACATGAAGCTGCCGGCCGATATCAGGAGAAAAGCCATAGAACAGATGGGGGTTATTTCCACCCATGAGGCCTTGCTTGCCCTGCTGGACATCGCCGCCAATGAGAGCCTGGTGACGAAGGAACGAGACCTCGCCCTTAAACAGGCCAGAGAGGTGATTAAAAAGACTAGCCCGCAGTAATCAACGCTACCACCTGTTGATACGCGGTTGGACTGATGAGTATTGACGTCGGCATCATCGGGCCGGGAAAAAGCGGTAAAACCACCATCTTCAATGCCCTTACCGGGGGCAAGGCTGGCACCGAAGGTCGAGCCGGCGATGGTAAGGACGCACATATCGGCGTAGCCAAAGTCCCCGAGCCACGCCTCAAAATACTGGCTGACATGTTGCAGCCCAAACGTGTTGTCCCCGCCGAGGTGCGTTATATTGACGTCGGTGCTTCGTTAAAGAGCCTGATAACCGGTAAGGACATTGGCGGCGAACTGCTCAACCACCTCAGCAATGCCGATGCGCTGATTAACGTGGTCCGGGCTTTCCCCGATGACAGCGTACCCCATCCCGAGGGCAGCCTTGACATCGAGCGTGATATTTCCAATATGAACATGGAGCTCGTCTTTTCCGACCTGGCCATCATCGAACGGAGACTGGAACGGATTGAGACGTCCCTGAAAGGAGCCAAGCCGCCGGAGCGCCAGGCCATTCTTCACGAGCAGGAGACCATGCTGAAGTTCAAGGCGGAACTGGAAAAAGACATACCCATACGGTCATTATCGCTGGCCGCCGCCGATGCGCGGATGCTCGCCGGCTACCAGTTCCTCACCGCCAAACCGCTGCTCATCGTGGCCAACATCGGAGAGGAACAGCTGCCCGGCGCAGCCGACCTCGAAGCGCAACTGAACGCCCGTCAGGCACAGGAGAAATCCCGCATCATCGCCCTTTGCGGCAAGCTGGAGATGGAGTTCGGCCAGCTGGATGAGGCGGCCGCCACAGAATTTCGCGCCGATTTCGGACTGACCGAATCCGGGCTCGACCGCGTTATCAAACAATCGTACGAGCTTCTGGGGCTGGTCTCCTTTTTCTCCACCGCCTCCGGCGAGGTAAAGGCCTGGTCCATCCCCCACGGTACCAGCGCGGTGAAAGCCGCCGGTAAAATACACTCTGACATGGAACGGGGTTTCATCAGAGCCGAGGTCATCAGCTTCGCCGAACTGGTCAAATGCGGCAGCCTATCCGAAGCACGCAAACAGGGCCTGCTCAGGTTGGAAGGGAAAGATTATGTCGTCCAGGATGGCGATGTCATTACCTTCCTGTTTAACGTGTAGCATTATTGCCGGGCGCCTTCATATTGCCGGTGCCTGACCGGCGGACAATAAGTTGCAGTCCATCCTGCCCCACCACTGTGACCGCCTCCCCGACATCGACATCGCCATCGATTGATTTCGCTCCCCAGCGCTCGCCTTTAATCATTACCTGGCCTTCCGGGTTCAACAGGCTTCTGGCTTTGCCCTTCATCCCCACCATGGTAGGCAGGCCGACTATTGCCCGCCGCCTCAGGACACGGCTGACGAAGATGAAGTTGGTGATGGCGAACACCGCCCAGGCTATCATCACCGCCACCAGCACCCATACCGGCACATAAATGTCAACCTCCGGCAGCACCCAGCGCCATATGGCGTAGAGGGCGAACTCCTCTACCAGGGTACTGACAACCGCTATTATCAACCTTGCCGTGGTCATTTTTCTGTCCTATCTCAATTATAGCAGGCGGGGGAGAGGGAGGGTAAATAATTACCTTAATTACAGTTATCATAACAAAAGGCCATATTTTTTAATTTTAAACGTAGGGGTTTTATTTGCACTTGGTTGATGGCCTCTTTAGGCATTAACGTTTCTGCACCTCCTCCCTATGATATAATTGACCCATGTTGGACGAAATTATTAAGTGGACGGGCTGGTTTATCGCAGTTGCTATGACTGTTTGGAAAATTGTCGAGAGTCTGCGGAATCGCCCTAAAATCAAGTTTTTTATAGGTCTGTCTAAAGAGGAAAATCAGATAAACCTTACAGTTATGAATATAGGACGTCGCCCAATCAATCTTATTGGCTCTGGATTGCAATTTCCTGATGGTTTCTGCTATAGCTTCCCCCATAATTTGCCCCAAGCGTTGGATATATACTACGGTTGGCTCTACTATGCAAACGAAGATTAACAAGCTGGATTCGTTGTTTATTAAGGAAATTATAAAGAAGCTTGTGAAAGATGGCATGAGGCAAAGAGCCCCCAAATTTATGTTTTATATAGCAGAGAATGGAGACAAATATAGGGTTAAAATCCCTAGTGACATAAAGAACGAACTTCTGTCTTAATCTCATTCTTAACTTCCTTTTTTAGGCACAAATAACCCCCCTTAAATTACCAACCACTACTGAGTAGAAAGTTATTCCCATTACCCTTGACAAAATTCTCGTTTAGTGATATTATTATTCTTTGAACTATGGCCTCTGAGGGTTTGTCCCTATCATAATGTTTCCTTTCATTAAATGCAGTATAAATACGTGCCTCAGCTATTGAAGAAATAGAGTAGGAATTTTTGTCTTTTTAAGGAGCAGGTATACGTATGGTTTCTTTTTCACCAGTGAGTGAGCAGACTATTCATCCCGTTCCCAGAAAATCTTACGCCAAGTTACCCCTGATTTTAGATGTTCCCAACCTTATAAAAATCCAGTTAGACTCCTTCCAGCGCTTTCAGGAAGACGGCCTCAAACTCTTACTCCACGAAGTCTCTCCCATTAAGACGCTCACCAGCAGCAAGCTGGAACTGAGCATCATCGGCTACGAGTTCCGCGAACCGCGCCAGGGCCGCTCCGAATCGGAGTGCCGCGACCGCAACCTGACGTACTCGGCACCCCTCTACGCCAGAGTGCAGCTACTGATTAAAGAGACCGGGGAAATCAAAGAGCAGGACCTTTTCCTGGGCGATATACCGCTGATGACGGCCAAAGGCACTTTCATCACCAGCGGTGCCGAAAGAGTGGTGGTGAGCCAGCTCCTGCGCTCTCCGGGTGTCTACTTCACTGTTGAGGAAGACGCCGCTATGGGTCGCGAGCTATGTTTTGCCAAGCTCATCCCCACCCGCGGGGCCTGGCTGGAGTTCGAGACCAGCAACCGCGACGTGATAGCCGCCAAGATAGACGGCAAGCGCAAAATCCCCGCCTCCACCCTACTCCGCGCCATCGGTTATGGCAGCGATGAGCAGCTGCGCAACATTTTCTCCAGCGATGATAACAACCCCGAACACCAGTATATTTCGACAACCATCGAGCGCGATTCTCTCATCAAGGATGAGGATGAAGCTCTGCTCGATATCTACCGCAAAATCAGGCCGGGAGAGCTGCCGAACCTGGATAACGCCCGCAAACTGATACGAAACCTGTTCTTCGACTCACTGCGGTACGACTTGGGTACGGTCGGGCGCTACAAGCTCAACAAAAGACTCGGCCTGTTCCGCATCGCTGCGGAAAGAATAGCCAATCGCATTGAGAAACAGAAGCTACCTTTCAAAACTGCGGAATTTGTCTCCCGCCTGCGCCAGGCCGGAGAAAGAAACGACCGTGAGGTGGTCAGGATATTCAAAGACCTCAAAGCGACGCTGGCCAGCAGGTTTGACCACCAGGAGGAATTCCCACAGCTTTACTCCATACTCGAAGAGACGCTGGTGCAGCTAGAGGAGCACGCCCTGACCAGAGACGATATCGTCGAGATTGTCCGGCATATAATTATGGTCAATAACGGTGCTGACCGTGGTGATGACATCGACCACCTTGGCAACCGGCGCATACGCACGGTCGGTGAGCTGATACAGACACAGTTCCACATTGGCCTGCTGCGCCTCGCCCAGGCAGTCCGGGAGCGCATGAGCATCATTGGCACGGAAGCCATTACTCCCAGTGCCCTGGTCAACATCCGCCCCGTGGTAGCCGCCGTCAGGGAATTCTTCAGCAGCTCCCAGCTCTCCCAGTTTATGGACCAGACCAACCCGCTCGCCGAGATAACACACAAGCGCCGCCTTTCCGCAATGGGACCCGGTGGCCTCTCCCGCGAGCGCGCCGGCTTTGATGTCCGCGATGTCCACTTTTCCCACTACGGACGCATCTGCCCCATTGAAACACCGGAAGGCCCGAACATCGGCCTGATTGGCTCACTGGCCACTTACAGTCGAATCAACGAGTATGGTTTCATTGAGACACCATATCGTAAAGTTATCAGCGAGTTGAATAGCACCGATGAACAACTGGTCGACAAGGTTGTCAGAGAAAGCGTGGCCGATAGTAAGGGAACTACAGTGGTCAAGGCAAATACCACAGTGACTCCGGCGATTGCTTCCAAGCTGGCCAAGCTCTCTAATACCAGAGTCAAGGTGGAATCCTTTGTTTCCGATGAAATTGTATATCTGTCCGCCGACGAGGAAGAGGCATTCACCATAGCCCAAGCAAATGCCCGGCTTGGTGAAAATAACCAGTTCCTGGAGGAAAGGGTCGAGGCCCGGCAAGGCAGCCACTACCTGCTAGAAACGCCGGATAACGTAGACCTGATGGACGTTTCTCCCAAGCAAATAGTCAGCGTGGCCACAGCCCTGATTCCTTTCCTGGAACATAATGATGCCAACCGCGCCCTAATGGGCGCCAACATGCAGCGACAGGCGGTACCCCTGCTCGCGCCCGAATCGCCCGTGGTGGCTACCGGTATGGAGACAGAAGCCGCCAGACACAGTGGGCAGGTTATCTTTGCCTGCAACGCCGGAGTTGTTACCGAAATCGGCAGCGCCAGCGACGCCGGTGAGGAAGCTAAATATCGCATCGTCATAACCACCGACGACGGCCATAAAGACGAATATGAACTGATGAAATTTGTCCGCACCAACCAGGGGACCTGCATCAACCAGTCCCCCTTGGTAAACAAAGGTGACCGCGTTGAAGCCGGACAGGTGATTGCCGATAGCTCGGCTACAGAAAATGGAGAACTGGCTCTCGGCCAGAACGTACTCTGTGCTTTCATGAGCTGGGAAGGCTATAACTTTGAAGACGCCATCATCATCAGCAGCCGTCTGGTGGAAGATGATAAATTCACCTCAATTCACATCGCCAAGCATGAGGTGGAAGCCCGTGATACCAAACTGGGCCCGGAAGAAATCACGCGGGATATTCCAAATGTCGGGGAGGAGAGCCTGCGCGAGCTCGATGAGAACGGCATCATCCGCATTGGTGCCGAGGTAGGCCCTGATGATACACTGGTCGGTAAAATCACTCCCCGAGGTGAGACAGAACTTTCCGCCGAGGAGAAGCTGCTACGGGCGATATTCGGCGAAAAGGCACGCGATGTTAAAGATACCTCGCTGCGCATACCACACGGCGAGTGGGGCAAGGTTATCAATGTGAAAGTATACTCCCGCAAGGACAGCGGTGATGACCTGCCCGCCGGAGTTAACGAATGGGTCCAGGTATGGATTGCCCAAAAAAGAAAGGTATCCGCAGGCGATAAGCTGGCCGGACGCCATGGCAACAAGGGTGTCATTGCCCTCATCGCCCCCAAAGAAGATATGCCTTTCCTGCCTGACGGCACGCCAGTTGATATCATCCTCGACCCGATTGGCGTACCATCCCGGATGAATATCGGGCAGGTTCTGGAGACTCATCTCGGGTGGGCAGCCCAGACACTGGGATTCAGGGTGCTCACACCGGTCTTTGATGGTGCCAATGATATAGCGATAGAAGACGCCCTGGCGAGAGCCTGGATAGTTCACCGGGCAGCCGCAGTTGATTACACGCCGGACAGAAAGCAGTCATCAATACAGACGGAGGCAGCCAAGGCATGGGTAAACGGTCACGGCTATGATGGTGACCGGGTTTTCAACGAGAATTACATCGGAGAAGCCAGAGAGATTTGTCTGCGCATCTGGCTGGAAGAACTTGGCATACCAAGCCGTAAATTGAGCCAGCATGAGTTAATGCAGACTGTAGAGAAGGTTAATCTCGAAGGAAAGACCTCCCCACCTACGTTCGGCAAGGTAGTCTTGCGGGACGGGCGAACCGGGGAACCGTTCAGCCAGCCGGTGACAGTGGGTAATATCTACATGATGAAGCTCATCCATTTGGTTGAAGACAAGGTTCACTCTCGTTCCACCGGGCCATACTCCCTGATAACACAGCAGCCCCTGGGCGGCAAGGCCCAGTTCGGCGGTCAGCGCTTTGGTGAAATGGAAGTATGGGCACTGGAAGCCTATGGAGCCGCTCATAATCTCCAGGAAGTGCTGACCATAAAATCAGATGATGTCACCGGCCGCGCTAAAGCCTATGAAGCTATTATCAAGGGAGAGGATATCCTCCAGCCAGGAGTGCCGGAGTCATTTAAGGTCCTGGTCAAAGAACTCCAGAGTCTGGGACTCGCTCTTGAGGTAATCAATGAGAGAGAAGTGAGCGTTATTGCCGGTGAAGAAGTAATTGAAGAGGTCCCTAGTCTGGGAACCGAAGCCATATTTACTGAAGAAGCCACCAATCTGGAAACTGAAGCAGCTGTGGCTGAAGAAACCGCCGAACCAGAAGCTGAGGTCACTGTTGCTGAAGAGACCATAGAACCAGAAACTGGAGCCGCTGTGGCCGAAGAAACCGTCGAACAAGAGACTGAAGCTACTATTACTGAAGAGACCACCAAGCTGGAAACCGAATCTACCGCGGGTGAAGAGACGTCTTTAGGAGAGGTAACGGAAGAAGATGCTGGAAATCAATGATTTTGATGCCGTACGAATTTCTCTGGCCTCACCGGAGCAGATCCGTAGCTGGTCATACGGAGAAGTAACCAAGCCAGAGACCATTAACTACCGCACACTGAAGCCAGAAAGAGACGGCCTGTTCTGCGAGAGAATCTTCGGGCCGACCAAGGACTTTGAGTGTTACTGCGGCAAGTACAAAAAGATTCGCTACAAGGGTGTAATATGTGATAAGTGCGGTGTTGAGGTCGCCCGGGCCAAAGTACGCCGGGAGCGCATGGGCCACATTGAGCTGGCCTGTCCGGTAAGTCACATCTGGTTCGCCAAAGGAACACCCAGCCGCCTGGGGCTTCTGCTTGACCTTTCGCCACGCAGCCTGGAACACGTGCTTTACTTCTCCAACTATATCGTCACTGAGATTAACGAAGAAGCACGCCAGGAGGCTATCAAACAATCGGAGGAGAACGCCTCCAACGACATTGCCAACCGCCAGCAAGCCATTGACGAAAGAATTGACCAGATGGAGCAGGAAGGAGCCAGCGTCGAAGACATCAATCAGTTGCGACGCCACTTTACCGAGGAAAAGATACAGATTGAGGAAAAAACAACCAGCGCGATAGAACAGCTTAACAACCTGTACGTAAAAGAGTTGCTTAATGAGAGTCAGTACCATGACCTGAAGCAGCAATATGGCGACGTTTTTAAAGCCGGAATGGGTGCGGAAGCCATCTTGCAAATTATAAAGGATATAGACCTGGACAAGCTACGCAATAACCTGCTTCAAGAAACCCAGTCCTCTTCCGGCCAGAGGCGTAAGAAAGCCAGCAAACAGCTTCGGGTGGTAGAGGCTTTCCGCAACAGCGGCAATAAACCAGAATGGATGATATTAACGGTTCTGCCCGTGCTTCCTCCAGACCTGCGGCCGATGGTACAGCTGGACGGCGGCAGATTCGCCACCAGCGACCTCAATGACCTGTACCGGCGCGTCATTAACCGCAACAACCGCCTGCGCCATCTGATTGAAATCGGTGCCCCGGAGATAATCATCCGCAACGAAAAACGGATGCTGCAGGAGGCCGTTGACTCCCTTATTGACAATGGCCGCCGCGGGCGAGCGATTTCAGTGAGCGGTAATCATAAACTGAAATCCCTGTCTGACATGCTCCGTGGTAAACAGGGTCGCTTCCGCCAGAATCTGCTGGGGAAGAGGGTCGACTACAGCGGTCGCTCCGTCATTGTGGTCGGTCCGGAACTCGGCCTTAACCAGTGCGGCCTGCCAAGGCGAATGGCTCTGGAGCTTTTTAAACCATTTGTTATGCACCGTCTGGTGATGCAAGGGCTCGCCCCGAATATCAAGAGTGCCCGGCGCCTTGTCGAGCGAGCCAAACCAGAAGTATTCGATATACTTGAAGAAGTGGTCAAAGAACGTCCGGTTTGGCTGAACCGGGCTCCTACCCTGCACCGCCTCAGCATCCAGGCGTTTGAACCCGTCCTCATTGATGGTAGCGCCATTCAGATTCACCCTCTGGTCTGCTCAGCATTTAATGCCGACTTTGATGGCGACCAGATGGCCTGTCATATACCGCTCTCCAAAGCCGCGGTACGCGAAGCCAGAGAACTCGCCCTCAGCCAGCACAACATGCTGCTGCCCAGCAGTGGTGAACCAACGATTACTCCTACCCTTGACATGGTCTTTGGCTGCTACTACCTCACCACTGAAAGGGCTGGAAGCAAGGGGGAAGGCAGACGCTTTGGTAGCTTTGATGAAGCCAAGCTCGCTTATGAGCTGGACAATATCGACCTCAGGGCTAAAATCCTAGTCAGAGACCAGAGCCGGGAGGGCCAGGAAATGGAGACAACGGTTGGACGCATTATCTTCAATGAAGTCCTCCCTCCGGAGATTGGCTACCAGAACAAAGAAATCGACAAGTCCGGACTCAAGCAGATTGTTTCTGAGTGCTGCCGGATACTCAAAAATGAAGACACCGCCCGGGTGCTGGATAGCATCAAGCAATTAGGTTTCCGTTACGCTACCAAGTCCGGCATCACCATTGCCATGAATGACATTGAAGTGCCGGAAAGCAAAGCCAAGATGCTAGAGGAAGCGGAAGAGAGGATAGCAATTATTGATAACCAGTACAACCGCGGTCTGATAACCGAGGACGAGCGATATAACAGCGTTGTCAGTGCCTGGATGGAAACCATGGACCGGATTACCAATACTATCTCAGACACTCTCGACCGCTACGGTGGCATTCACATGATGGCCACTTCCGGAGCCAAAGGTAATATCACCCAGATAACTCAGATGGCCGGCATGCGCGGTCTGATGACCGACCCTTCCGGCAAAATCATTGACTTCCCCATTAAATCCAGCCTGCGCGAGGGACATACCGTTCTGGAATACTTCATCTCCACCCACGGTGCACGCAAAGGGCTGGCTGATACGGCACTGAGGACTTCGGATAGCGGTTACCTCACCAGAAGGCTTATCGATGTAGCTCAGGATGTTATCGTCCTTGAAGAGGACTGCGGTACTGTGGATGGTATCTGGATTTCGGAACCTAAAGAAAAAGCGATGCTTCCATCTTTTGCTGAGCGTATCACCGGCAGACTGGCAGCAAGCCAGCTAACCCACCCGAAAACTGGAGAGGTCATCCTTGACCGTAATGAAGAGATAGATGAGCAAAAAGCAGCGGAAATAATTGAAGCCGGAATCAACCGGGTGTATGCCAGGTCACCTCTGTCCTGCCAGTCCAGACGGGGTACCTGCCAGATGTGCTACAACCGGGATTTGTCTCGCGGCAAGCCTGTTGAACTCAACACAGCGATAGGCATCATCGCCGCCCAGAGCATTGGTGAACCGGGCACCCAGCTGACGCTACGCACCTTCCACACTGGCGGAGTGGTCGGACTTGACATCACCAGCGGTCTACCCCGCGTAGAGGAGCTCTTTGAAGCCAGGAATCCTAAAGGCCAAGCCATTATATCTGAAATAGACGGCATAGCTGATGTCATCCAGGATGACGTGGGCAGGAAAGTGAAGATTACCAGCTCCGAGACTTATCGTGACGAATACGCCCTACCTGCCCGCTGGCAGGTCATGGTCAACGATGGGCAGTTTGTGGATATCGGCACGGTGCTCGCCATTCCACCAGATACCAAGGGAACCAAAGACGAGGCCAAAACACCTTCCAAAGAGACACAGCCCATTACGGCTCGTATTGCCGGCGAGGTTAGCAGCAAAAAAAGGCAGCTATTTATCAGCTATGAAGAGCACGAAGAACGGGAGTATGTTATCCCCAGCGTCGCCGGCATCAGAGTCCAGGCCGGAGATACAGTACACGCCGGTCAGCAACTTACTGATGGCTCGGTGAACCCGCAGGATATCCTCCGCATTCTCGGGCGCGAGGCAGTGCAGCAATATCTGGTTGATGAAGTACAGAAAGTGTACCGTTCTCAGGGTGTAAACATAAACGACAAGCACATCGAGATAATCGTTCACCAGATGCTGACCAAGGTGCGCATCGACTCCGCTGGCGACACCGACTTGGTGCCGGATGAACTCGTGGACAGGTTTATCTATGAAGACACTAACGCCAAGGTACTAGCAGAAGGTGGGGAACCGGCCACCGCGCACACGGTGCTGCTGGGCATAACAAGGGCATCGTTAAATACGGATAGCTGGCTGGCAGCGGCTTCTTTCCAGGAGACAACACGCGTGCTCACCGAAGCGGCTGTTTATGGTAAGATAGACAAGCTTATCGGTCTTAAAGAAAACGTCATTATCGGGAAGCTGATTCCCGCCCATTATCAACACCTGGAACAACTGCTGGCCGAACCTGCGGAAGAGGCGGAAGAAATGGCGGAACTGTCTTTTGGGGATATGACCGACGAGATAACGGGTCCTCGGCGCGCCGAGACACCAGAAGACCTCCTGAACCAGCTGCTCGGTGAAGAGAACTCGGAAAACTCCAGCCTGTCAATCCCGGAAGATGCAGAAGAACCAATGGGCGATGAGGATGATGAGCTGAAATCAGAGAATTAACGGGGGTGAGGTTTAAATAGCTCGTATTATATCAGGTAAGCCCAGTGCTGAAGATGCCCCCCTCGACACCAGTCTCCGGCCGCGTCGTCTAAATGAGTTCGTCGGGCAGGAAAAAGTCAAAGATAACCTGAGCATTGCCATCGCCGCGGCCAGAGGGAGAGGTGAGGCACTCGACCACGTATTGCTTTACGGGCCACCAGGACTGGGAAAGACTACCCTCGCCCACATCATTGCCGCCGAAATGGGGGTAAACCTCAGGGTCACCTCCGGACCCGTCATCGAACGCACTGGCGACCTCGCCGCCATACTGACCAACCTGCACGAGCATGATATGCTATTCATAGATGAAATCCACCGTCTCAGCCGCGCCGTTGAGGAAATTCTCTACCCGGCGATGGAGGAATTCGCCCTGGACATCATTATCGGCAAGGGCACCGGTGCCAGAAGTCTACGACTCAACCTGCCCAGTTTTACGCTTATCGGTGCTACCACACGCTTTGCCCTGCTCAGCCCACCCCTGCGCGACCGCTTTGGCTCTGTCTACCGACTTGATTTTTACGACCAGAAATCAATAGAGGCAATCCTGCACCGCTCCGCCAGTATTTTACAGGTTGAAGCAGAGGGCGAAGGGCTGAAAGAAGTCGCCCGCCGCGCCAGAGGGACGCCACGCGTGGCCAACCGACTGCTCAGGCGGGTCAGGGACTATGCTCAGGTGATGGGTGATGGCGTAGCTACCCACGCCGTGGCTGTCGAAGCGCTGGCCAAGCTTGAAGTAGACTCCATCGGTCTGGATGAAATCGACCATAAGCTGCTGCGGACTATTGTGGAGAAATTCAACGGCGGCCCGGTCGGTCTTGAGACCCTGGCCGCCGCCATCAGCGAGGAATCAGATACCATTATGGATGTCTACGAGCCCTACCTGCTGCAACTGGGCTTCATGGAGCGCACACCCCGCGGTCGCACCGCCACCCACCTGGCCTACCAGCATCTTGGGCTGCCCTATAATAAAGAGAAACCTCCCCAGGGAACCCTTTTTTAAATCTGCTAAACGCCTCCCAGCGTAGCAAACTGCGCCATAGCATCGTATTTATAGTCTTCAGCAGAGCTTACCCGTGAACTATCCGGTTTTCTTACCGGGGGCTCACCCTTAATTGACTTAACAAACTCGAAGGCTTTCTCCACCCGTTTCTCATCGCCCTCCAGCGCCAGCACCACCGCACCCTCGGAACCACCGACGCCACCGGAGGCGATATGGTATGCCCTAGCACCGGTCATCACTCCAATTGCCTGGATTTCGGTAACCACCTTACCCAGAACCACCGGCATCAGCCTTGGCGGCAATCCCATGGTATATTTGTAATAATAGAGTCCGGTGTGCTTGGAAGCTTCAATTACCGATGGCACCAGCTTCTCCAGCCCTATCGGCATTATAAGGTGTGAGCCGCGCGGTGTCACAATCGGCCAGCACATGCCAATGGTGCCGCCTTTCACACTGGAGGCGCAGACACCGGCGTTACCCTCCATATCTATGGCATTGCCTCCCTTGATGAAGACGTCATCAGGGCCAAAATCCAGTATCTCCACGTTGGAATCGGCCCCTTCCACCACCTTGCCCTTGCGGACAACGTGCCAGGTGCAGGGTGGTCCTTCAACGGTGGCATTGGTAATGCCATTGCAGATGAGCCCCGCGGTCTGATTGGCTTTGTTCTCTATCTTTATCCCGAAGAGCTCTTCGCTAACGAAGGCATTGGTGATGCCGCGTCCGATGATAATCATGCCGTTCTTATAGGCGTTCTGCACTTCGGGCAGCGCCACTGTGGCCTTAGCCAGCAGTCTTCTCGACTCCGCCGGATTCAGCACCACCAGGGCTTTAATCTGCTTCTGCCCGGGCTCGGGCTGCGGATACTGTACTTCGTAAAACAAGGTACACCTCCTTAAAGAAATCAGCCCTATTCTAGCATTTTTCACTGATTGTTCAAAATCCGATGCCGTTAAATAGCAGGCTTTGCTATCCACCGTTCCGATTGTTTACAATTATGGTCAGAATGAAAAAGCTGCTGGTTCACGTATGCTGCGCCCATTGTGCCGCCTACACCATCAATCACTGGCGGGAACAGGGGTATAATATCAGTGCCTTCTGGTACAACCCTAATATCCACCCTTATACGGAACACGAGCAACGTCTGGAGGCGATGAAAGCACTGGCAACTCAATTGAAAGTTCCCTTGACTGTCAGCGAAAAATATGAAATCATCGATTACTTCCGCCAGGTGGTCGGCCATGAAGACGAATGCTGCCGGCACTGCTTCTGGATGCGTCTCTCCCGAACCGCCCGGGTTGCCCGCGAAAGGCACTTTGATGCTTTTACCACCACGCTGCTTATCAGCCCCCATCAAAAGCACAACCTCATTCACGAAATCGGGGCCAGCGCGGCCAGGGAAACAGGCGTTGAATTCCTCTACGCCGACTTCCGTAAAAGATACTCGGATAGCCGCCATATTACCAAACCATTGTATCTTTATAGCCAGCAATACTGTGGTTGTGTATATAGTAAATGGGAACGACATGTCAGTAGTATGTAAGATAAAATAATCGATTTATTATTAGCTAAATACGTTAGAATTACGTAACCAATCTAATATATAAGCTCTTGGAGCCTCTCTAGAGGGTTTATAATGTCCTCCTGTATATTTGGTAGACCAGGAAGACATCAACTAGGTTATCGAAATTGACAAAGAAGCCTTTCCCACCATGCCAATGCAGACTAACTATAAAATTGAATTGAAGAACCGGCTAGCACATTATATTGTATCAAATGATGAAAAGATGGCAGTAGGTGAATATGATAGACAATTTATTGTTGGCCTCGCAGGATTCAGGATTATGAATGATGAAGAGGCTCATTTAATTAACATTGCTGTGAGAGATTCTTATTGCCACCGAGGCATAGGACAAGGGGTGCTTATATCCCTTAACCTTGCTATAAAGAGCGAGGCTGATATCATTACTCTGGAGGTGCGTGCTTCAAATCATGCTGCCAAGAGCCTATATATTTAATGCAGTTTTATTACTAAAGGGATACGCCTAGACTCTTATAAGGATACTAGGGATGATAAAGTGATATGACCATGGAAAAAGTAAATTCGGGATTTTTTAAAACAACGGACTTTTTAAGGTTA
>Ga0209536_100007308_pt1 | contig 16768 bp, 15 predicted proteins | sample DeeMarSeWOR28_12_FD_187461 | JGI IMG/M metagenome (GOLD analysis project Ga0209536, IMG submission 187461) | Marine sediment microbial communities from White Oak River estuary, North Carolina - WOR-2-8_12 (SPAdes) (version 2) | ecosystem: Environmental > Aquatic > Marine > Intertidal zone >... | reverse complement strand
CCGCCATGTCTGATGATGACAAGTCGAGGGTTGTCAGGCGTGCTGCCGAACTTGCAATGCGTCAGCAACAGGAAGACGACCCGGAGGTTTTGCCGAAGGTCGGGCTCGAGGATGTGCCGCCCGAAATGAAAATACCAGCCGCGATGACTAGAAAAATAGCTGGTACAGAATCCACCCTGTATGCGCAGGGCACCAACGGTCTTGTCTATCACGAGATGGTGCTCGACCTTCCTGCCTTCGACCTGGACCAGCTGGACATGATGCCATTTTTTTCGAGCTGTTTGACCGAGCTTGGTGTGGGCGACAAGGATTACCTGCAGGTTCAGAGCTGGCAATCGAGCGTCAGTGGCGGTGTCAGCGGACATTCAAGTATCCGTGGACACAGTGATGATGTACAGCAGACGCTGGGATATTATGTTTTTGCGGGCAAGGCACTCGAACGCAACAATGAAAAACTGTCGGAATTGATGCGCGATACGATTCATGGCGTTCGATTTGATGAACATGACCGCATCAGGGAACTTATTTCACAAAGACGTGCGCGCCGCGAACAAAGCGTTACCGGCAACGGTCACGCGCTGGCGATGTCTGCAGCTTCCAGTGGTATGTGCCCGGTGGCATCCCTGGGGCATCGTTTCAACGGCCTTGAAGGCATACGTATCCTGAAAGCCGTTGATGATGCTAATAAGGAAGGTGCAGTTGCAGAGCTTGCAGGCAAGTTTGGTGAAATTCACCGTAAACTCATTGCCGCTCCACGGCAATACATGATAATCGGCGAACAGGAAAAGCTGGACAGCCTGGTCAATGGTTTCGAGACAATATGGACGGCTGAAAAGGCCGGCCAGTCATTTCAGCCATTCGCTATCGACAGTGTTGATGAGGCCGTGAAACAGATGTGGATCACGAATACCCAGGTGAATTTCTGCGCTCGTGCTTATAAAACGGTGCCGATGGACCATCCTGATGCGGCACCACTGTCTGTACTCGGGGGCTTCCTCAGAAACGGTTTCCTGCATACGGCTATAAGGGAGAAGGGTGGCGCCTATGGCGGAGGCGCAAGCCACGACACTAATATCGCCGCTTTTCGCTTCTACTCATACCGTGATCCCAGGCTGGATGAAACACTTGACGATTTTGACCGCGCAATTGAATGGATGTTGAGTAATAAGCATGAATGGAGAATGGTTGAAGAAGCCATCCTTGGTGTTATCAGCAGTATTGACAAACCCGGGTCACCTTCCGGTGAAGCCAGGCAAGCCTTCCACAACCTGTTACATGGGCGTACTCTGGACAAACTGCAGGCATTCAGGCAAAACGTTTTGAATGTAAGACTCGATGACTTGAAACGAGTTACACAAAGCTATCTGAATCCGGATAAAGCCAGCACTGCTGTTATTACCAATGCTGCTACGCTCGAGCAGAAAGGGAATCTTGGGCTGGATGTGATCAATCTGTAACGAGCTGCCGCATTTGAATGGAACAAGCAATACACGTACTGCTGCTGGTGGTTGATTGTCATATTCCGCACGCACAATCGTTGAAGCAGAAACGTGCTGCTGTTAAAAGCCTGATCGATCGCTTGCGTTCCAGGTTTAATGCATCAGTTTCAGAGACAGGATATCTTGATGAATGGCAACGCTCAGTAATTGCGGTCGGCCTGGTCAGCAACAACAGGCGCTATCTGCAACAGCAGATTGAACTGATCGAACAGATGGTGGTGGCGTCTACCGGAGGGCTGACTGTATCCACTATGGAGCAGCATTGGCTTTAAATACAGGGGCGAGGGGCCAGGGACGAGGTACAAGTGGGTCTGAGATATAAATTGGTGGTATGCTGGTTGCAGACGCCATTAACAGGTGATCGCAGAAAAGAAAGCTATGACTAAAAATTTACAGAATTATCAGCTGGTTGAGACCAGGTTGCAGGAAAAACTGGCCAACGGCACCACACGCTGTAATCTGTGTCTGTGGCGCTGCAGGATCGGCCATGGCCAGCGTGGATTCTGCCAGGCGCACGTCAATAGAAACGGCACTCTCTACAACCTGTCATACGGCATACTTTCTTCGATAGATATCGACCCGATTGAAGAAAAACCGGTCAGACATTTTCGACCCGGCACGCAGGTGATGTCGGTGGGCAGCTACGGCTGCAGCTTCCGCTGTGGTGGTTGCCATAACCTCGATATCTCCTGGGGTGTGAGCGCACTGGATGCGCTGGCGCGTGGCGAGTCCAAAGAGGCATGGGTAACACCCGAGAGTCTGATAGAAACTGCCCTGAGAGCCGGTGTCCAGGGTATAGCCTTTACCTATTCCGAACCGGCAGTCTGGCTGGAATACGTCCTGGATGTATGTGAACTGGCGCATGAAGCAGGGCTTTACACGGTCTATGTCTCCAACAGCTTCGTGACCGATGAGGCACTGGAACTGGTGGCGCCGCACCTGGACGTATTGTGTTCGGACATCAAGAGTATGCGTGATGAGTTTTACCGTGAGATCTGCCGCCCTGCCACGGTTGATCAGGTGCTGCATTCGATCAGGACGGCGCATGATCTGGGTGTCCATGTAGAGACGAGAACAAATATTATTCCCGGAAAAAACGACGATCCTGGCGAACATTATGCAATAGCGAGCTGGGTACGTGAAAATCTGGGTGCTGACAGTCCCTGGCATATCACCAGATTCTTCCCGGCATACAAACTGATGGATATACCGCCGACGCCCGATGAGGCCCTGTTTTCAGCGGCTGAACAGGGCAGACGTGCAGGCTTGAAGCATGTTTACGTGTATAATGACAAAGGTTGCGATTGCGCCAAAGAAAACCGCCCGGTCGAGTTTTACCTGAATGCCAGGGCCGATGACGTGCACCAGGTGAAGAAATGCCCGGCCAGTTGTTGCGGTGAAGAAGGTGTGTTACTTAAGAAATACGAAGAGAAATCAAATCTGTAAATGTTGAGGTTGTCATGACGAGAATGGTTCAGTGTGTGGTGCTTAAGACAGAAGCCGAAGGGCTGGATAAACCACCGCATCCCGGGTCTTTAGGTATCCGCATCTATGAAAATGTATCAAAGGAAGGCTGGAAACAATGGCTTGAACGCCTGACAACCATTATTAATGAAAATGGATTAAATACGGCCGACCCGAAAAATATCGAGCTCATTGAAAAACACATGCTGGGTTTCTTTTTCGATGAAGGCGACTATGGCCAGGCCCCGGCAGGCTTCCAGGCCGGCGGCGGCAAGAAATAACGCATTAGCGAAAATCCAGTCACTCAAAGTAGCAGTGATTTTTAGCCGCGAATCACGCAAACAACGCAAACATATTTTCAATTATCGAAGCTTGATTAGCGTCTTTGGCGTTTTTTGCGGCTAATAATTCATCTTGATTCTTGCCGGGCAGATGCCAGTTTAAACACCGGTGCGGTGACGAAATGCAGCTTGTCGTGGGCGGCTCTTAGCGCGGCTGTAACTTCTTCCGGCGTATCTGCCTGGGCAAAAATAAATCCGAGATACTGGTTACCTTCCGGCAAAGGAATCAATTCGTGGCCTTCGCTGATTACGATATCGATTTTGTCAATATGGGGTACTTTCCGGGCTGCCAGGATACCTTCAACACGCCTCAGCAATCCCGCCTGCCTGATCGGGATCATCATGACACCGCGGCTTTGATTAATCGCTGGCGGCTCCACCGGTTCGCCTGTAGCGAGCGATACGGTCAATTGCTCGAGGCTTTTGCTGGTGCCGCTATCCAGTGTGCGGGCGCAATCACCTCCGATCGTGCGTGATGCGACCTCCAGTATCCATGCGTCGCTGGCATTAACACGTAATTCGGCGTGGATGGGGCCGGTTGTCAGCCCGAAAGCGGTGCATGACTGCTGTACCCGCAGTTTGATAATCCTGAGGGTGTCGGCCTCGAGTCGCGATGGCGTGACATAGATGGTTTCTTCAAAAAATGGACCGGTCAGTGGGTCCGGTTTGTCGAATACGGCGAGCGTGTGTAATTCACCGTCATGAAGGTAGCCCTCATAGGCGATTTCAATGCCATCGATGTAGTCTTCTACGAGCACATGGCTGCGTTCGAATTCATCAATAGACCCGGATATGATGTTGCTGATGCGTTCACAGGCACTAATGAATTCCTCTTCATTGTTCGCCCGTATCACGCCACGGCTTGCCGACATATTTAACGGTTTGATCACGCATGGCCAGGGCAGGCCCGACATCTGCCGGGCTAAAGGTTTGCTGATATCGATCAGGCAGTGAACCGGGACAGGGCAACCAGCCAGCATCAGGTGTGCACGTGCCAGGTCCTTTCTGCGTGTTAATCGAGCTGCTTCAGGAGGGTTGTGGGGTAGACCGAGCCTGCTGGCTGCATGTGCCGCCAGTTCCACGGTGCTGTCATCACTACCGATGATGCCTGCAAATGGTCTCAGCCCGTTTTCTTCGATGATCGAGGTGAGGGCGGAATCGTGGTCATCCAGGTCTATGTGCAGGCCCTGGTTGACTTCGGTAGTCAGTGAGTGTTCACCACGGGAGCCAATCAGTACCTCCAGGCCCATCTGTTGTGCTGCTGACAGGTACGGGGCTATGCGGTAGCTGTTGGGTTGAGAGATTAACAGGAGACGTTTTGAAATCGCTCAAATACCGGAAGGCATGATTGGAGATTTAGAAGTTAATATACCCGTCTGCTTATCCTGTGCTGATGCACAGGATAAGCAAAGCTGGTTGTATACGTCGCTTCCAGCCATACGAAGCTGGCTGCTGGCTGCTAACCGCAACCGCCGCCTGCTGCACCGCAAGCGCCGCAGGTTCCTGATCCGCCGGTATTGGCAAATACATTCTTGAATACGAAGCTGGCGTTGGCGCCCTGTGTCTGGTAGTCGACTTCTACGCCCTCAAGATAACTGAGCGCAACGGCATCGACATAGACCTTCAGGCCATCGCGCTCGAGAACGCAGTCATATTCGTTTGGCTGATCAACGAAGGTCATGCCATAGCTCATGCCACCGCATCCGCCACCTGAAACAAAAATACGAACGCCGTTCACGCCTTCTTCGTTTTCAGTCAGGGCGACTAACTGTTTTGCGGCTTCTGCTGAAACGTTGATCTGGTCGGTTAACTGATTATTGAACTGGATATCTGACATAACAACCTCGTGTGTGTCTGAAACTAGTAGGGATTCTACCAAAAATATGACAAGATTAGTGCCCGATAATTCTTCCCCGGGTGCTTTTGACACGCTGCGTGGCGAATCATCCACTGATGAAGAAACAGCCGTCTATAACCATATAAAAACTATGCCTGAAGCAAGTATACATCCCACGGCCATCGTCTCTCCAAATGCGAAACTCGCTGACGGTGTTGCAGTGGGGCCCTATTCGATTATTCATGATCACGTCGAGATCGGTGCAAATACCGTTATTGGTCCCCATGTTGTGATTCATGATTACGTACGTATGGGCGCTGAAAACCGCTTGCATGCACATGCAGTCATCGGTGACCTGCCTCAGGACATTTCTTTTGATATATCCACAGAAACCTGGGTGGAAATCGGGGATGCAAATATCGTACGAGAAGGCGTTACGATTCATCGCGCTACCGCACCATCCACATCTACCCGGTTGGGTTCCGGCTGTTACGTTATGACCAATACGCACATTGGCCACGACTGCAATATTGGTAGCGGGGTTATCCTGAGTAGTGTTGCGCTGGGTGGTCATGTAGAGATTGGTGATAAGGCAGTACTGGGTGCGAGTACCGCCATTCACCAGTTTTGCCGCATTGGCCACTACGCCATGGTGGCCGGATTTATGCCGATACGAAAAGATGTCATGCCATACACAATGGTGGCCGGGGACCCGGCACGTCATTACCGCTTGAATACAGTAGGTTTACGCAGATCAGGCATAAAAGGCGAGCGTTACAAAGCGCTGGAAAAGGCATACAGAGCTGTCAAATCGGGCGACAAGTCCCTGCAGGGCATCGAAGACACGGCTGAAGTGCAATCCCTGCGTGAATGGCTGGCGCTGGACTCCAAACGTGGGTTAACCGGCTTTCTCGGTCAAAGTAAAAACCTGGATTGAACAACCGTGTATGTTTCCCAGAACCCAGTACCCAGTACCTAGATCCCATATTTTTTTGCGTCAAGCGATTGGCGCATCAAGTCAAGTCATCTTTCCGACAAGAGACTAAATTACATTCGTCCAACATCGATATAGCAGGATTGCGGTGTATGCGTCAGCGATGACCGGAACATGGTGATGCCGAGCTGCACGACTCAATCATTGCGTTAACGACTTTGGCGATGGAGGCCGGCCACTGGTCGATATGTGATTATGTGGCAGGAGAAATGGAGAAGCCTGAAGAAATCAAATGGGATTACGATGGCTTCAAAGGCGCCTGTGCAGGCGCAACCGAGTATAGCTTTGATTACGAAATACACGGCTAATAACCTTCGGACTGGTGACTGGCCCGTTTCACGCCAGGTGTGTGACGGGGCCGGTGGCAATGATTGTGTAGCGCCGCTGGCCCCTTTTTTCGAGCGGATGAACGCAGGGGGCGATGTAATGGAAAAAATGCAGGATCTGGTTCTGTTTGTTGCCAGCAGGCTATTTACAGCTAATCTCGGGGCAGTTGTCCGCCTGGGGCTGCACAGCCATATCATGTATTTCCTGCTCGGAATGTCGAATATTCTCATCATCGGCTGATTGCCGTATGGCGCATTGCAGAGATTGTAATGCCTGTTCTTTGCAACCCTTCATGTGTAATGCATAAGCCAGGTTATTCCAGGCGACGATATCATCGGGCCCCAGGCTGGAAGCCTTGAGCAGGGCTGAAACCGCTTCATCAGGATAGCCTGCTTTATATGCCATGTTGCCCAGTGCCTGCCAGGATAAAGGGTCACCAGGCCATGTGTCGGTTGCAGCGCGGTAAGCATCGAGTGCCTGCAAGGTCTGGCCGGTTTGTTCGAATGCATAAGCTGTTTTCAGATATGTCGAGACGCGGGCTGTTGTCGGCATCTTCCCTGCCGGTACGATCACCAGCGCCCAGTTATCAGCACGCCCCCAGGTGCGTTCGAAGCTTGCAAATGTTGTTTGCCAGCGTTTTGTCGTACCGGAGCGTAGTGTTAACTCATTGTTCATCGTATCGTAGCCGATAACTACGGCATAATGCCATTGCGGCCACCAGTCGAAACCGAGGTTCTGCAGTACGAGTACAGGATTGCCGGCAGCTATTTCATCTAATAAATCAGCGAACTCCGGGCTCAGCGGGTAGGGCAGCATGCCATAACGTCGTGCGGTTACCGCCATCTCGACCTGCAGGCTGCCTTTGCGCCCGGGTATATATAACTGAGATGACAGTGTCTGCGGTGTAACATCTGCATGATGTGGCTGCAACACGGTTGCAAGCGCAGCCGGGCCGCATTGATGTTCGGTTTGTGGAAAAAATGGTGTTTGTGAAAGTTCTACTGCAGGTGGCAGATCTTCAGTCAAGTCGGTCAGTGCCTGCCTGCCTTGATACGTAGTTGAACAACCGTGTATAAAAAGCAGGCAGACGAGTAACTGACCGTTGTTGGGCTTTAGCCATGACAGCTTGATAGCCATTTACCATCAGTTATCAGTTCACAGGTTTAATAAACGGGAAGATATCGGTTGCGCCGATAATATCTGTGATGACAAATACAAGAAATATGATAAGTAGGACACCTAATACATCGGTTCCGCCAGCCGGTAGCTCGGCAATCTGCTGATTCAACTGCGCTATCTCTTCATGAGTCATCAGGTTGATGCGGCTTTCAATGTTTTCCTGCTTGACGCCCATGTTCAACAATTGTTGTTTGACATCAGAGCGGTTGATGGTCTGTAGTAATTCTGTTTTTGCATCGCTGTGTTGAACACGATTAATAACCATGTCATTGCTTATCATAGCGGCCTGGGTGCTGGTGAAAGACATGCTCATGAGGGTGACAGACAGGATGACAGATATGTATTTCTGGATAGATTTCATCAGGGTAGCTCCACTGAGTTTATATGGTTTTTGGGCACTGAAAGTATCGTGAAATTCTAGCATAGTCAACAGGCTGTGCCTTCCAGACAGGTGCAAGCCAGCGTAAAAAATCAGCACAGCACAGTCCTTATAAAACCATTCAAATTAATTTAAATTCAGCCATTAGCGGAATGTGATCAGACAGTTTTCGCCATGGATCTCCGTGCAGGCGTTTGCAGCCAACCAGATCGAGGCCGCGGGTATAAATCCGGTCCATTGACAGTATCGGCAGCCACGCAGGAAATGTCCTGGCGTAGTTACCGGCTGTTGTTTTGAACACTTCACGAACATCCAGATCATGGGTGAAATACCTTTCTGCACGACCCAGCCAGTCATTGAAATCGCCAGCGATCACCAGCGGTGCTTCATGCGGTACATGAGAGTCGATTCTGCTGACCAGCCTGGCAAGCTGTTGTTGCCGCTCCATTCCGAACAGACCCAGGTGTACACAGATAACGTGGACATGGTGGCGGCTTTCCGTGAGCTCGATCGTCCCATGCAGCAGGCTTCGGCTGGCAGATTGCATCAGGGAAACATCAATATTTTCCCATTCGATGATCGGGTGTTTACTCAATATTGCATTGCCATGATGGCCTGATTTATAAATTGCGTTTTTGGCATAGGCATGGTGGTGCCAGACCTCATCAGCAAGAAACTCGAACTGGTTATTGCTGGGCCAGTCATCAAACCGGTTCTTCGAAATATTTTTTTCGCCGTGGATTTCCTGTAATAAAACGAGGTCTGCATTGACCTGGCGTATAGACTCTTTTATGTCATGAAGGATAAATTGGCGATTGGTGGAATTGAATCCCTTGTGTATATTGTATGTCAGGACTTTTAGCGTATCTGTTTGCATGATTATAAAAAATCATTAATTTGAATTGATATGGATAATAATAGTAACGGCTGAAAGAAAGTGATGTCTACAAATCTGATTCACCTACTGCTGCTTATTATAATTGCAAATGCTGCACCGATAATCTTACACTCATTAATGGGTAAGCGGCTGGATTCCGCGATTGATTGCGGATTCCGTCTGCCGGACAACAATCCGGTTCTTGGTAGCTCGAAAACATGGCGTGGCGTAATCGGCGCGATTGTATTCACATCAATCGGAGCTGTTTTACTCGGTTATTCAGTACCAGTTGGTACGCAGATAGCCTTGTACGCTGTGCTGGGCGACATTTTATCCAGCTTTATCAAGCGACGCATCGGAATGGCACCCAGCAGCATGGCGCCGTTGATAGACCAGGTGCCTGAATCGCTGCTCCCGGCCTTGATGTTAATGGATACATTCGAGCTAAATTATCAATCAATTATCATTCTCGTTTGCCTGTTTATAGTGATCGAACTGCTTCTGTCCCTGGTCTTTTTCAAACTGGGTATACGGAAACGGCCCTATTAGTTATTATCTGTAAAGAATTCAGATCCTTGCTATTACTATCGTGAACCTGATCAATCGAGAAATCTATAATCTGCCGAACTTGGTCAGTTTCATTCGCATCCTGCTGGCACCGGTCTTGTTTTACTTTGCTTTCACCGGGAAGCCTGTCTGGTTTCTTGCAACTCTGATGTTTTCAGGTTTTACCGATGTGCTGGACGGTTTTCTGGCTCGCATTCTGCATCAGATAACAGAAATGGGGTCGCGTCTCGACAGCTGGGGCGATTTCACCATTTATACCACGATGGCAATTTGCGCATGGATACTCTGGCCTGACATTGTTGCTGAAGAACTAATCGCCTATGTTGTGATTGTCATCAGCATCACATCACCGGTTATTGTCGGTCTGCTCAAATTCAGGACAATCACCAGCTATCACACCTGGACGGTCAAAGTGGCTGTCGTGGTGACTTTTATCGGCTATATTTTATTGTTTGCGGGCTGGGTCGACTGGCCATTCAGGGTAGCGGCCGTCTTTTGTGCAGTGGCGGCTTTAGAGGAAATCGCCATTACACTGCTGATTCGCCAAGAACACGTCGATGTCAGAACTGTCTGGGCTGCGTTGAAATACAATAAAGAGGACGACTAGAAACAGGACTTCAGTACTGGCCAGATGATTTGGCCAGTACCGAGTATTTCATCAGAATTTAACGTAAGCACCGATAAACGGCCCCTTGAAATCCAGGTTCGCGTTGGTGTCGTCTACATCATCCAGTTCAATCGTCTGTGTCCTGTAGCCGGCTTCAACGCCGACAAAGAAATCTGTTGTATAGGAAATCTTGGCATTAAAGTCGGATAGGGTGCTGCCGGAATAGGACATGTAGTTTGCCTCGGCACTGAGCATCACGCCGGGCCAGGGTGTACCGCCTACCATGCCATATATCATCGGCACCGTACCACCCACTGATTCAGTGGTCGTATTAACACCGTCATTAATATTAAAGCTTATGTCCAGCAGTCGGATATTCAGTCCCAGGTCCAGGCTGACCACGTTGTCCAGCACTTCGTAGTAGAGTAGCAGGTCGGTTTCCTCGATGGTGAAATCGTTGGCTACATTTCCTGAGTAAGTGACACCGTCGAACTCAAAACTCGTGTTACCGTTGCCAGCGTGGTCAAGGCTTGTGTACATCAACCGCACATTCGGCAGGATAGGAACGGGGTGTTCCAGTGTCGCAAACAGGTAAGCCTGTGATTCTTCGGTCCAGAACAGGTTGTTTTTGACGTCTACCGTAGGGGTGGTCGCGTTACTGGGTTGAATAATGTTACCTTCAGGCGTCTCATTCCAGACGCCGCCACCGATCGCAAACGATAATATGTCGGCAGAGGCCATGGACGGAAGGCTGGCAATTATGCAGCTTGCTGCTAACTTGTTGAATCTCATGAGAATAGTCCGTATGTATCTGTTTTATTGTAAAAATAAACTATTCAAGTATAGGTCAGCTTTTTCCCTCTGGCAGCTTATCGTGCTGTTTTGAATACCAGGGTGTGATAAACATTTGTCGCCGCTTCTGCAGGGGCTAATGGCTTACTGCGTTGAAGTGAAACAGCCTGTACACGACCGGTACCAGCACAAGACTGACCAGCATTGAAAAGCTCAGGCCCCAGACAATCACGAATGCCAGCGGTTGCAGCATTTCGGAGCCTTCACCCAGGCCTATTGCGAGTGGTGTCATGCCCAGTACAGTAGTGAGAGTCGTCATCAATATCGGACGCAGTCGCAGGCTTGCAGCCGTGCCGATCGCTTCGATTATCTGGCTGTTTTTCTCCCGTTCAATTTCAATTTGCTCGACCAGCACGATGGCATTATTGACCACGATACCGGCGAGCATGATCAGGCCGAGCCATACCGGCATCGACAGCGGCATGTCGAACAGCCACAGTCCCAGTCCGACGCCGATCGTGGTAAATGGAATACTGAAAAGAATAACCAGCGGATTGCTCAGCGATTCGTACTGCACAGCCATCACCACGAACACAAGAAATATCGCCAGGCCAAGAAGAATGCCGCCTGTTTTCTGCCCCTGTTCGAGGGTCTTGCTGGCGCCGCCATCATACAGGGTGTAACCGGCAGGCAGTTCAAGGTCTTGGAGTTTTGTATAGATAGCCGTCATGGTTTCATCCAGCGCAACATCGTCATCGATAGAGGCAGTAATTTCAACAATACGTTGCTGCTGATCACGCATGATCGATGCCGGTGCAGGTCCCCTGGAAATTGAAGCCACCTCGAACAAACGCACCGGGCGCCCCTGGTGCTGGCCGACCAGAAGATTGGACAATACTTCCGGTGTTTCACTGTACGAGCGTGGCAGGCGCAGGCGTATATCGAACTGCCGGTCACCCTCCAGGTAGTCGGAGATAACACTGCCTTCCAGCGCTATACGTAAAGCCTGTCCAATGCTGTCGGCATGAATGCCGAGATCTGCAGCGCGTTGACGGTCAATATCCACGTTCAGTTCTTCGTGATGCACTTCGTATGTATGTTCAAGGTTGCTCAAACCAGGCGTATCGCGAAGACGTTCAACAGCCATTGCACCCAGTTCACGCAGTGTTTCCAGGTCCTGCCCCTGTATGCGAATGCTGAGATCGTCGTCACCGCTGCTCATTTGAATGCCTCTTACCCCGCGCACGAACATTCTGACCTTGTAGCCGGTAAGATGAAGATCAGCGATTTGCTTTTGCATGGTCTTGATCCAGTCGTTACTGCTGATAGAGCGCCTGTTGACGGGTATCAGCTGTACACTAATGGAGCTCCGATTACTATCCTGAAATTCCGAGCGGCCGAAAATAAAGCCACCGACCGTTGCGTAAATGGTTTCGACTTCTGCCTGTTGCAGTAGCAGCGTTTCAATTTTCTCAAGCGTTGAGTCCATTTCATCCAGGCTGATGCCCGAATCGCCCGTCACCGACAAGGTTACATTACCTTCGTCCATACTGGGTAAAAAGATCGGGCGGCTATCGATAAGCACAAGCACGGAGAGTGCAAAAGCGGTGAGAAAGCCGGCAATGACCGGCACTGGATGCTTCAGGATACGTTGCACAATCGAATAATAAAGTGAATTAAGAAAGTTAATCAACTTATTGAAAAAACTGTCTTTATTCGGGGTTGATCTCACCCGTGCACCAAGTGCCGGCACCAGGGTCAGGGCGACGATGAGTGCAGCCAGCATCGCTGATGAAATGGTAATAATGAGTTCCTGAAACAGCAGGCCTGTAAGCCCACCGATAAACAGGAAAGGCAGTATTGCCGCCAGATTTGTACCCGTGGAAGCGACAATCGGGCTGTTGACTTCTGCAGCGGCCCTCACGGCATTGTCTTCGACAGATCCAGCATCATGCTGGTGGCGGGTAATATTTTCCAGCATCACAATCGTACTGTCGATGAGCAGCCCCATACCCAGCGCAAGGCCGCCGAGTGTCATGATGTTCAGCGTGAGCCCGCTCAAATCCATGATGGTAAATGTGACCAGAATACCTATAGGTATCGCGGTGCCTATGATTAATGTTCGAATCATATCCCCCAGAAACAGGTATATGACGATCATGGCCAGGACCGCTCCGCTGAATGCCGCGAGACTGGCATTACTCAAGGCATGGCGCACATAGGTTGACTGGTCGCTAACTGTTGTGATTTCTATATCCGGAGGAATCAGTTTCTGATTTTTGAGCACTTCAAGCCTGTTGATCACCTCATCGACAACACTGACCGTGTTTGCCTGGGGTTGCTTTTGCATGGACAGCTTGATGCCAGGCTGGTGGTTAAGCCGTATGCGGATTCTTTCATCTGCATGAGAGTCAACCACGCTGGCCACATCTTCCAGGTGCAACACGCTGTCAACGCGGTTCGACTCGCTGCTCCATAACGGCAGGGCCCTGATCGATTCAATGCTGTCAAAGCGGCCACGGGTCCTGGTGGCAATTTCCTGGTTGTTGCTCATCAGGCGGCCGCCCGGCGCGTCTGTATTATTGCGTTTTATCAGCTCGGACAGGTCGGTCAATGACAGTCCAACGCTGGCGAGCATTTCCTGGTCTGCAGTGATCTGGACTTCGCGCTCCAGTCCGCCGCCGACTTCAACGGATGCGATGCCCGGCAGGTTGAGAAACCAGCGTGAAAAAGTAAAGTCGGCCCAGCTGCGTAATTCAACCGGGTCACGTTCACTCGAGCTCACTATTAATTCCATTATTGAAATCTGTGAAGGGTCGCGCTTGTAGATGATTGGCGGTTCTACAGTATCGGGCAGAAAACGGCGCGCGCGGTCAAGCCGCGTACTTGCATCACGCAGTGCAATATCGATATCTGTGCCGTATGGGAAGCTCAAATCCACATTACTGCGGCCTTCGCTGGATATAGACTGTACCTGTATTGCACCTTCGGTTATTGCAAGCTGCTCTTCAAGCTGGCGGGTGATCTGGTCTTCCATGATCTGCGCCGGTACGCCGGGTTCCAGTACACGTACCCGTATATCCGGGTAGATGATGTGTGGCAGCAGGTCAATGCTGAGGCGTTGTAATGCGAAAAAGCCAAGCACAACAACTGACAATGCCAGCATGGAGATGCCAACAGGGTGATTGATTGACCAGGCAGCGAGGCCGCCGGAGCGAAAGTGATGCTTCATAATGCCCCGGCTACATCATCAGCATCCTTATTAAGGACCTTGACTTTTTTGCCATGTCTCAAGCCATTGAAGCCTTTTGTAACAATTGCATCATTGGCATTAAGGCCGCTGGTGATTTCGATAACTTCGCCAAATTGCACGCCTTTCTGTACGTATATCTTGCTGGCCTCGCTTTCTTCGTTGACCACGTAAATGTAAGCACCTGCACTGTCATGGTGGAGCGCGTGTGCGGGTACAACCAGCTTGTCGGCAGGGCGGGTTTTCAGGTAAACGCGTGCTAGCTGTCCTGCCTGAGCGCCGAATGGCGCCGGCTGAAATTCAATTTCAACCGTGCCTTTTCGTGTGCTTGCATCGATTGTCGGGTGAATGCGCTTAATCTGTCCGGCATGAATGGAATCAGCCAGTGCATCGATTTGAACATCGACACTGTCCCCGCTTTGTATCAATGGGATCCAGTGTTCTGCCAGATGTATTTTCACCCGGAGAGATTCAGGATCAATCATGCTTAAAATGTGACTGTGCATGGGGACGACATCACCGGGTTCATAGTGACGTTCGGTGATGATCCCGTCAAAGGGAGCCTTTATTACTGTTTTGTCCAGGCGCGTCTGTTGAAGTTTTTCGTCAGCAACGGCTATATCGTAAGCCGTATGTGCACGCGCAATTTCCTCATCCGATGCCAGCTGCTTCTTCAGCTTCATTAACCGGTCGTAATCAATCTTTGCCTGTTCCCTGCTGGCAGTGGCTTTATCAAGCTCGGCCTGTATGACATCGTCGTCCAGCCCGATTACGATCGTATGTGCTGCGACGGCATCGCCCTCGTGATAGGGGAGGTACCTGATTTTCCCGCTGACCTCGTTGTATAACCTTACCCTGGTTCCGGCTTCTATGGTGCCAGAGGTCGTAAGCTTGCTCTGTACCGACTGGATCCTCGCCCGTGTTGTTTCAACCACATGCGGCGGAGCCTGTTTTACATCCCCTGAACCGGTTTTGCCGGCATTGCCGGTTTTGTCACAGGCTCCGGTAATAAGCCCGCTGAGTATCAGCAGCGGGATTAATAATAATCGTGCAGGTAAATTCGATATAATCATGTCTTTTTATAATTCCACTGCAACAACAATAGACATTGAGCTGATAGTGTACAAGTTGTTGTCTTTATAACATATATGATTATGATGTATCGCCAGACCACCAAGCCCCATTCTGACAGAAAAGACTGGAGGAATCTTAAAAGGCTGTTTCCATTCGTATGGGAGTTCAAGGGCAGGGTTTTAATCGCTCTTGCATGCCTGGTCCTGTCCAAGCTCGCTGTTGTTGGTATGCCGCTGGTATTGAGAGATATCATTGATGGTCTGGACAGTGAAAACGGCACCCTTGTATTACCGGTTATGCTGTTGCTGACCTACGGGGCGTTGCGTCTGGCGAGCAGTCTGTTCAACGAATTACGCGATGCGGTATTCGCCAGGGTTCGTTATCATGCGATGCGTGGTATTTCACAACGCGTTCTCAGTCACCTGTATTCATTATCTTTACGCTATCATTTGGATCGAAAGACTGGCGGCATAATCCGCGATCTTGAACGTGGCACCAACAGCCTGAGTTCGATCCTCAATTACCTCGTATTCAATATCGTTCCTACAGCAGCGGAATTTGTCCTGGTTGCCGCGATACTGCTTGGCCAGTACGAAGCAAAATTTGCCATCGTTACCTTTATTACCGTTGTTGTATACATCACTTTTACACTGTCTGTTACTGAATGGCGCATGCACTACAGGTTGAGAATGAACTCGCTTGAATCCGAGGCCAATACCTACGCTGTCGATGGCATGCTTAATTACGAGACCGTTAAATATTTCAATAACGAAGATTATGAATTGTCGCGCTATGACCAGACGCTGAAAGGCTGGGAGGGTTCTGCAGTCAAAAGCCAGAACTCGATGTCATTGCTTAATTTCGGCCAGGGAGCTGTAATCGCGGTTGGCGTAACTTTTATGATGGTTTATGCGGCACAGGGTGTAGTCAACGGCAGCATGACACTCGGCGACCTGGTGCTTGTTAATACCATGATGTTGCAGTTGTTTTTACCGTTGAACTTTCTCGGTGTTATATATCGTGCACTGAAGTATTCACTGGCGGACATGGACATGATGATGCGCCTGCTGGATACGCCGCAGGAGATATCGGATAAGGACCGGGCCGGGCCGTTGATCGTCAGTGATGCGCACGTGCGTGTTGAGCACGTATCGTTCTCGTATAACGAAGACAGACAGGTGCTGAATGATGTCAGTTTTGAAATTCCTGCGGGTAAAAAGGTTGCTGTCGTTGGTCCGTCGGGTGCGGGAAAGTCAACCTTGTCGAGATTGCTGTTTCGCTTTTATGAGACAGACTCGGGCCGCATACTGATAGATGATCAGGACATCAGCGATGTTACCCAGGAAAGCCTGCGTGAGAACATAGGCATCGTCCCGCAGGATACTGTGTTATTCAACCAGTCTATTTTTCACAATATTCATTATGCCAATCATGATGCAAGTATGGATGAAGTTATACAGGCGGCCAGGGTGGCAAACATTCATGAATTCATTCAAAGCCTGCCGGATGGATATGAAACAATCGTAGGCGAACGCGGCTTGAAACTTTCCGGTGGTGAGAAGCAGCGTATCGCAATTGCGC
>Ga0209536_100007307_pt1 | contig 16769 bp, 11 predicted proteins | sample DeeMarSeWOR28_12_FD_187461 | JGI IMG/M metagenome (GOLD analysis project Ga0209536, IMG submission 187461) | Marine sediment microbial communities from White Oak River estuary, North Carolina - WOR-2-8_12 (SPAdes) (version 2) | ecosystem: Environmental > Aquatic > Marine > Intertidal zone >... | reverse complement strand
TTGTTGCCCGGTCCGTACACAAGAGGAAGCCGTAACACGCATACATGCATGCCATGTTGGCGCCCCGCAGCGAACACGAGCCGCTCGGCCTCAAGTTTCGCTCGCCCGTAGTGACTGTCTGCTGTGGTCGCAGCAGATTCGTCGAGACAGTCCTCCCCGCCCTCGCCCATCACCTTCACGCTGCTCAGGAATATAAACTGCCGCACACCGGCTCCAACCGCCGCCTCGAGTAGCGCTCGCGTCCCCTCCACGGTCGTCTCCCAGTGCAGGCGCTTCGCCTCGGCACTGTCCTGATCTGTCGCATGCGCATAACCGGCAAGGTGGAACACCGTGTGAATGCCAACACAGCAATCAACCAGCGAGCGCGCATCGGTAAGGTCCCCAGTGGTGATGGTCGACGAAACAGTGGCCCCCTTGTTTTGAACACTTGCCACCCGCCGCGTGAGCACGTTGAGATCCGCGCCGCGAGTTGATAGCGATTCGATCAGCCGCTGTCCAATGAAACCGGTGCCCCCGGTCACCAGTACTTTGAGGCCTCGCCACAAGGCGGGCCGGTCACTTTGCCGCGCGTGAATCAACTGTTGGAAGAACCTGATTGTGCATGGCCGTCACCCGCCTCTGCAGGCTTGTTACAACCCGGCCAGCCGTCCGCCCATCCCACAAGTCGGGAACACGACCTCTTTGCCACTTCCCGTCGATCACGCTCGCCAGCGCAGATTCCACTTGATGCGCCCTGACCAGGCGGTTTGTCCCCAGCGTTACCGTAATTGGCCGTTCCGTGTTGTCGCGCAACGTCAGGCACGGAATGCCGAGATAAGTCGACTCCTCCTGGATACCGCCTGAATCCGTCAGAACGAAGCCCGCCGTGAAGACGAGACTCATGAACTCGATATAACCAAGTGGATCAAGCATACGTATGCCAGTTGAATCTCTCAGTCGATCGAGCAGCCCAAAGCTCCGCAGGCGCTCTTGCGTGCGCGGGTGCACGGGGAAGACCACCGGCATCCTCGAGCCCACACTTATCAGCGCATCGACGATGCTGGTGAGTTTCTCGGCGCTATCAACGTTGCTGGGCCGGTGCAGCGTGACAACCCCGTAGCGACCGACCCCCAAACCGAGCGCTTCGGCACGACGATTTTGCTCAATCGTTGGACGCATCATCTCAAGTGAATCGATCATTATGTTGCCAACGCGCTCGATGCGCGTCTCGGATATCCCCTCCCGCCGGAGGTTTTCGTCTGCATCTTCGGATGGGGTCAAGAGCAAGTCAGCCAGCGAATCGGTTACCAGCCGGTTGACTTCCTCTGGCATTGAACGGTCTCCACTGCGCAGGCCGGCTTCAAGATGCGCCACCTTGATCCCAAGCTTGGTCGCCGCCAATGTGCATGCCGCGGTTGAGTTCACGTCGCCGACGACGATGACCCAGTCGGGTGGGTCGTCCCTGCATACCCGCTCGTAAGCTACCATCACCCCCGCAGTCTGTTCCGCGTGCGTGCCGCTGCCGATGCCGAGATGCAGATCGGGATTCGGCAGGCGAAGATCCCGAAAAAAGGCCTCCGACATGTTGGCGTCGTAGTGCTGCCCCGTATGCACGAGTCGCTGCTTGCACCATGCCGCTTCATGGACGAGCGCCCTATGCAGGGGCGCAATCTTCATGAAGTTGGGTCTCGCGGCCGCAATCAAATCGACCTTGATCCGTGGCATCCCCGTTGCTCCCTCGTTTGAATCTGCACGCATCTACGCAAGACCCTCGTTCACAGCTTGCCGGCCTGTACCGCCAACGCCATCACGTCACTCGCCATGGCATTCATGATTCGTCCTCTATCAAAACGCTCGATGAACGCGCTGCGATCGACTGGAGCAAGCCGCAACGTACGCAGTGCCCGGACAGCCGCTTCTACATCGCAAGGCGGAAACACCGCCGCGTTCTCAACATGGCGGGTCAGGAACTCTGCCGGGTAACCTGCGAGGCCCGCTAGTATCGGTTTGCCGGTCGCTGCATACTCGAATATCTTGGACGGCAACACTTTTCGGAATGCCTCATAATCATTCAAGTGAAGGAACAGGCATACGGCATCTCGATAGAGCTCGAGCAATCGCTCCCGGGGTACGGGCGGCAAGACACGGACATTCGTCAACCGCGCGACCTCCAGCTCCCGTACCAACGCGTCCTTTCGACCACCGTCACCCACGAGCTGGAAATCGTATTCCGGCAACCGTTTCGCGAGCGAGGGAATGATACGGTGCAATCCCTGCCCCTCGCCAAAATTGCCGGCATACACGATGGTCGGTCGCCCCTCCTCCGTACGCTGCGGCGGGTCGAATCTGGCGCGGACGAATTCCTCATCAACCCCGTTTGTGAAGAACACGTAGTGGCCCTCCGGATAACGCGAGTGGAAATAATCGCGAAACCCTTCTGAAACCAGATTGATTCGAGACGCCCTCGTCACCGTGAAGCACTCTACCCCCTTGAGCAAGGGCATCGCGAGCCTGGCAACCCGTCGCGGCAATACGTCATTGATCGTATCGACAAAGATGTCGCGAATGTCGAGATACAGCGGTGCCTTGGTCCGAATGGAGCACAGCGCTCCGAGAAAAGCCGTGAACAACCTGGACGATGTCGCATACACCAGATCGTACTGCTTGCCACGCAAGTTCCACAGTGCCTTCCAGGCGAACACGGCAAATGCAAGCGCCTGGTCACGCATGCCGCTACGATGCATCGGCAAGGCGACACGAGTGACCTGAACGCGCCCAAACGTCTCTCGATTGTCCGCCGAGGTTACGAACGTGCGATAACGGTTTGGCAGCGTGGTAACGACGTCGATTCGGCCGGCCTCTCCGGTTGCTTTCGTCAACGCATCGACCAACGCCTTGGTGCGAAACGACCCGGCTGAAAGATCCGGGGGATAATAGAAGCTCAGTACTAGTATGTTCAATGGAACGAAGGCTGGCGCCAGGACTGACAGTCAGCCCACTAGTTGGTCGGTTATCGAAAATGTCAGCTCGGTGACCTCGGCAAGTTCCTCGAAAGCGATCGGTGCCGTCTCCCGTGACACAATCGCCCGCACGAACTCCGCCGCGCAGGCACGGTTGCCCTTGTCTTGCCGCCACAACCGGGAACGCTTGAAGCCTGGCCATCCGTAGCCATTCAGACGGCGAAAGTTGTCCAGCTGCAGTACGCGTCCCCCGCAGAATACCTCGAGTCGTTCCTTTGGAAACGACTTATGTCCTCCGGAGAGATAGTGAACCGTGCCGATCGAACCGTCGCCAAATGTCATGCTGATCGAAACGTTGTCCTTCACGCGAGTTGCGCCCGGGATATGCGCCGTGGACACGATGTGTGTTTCCCTAATGGGACCTGCGGCGAGAAAGCGCAGCAGGTCAATGAAGTGGCACGCCTCGCCAATGATTCGCCCGCCCCCGATCTCCGGAATCTGCGTCCAGTGATCTGGCGGAATCGATCCCGCATTGACCGTCATGACGAATGCTTTTGACTCACGCACACTGCTGAGCAACGTCTTGATCTTGACAATGTGTGGCGCGAAACGCCGGTTGAAACCGACCATCAGAAGCGGTGGTTGTGTACGCTCGGCCAGCGCCAGATACGTTGAGCGCACGCGGTTCAGGCCTGCCTGGTCGATTGCCAGTGGCTTTTCCACAAACACATGCTTACCGGCTTCAAGCGCCTGACAGACCAGTTTGACGTGCGTATCGTGCCGCGTCGCGATCACGACGGCATCGATCGCAGGATCATTTAGGAGTGCCTCGACATCGGTCGTGGTCTCCTCAAAACCGAACCGACGCGCGGCATGGACGCCGGTCACGCCTGTGGTCGACGCGATGGATCTCAGTCGTGCGCCTGCCTCGCGAAAAGCAGGGATCAGCACTGCAGAAGCGTAGTTTCCTGCGCCAATGAACCCTACACTGACCTTGGTCCCGGAAATACCCGGGGACACCGGTGTCGGCAACTTCACCGTCGATTCGCGCAATGCCTGCGTCGGCCGATCCGCGTCCGCCGTGTACTGCAACACGATCCCGAGCGCCGCGCGACTGCTGGTCAGCGTCTCATAGGCCTTGGCCGCCTGCTGCAGTGCGAAGCGATGCGCGACGAGCGGCTTCAATTCCAATTGTCCTTCGGACATTAGTCCAAGGACGGCTTCGAAATTTCGCTGTTCCGTCCATCGAACAAGGCCAATGGGGTAATCGTGTCCGGCTTGTTCATAGGCCGGATCGTAGCGCCCCGGCCCGTAGGAACAGGACACCTGAAACGATAGTTCCTTTTCGTAGAAATCCGCGCGCGACAACTCAAGCCCCGTGACACCAACCAGCACGATGCGGCCACGCTTTCGGCACATCTTGGCCGCCTGGGTTACCGGTTCGCTGCTGTCGGTCGCCGCAGTAATCAGCACGGCGTCCACGCCGACACCGCACGTCATCGTCTTCGCGACGGCCAATGGGTCCTCGCCTTGGCCAAGGTTGACGGTCTCGGCGCCAAACTGCCTTGCCATCGCAAGGCGCTGCGCGTCGTAATCGATGCCCAGAACCCGGCAGCCCTGCGCCCGCAGCAACTGCACGGTTACCAAACCGATGAGTCCCAATCCAGTGACGACAATGGTCTCGCCCAGTGTCGGCTGTGCGAGGCGAGCGCCTTGCAACCCGATGGCACCTATTACTGTGAACACAGCGTCCTCGTCAGCGACCGTACCAGGAATCCTGGCGCACAAATTCTTGGGCACACTCACGACCTCGGCGTGGTGACCGTTCGACACCACCCGGTCGCCTACTGCAAATCCATCGACTCCGGCACCGACCTCGATCACGACTCCGGCATTGCAGTAACCTAGCGGCAACGGCGTATCCAGGCGATTAAGCACGGTCTCGATAGTGGGCAGCAAGCCGTCGGTGCGGACCTTGTCCAGTACAGCCCACACTCGATCCGGCTGCTGCCGCGCCTTCTCGAGCAGACTCGCTTTTCCAAACTCCACCAGCATCCGCTCCGTGCCGGCCGAAACGAGGCTGACGCGTGTGCGTATCAATAGGTGTCCCGGTCTTACGCGCGGACAGGGAACGTCCACGAGGTCGGTATGCCCCGTTCTAAGGTTCTGCAATACCTGTTTCATAGTGACTCACTTTCTCTGATGAATTCAGTTGCCAGCCCTGTTCAGGCAGTTGCGCCATGTCGCGCGGTCGCGACAGAGACCGTGCGGTCGATAAAACTCCGGCACCACAGCTCCACACAAATCAGCGCAAAGATTGGATACGCCGCGTCGACACGGCCCGCCCGGTCGGCCTGGACGAGATCGCGGACCGCCGCCGGATCAAACAGTCCGCGCGACTGCAGCGAGGATTCCGACAACACGTCTTCCACCACGCCCCGAAGCTCATGCCGCAACCAGTATCGCAGTGGCGCACCAAACCCGGTTTTTGGACGATAGATCACGTCGTGGGGCAGGATCCCTTCCATCGCCTTCTTGAATATCCACTTTCCCGTACGCCCCCGCTGCTTGAACTCGACGGGAAGACGAGCCGCCAGCCCAACCAGATCGGGGTCGAGCAACGGGACCCGGACTTCGACGCCCGCTGCCATGCTCATCTTGTCCGTGTAGTTGAGGTTGTGGTCGGTGAGAAAATGCTTGCCTTCGAGGTAAAGCATGCGATTGAGTCGCGGCGTGTCGACCGGCAGTTGCTTCAAGGTCTCCAGTAGTGGAGCAGCTGGTGATTCACCGAGAAGACTCGCTCTCAAACCGGGGGCATATAGTCGGGCCAGCTCGTCCGAACTGATCCAGAAGAAGTAACTCGCGATGCGTTCGTCGTCGCTGAGATCCGAATAGCGCAGCAGTCGGCCAATGCGCCGTGCAACGGGATTACGGCTCGGGAAATGGCGGGCCATCCGACTCAGGCGCTTGCGCATCGCGGCCGGCAGCCAGTCCAGGTAGCGCTCGTGTAACAAGGCAAAATGCCGATGGTACCCCGTGAATAGATCGTCCCCGCCCGCCCCTGATAGGAGCACTTTGATGCCGTGCTGCCTGGCGAGCCGGCTAATGAAAAGCACATTCAATGGGGCCGGGTCGGCCTGCGGCTCATCGAGGTGCGTCACCATCTCGGTGAGCTGGTCGATCATCTCCGGCCCGACGTGGATCGTGTGGAGATCAACATCCAGATGTCTGGCAACTTCTTGCGCGTACGGAAGGTCCTCGATCATGCCCTCTTGTCGCGCGACGTCGCCCTTGAATCCGATCGTGAAACAGGCCAGGCGTTCGTCTGTGACATGCTCTCTCGCCATGGCGACGACAGCGCTCGAATCCAGTCCGCCGGACAGGAATGCCCCGACAGGGACATCCGCCACCATCTGGCGCGCCACAGCGCACCGCAGGGACGACCTCACCTGCTCGACAGCCGTGTCGACCGAGATCGGCTCGATGACCTGTCCGTATGGTAGGTCGTAATACTGCCAACGTTTCTCGATGCGTCTGGCTCGAATGCGCATCGCATGCCCCGGTTCCAGCTTCTTTACTTCGCGCAACAGCGTCCGAGGCGCCGGACACCAGAGATAGGTCAGGTGCGACTGCACCGCGAGCGGATCGAGCGTTCGGGACACGCTTGGCTCCTGCAGCAGGGCCTTTATCTCGCTGGCGAACAGAAAACCGAGTCTGGTTTCGGTGTAGTAGAGCGGTTTCACGCCGACGCCGTCGCGGGCAAGCAGTAGCGTTTGCGTTTCGCGGTCCCATATCGCAAATGCAAATATCCCGTTGAGCCGCCCGAGCATCGCGTCGCCTTCGGCGCGGTACAGGTTCAGCAGAACCTCCGTGTCCGATCGTCCTTTGAACTGGTAACCCCTGGCGTTTAGCTCTTGCCGAAGCTCGTGAAAATTGTAGATTTCTCCGTTGAAAACGATCGATACGCGCTCATCCGTGTCCCACATCGGTTGGTGGCCGGTCGGTGAAAGATCGATGATCGACAGGCGCCGGTGCGCGAGTCCAATTCCCGGACCTTCCAACCACAGCGTCCCGGCGTCGTCAGGTCCACGATGGGCAATTGACGCGTTCATCCGCTCAAGCAGGGCAGGCTCGAAACTACCGAAGAATCCGGCGATTCCGCACATTGCTGATTCCTAGATGCTACCGGTCATGATCCGAAAGCCCGTGATGGGCCATCATTGTGTCTGATCGCATGCAGTCGTCTATCCGATCTCGGCATGCCCTGTGCCGCCGGACACTGGCCACGCCCGGCGCATCGAGTCGAGAAATTCCCGCCGGTGCTCTGACAGTTTCCAGTCCGGCGCCGTCTCACCGCTGCTTCGACGCACGACTGTAAGCGCATAGAGCCGTGGCGTGGCGCGCAGCAGTTGAAGCGCGGCGATCTTGCCCCACCAGCGAGCCAGCGCCAGCCCGTACGAGGCGGGAGATATCCTGATCGTCCCCTCGCGACGAAAGCTTCGAAACTGACGTAGCTGGTTGCGATTGCTTTCTATCGCCTTCTCCAGGTGAATCTCCCGATCCTCCTGATAGACGCAAAGCGCGTCTTCGACAAAGTCGCCCCGGTAATTGAGAGCCAATCCGATCACCATGGTGAAGTCCTCACCGGCGCGACACTCGGCCGGGTAACCCAGGCTCCGGGCCAATTCCGCGCGACATGCAAGTGTTGGATGAATGAAGTAACGCGGCATGTACGCGGATTCCGGATGAAATCCTCGCACGCTCTTCACGTTCAAGGCGTTGTCGGCAACCAATGCATACGAACACATAAAATCGTAATTGCTGATTCGTGCCTGGTTTACGCGCGCGAGCCGGTCCGGAAAGTACAGGTCGTCGATGTCCCACACGACGATCCACCTCCCCCTTGCCCGCGCCAACGCGGTGGTGCGCGCATATCCGCGTCCGCGATTCGCTTCATAAGTGGTCACCTGAAGCCGCGGATCATCGATCGCACGTAGCTCCTCAAGCGTACGATCGGTAGATCCGTCGTTCACGACGACCCATTCCCAGTCCTCGAATGTTTGCTGCCGAAGGCACTGGTAGGAGCGCGCAACAAAATGTTCCCCGTTGTACACGGGGGTGACCACGGAAAGCACCGGTCCGTTCGGCATCCGTTGTTGCGTTACTCGCGCTTATGCATAAGTGCACGATAGCGACCGGCAATCGCCGGGCACCGGAATGACTCGAGCGCCGCCAAATTGCTCACGTTGCCCGTAGATGCGAATCCACACAGAAACTCGTACATGTCGGTCGCGAGTCTTTCGACCGATGCGTCCTTCGGGACGTTCAGGTGCCGTAAGTATTTCTCAAGCACACCGAGCGAACTGTCGTCGGGTCCCGACACGAAGTTGATTATTGGTCGACCGCTAGCCATGTACTCCAAGAGCTTGCTCGGCAGCTGATAAGGAGTCTCGTTTCCGATATTTATCAACGTGGCTGCCTGCCGCATCGCCGCTAGCGCCCGGGCACGTGGCACGGTTCCATGCAAGAAAACCTTCTTTCCTATCAATCCTGCGTAGGGGTTGAAGCGGGTTTCGCAGTCGTTGGTTCCGCCAAAAAAGTGCAGCTCCAGTCTCGAAGCAAGGTCGGTCTGCAGCAACCGGACAAAAGCCGCCAGTAGTGGGCCTGGGTCGCGGATTGTTCGATAAAGTGTGCCGATGAATACCAACCGCAAGGTGCCGTCGTCGGCAAACACGTCTTCCTGGTCGCCCTGCTTCTCCTCTGGAACAAGCGGAGGGATCACTTCGATCTTCCCAACCGCTTCTGGAAACAGCCCCTGGTAGATTCGACGCGTCGCCTCGGTCGTCACGGCTATCGCATCACAGCCATTGAACACCTGTCGTTCCGCGCGATAGTTGAGGCGCTGATACAGTCGCAAATTGTTGTGTGGCGTCGCATCGAGAAAACAGAACGGATCACCCGTATCGACGAGCCACGTCAGCCCCGGACTCCTCCTCTTGATTCTGCGCCCCACCAAATGCGAGGTGAACGGCAGGGAAACCGTGACCAATGCGTCATAGCGGCGCTCTGAAAGGAGCCGCTCAGCCTGTCCCACCGCCGGGAAATACCACAAACAAGCGTAATCGGGCCAGTAGAGTTTTTTCCACGTCCTGTCGTGAATCCACTTGGCAGCAGTGCCGATTCGTCCAGCTGCCCGCGCTACCCAAGACGCCGCGAGCGACCGCGTGCCCCCGTTAGCGACGACCGGCGCGCGTGAGCTCTTTCCCGTTAGGCCGGCACGCAGACGCTCGACCAGTCCCCCTCCCACACGGTACACGCGCACGCGGTTACACTCCTCCACTCTCGCGGCGCCGGGTAACCACCCTGCGATCACGTCTACGGTGTCACCCGTCGATGTCCAGTATTCCGCGAGCTCGGTCCAGCGAAAGGCCCGCGGGTTCAAAGCCGGATAGTACGAATATGTGATCAGGAGAATATGCAAGCGATCTGCCCGTCACGCGGTTCGCTGTCAGTGTCGCGTTTGGATGCCATATCCGGGCGAGAACGGAATTGTCGCTTCCACCACACCCGTGATGGTGCGTTGGGGTAGCGAGGCGAGATCGGTCTCGCCATCCAGCCAATCGACAATCTCCGCGCCGGTTTCCGTCAAGCGCACCAACCGGTACAGGGGATGCATGTAACCGACGTGCCGCCCCCAAAATCCGGAGTCGCCGAAAAAGAGACATTGCGCGCCCGGGTCACTGCCAAGGCGAAAAAGGCCTTGTCGCAGAGACGACGGCTCGCTGCCGTCAGCGGGTCGTGGCGCGAAGTGCGCACGCACGGAACGATAGTCGTTACGGTGTTCCGGCAACGGACTATACAAATACGTCCCAGGATCGCGAATCCAGTCGACGCCATCGACATTGAGCTCGAGCGCCAGCTGATCGTTGTGCGCGTGCGCTCCGTGTCCGTATAGCCCGACGGGGCCGCAGCGCACCGATAGAAACACCCTTCGCGATTGAAAGAGGTACAGGCCAAAATGCGGATAAGCGTAGAGCACGCGGCCGTCCCACACGCCGTCGCCGGGTATGACGATCGCGAAAGACTGCTTCCGCTCCGGCTTCACCGTTGCCGCATCACGAAGAGCCTGGGCCCACGCCGTTGCCGCGCCGATGCGCACCGATTCAGCACCGGTAACGCCCCGCGTGCAACGGTAGGAATCGACCCGCCGCCGCCCGCTCAGAGCCCTTAGTACCTGATCCTCGACAGAGCCGGACGCGAAGGCCGAAAAGTCCGCGTTCGCAAAGAACACATTGGCTGCCGCGATCAGGTGACGATGATCCAGATGCGATTCCCGCCAGCTGGACGCGTTACTGGCCGATGAGCGTCCGCCGGTTTGGGCTTCGTCGCCGGCGATCCGCAGATAGATCGCCGACAACTTGGCGAACCGCCCACTGTCGTTGTCGCCTACCTGGGCTACATTACCGTCGGGTTTGGTCACGTGCATGGTGAATTCCGCCATGCGTTCCACGCGCTCGAGGTACCAGCGGGGCAGACACTCCGAACCGTCGGTGATCCCCGCTGGCGTGCCCTCGAAATGCAGCGGCGCGGGCTTCAGGCCCGGGCGAACCTTGATGCGCCGGTGATCATAGTCGCGCAGCGCAGCCACGGACTCTTCAGGCATCCCGAGCACGAGCGCGGTGGCGTAAACGACCATCTCCGCCGACAAGCGGTGATAACAAGTCGACGCCTCGAAATTGGCGCCATCTTCGGAAAACTGCAGGCCTGTTTCGCGCACCAGCTCCTGCAGGGAAAACGCGAACCACGCGTCACACTCGGGCGTACGTGGAAGATACGCGCTGACAAAAAGCAATCCCACGACATGCGCCAGATAATGGTTTCCCCGCTGCCCGGCCGGCCATTCGCAATTTCCCGCGATATGCCGGCCGTGCTCATAGATACTGCGCCGGAATACGGTTTCGAACTTGCTATCGAACATGGCGCCCTGCTCGCGCAACAAGTCGTAGGCAAGAAGCCAATTCGCCACGCGGATGGCGACATCCATGGTGCTGCGCCAGTTCACGCCGAAGCGCGGTGGATTAGTGGCGATAAAATCCAATACCTGATTGCGAAACTCACGGCAGTACGCAGCCGCGTCGTCGGGCCCACCTTCGCGGGACGCGAATCCGGAAGCGACAGCGAGCACTGGCAAGTGTTGCATGCGCGCCAGCTCCCACGGAACCTTGATGTCCACGCCGGGCAGATGCCCATAGGGGACGGTCAAATACCACGCCCGTTCCGACCATCTGTAGCCTGACTTGAAATCCAACTGCCAATCGATCGGTCTATAGTCCGGATCCACCAGGCTCCACACGCGGCGAGACTCGGCGAGATTTCTGGCGTTAATGCGTCCGCGCAACCAATGGCCGTCGCGGTCGGCAATGACGGTTTCCTGCGGTTCATAGACATTGCTTTCCAGGCCCGGACACGCAACACCATGTCGCACCTGCATCCAGCCGGAGCCCAACAGGTCAAACCGGTGCTCCAGATAGTTTCGACAGATTTCCGGGAGCCACTCTGGTCTCGCCAGCTGTTCGGGACACAGATCAATGCCGTTCATGCGCCTTCTGATTTCTCCGGATGGGTGATCTGTGCAAAAACTTGACCGGAGCTTGTCGCGAAGCCAGAGAGAAGCGTCACTCAGCGCGCGCGTTGCAACGTTCGCTGCCTTTCTCAACAATAGCCGCGGCGGCAACTCGAGCGCGCGCTTGATCCACCACACAGATTCGTCGTTCCGGGTCTAGGTCTTCCGGGCTCGTCCGAGGCACCGTTGGTTCACATAGCGGTGCAGCCGCCCCCAAAACCCGTTCTTCCATGGAGCAACACTCATGTCAGGCGAGCCGCCTTTCAAAAGGAACATCCAATCGCTGCTCAGCCAAACAGGTAATCTGTCGGCGACCGAGGCGTTCCAGGTGACAAGCCGTTCGCTCCGTATCAGGTTGTCCAGCAAGAATCCGCACAGGAATGTGCGCGGCTGGAAACTGCAAACGGTCAAACCGGCGCGAGCCAGGAGACCTTCCAGTCTCTGGTGGGAAAAGAAATTGACGTGTGGACTCACGGCCATGGTATCCGGCGTTGCGATGGCGGCCTGGCGCCCGCCTCTCATAACGCGACGAAGCGCCCGCAGCAGTCCATGGATTCCGGTCAGCCGCAGCGTGCCCTCAATCAGCGACATGATCTCGAATGGTCCATATCCATTCGGCACCGTGACAATCATGTATCCGCCGGCATTCAATCGTCCCTGAAGGGAAATAAGGAACTGCTCCGGCTCGTAAACATGCTCGAGCACCTCGGACGCGATGATGAGATCAAACTTTGCATCCGCACCAAGCTCTGAATCATGGAGAAACTGTACGTTGCGCGCGCCTGAACGGCGCCGCGCGTACTCGATACTGGTCAGGTCGCTGTCGAGTCCGATGACTGAAATTCCTGGAAACCGTTCGGCCACTGCGAGAGAGACATTTCCGACACCGCAACCCACGTCCAGGACGCTCCGGGGGATCTGGGCGGCGACAGCGGATCCAATAAAAGCCATCCGCTTCTGCGTTCCATAAGTATCTTCGGGCGCCGAATTCGACACGAGCAGTCTCTTGCACTTCTGGGCGTAACTGACCCGATTCCCGGTCTGCGGGCGCGAGAACGCCTATTTCTTCGCCTCGATGGCAAGGAACCAACCCCAGTCGGCGGGAAAGAACCGGCTGATGCATTTGGGCCAGAGCGCCGTGTCGTAGGTCGTCATCAGCGGCGTGACTGTCACTCGCGCAAACGAACTGAACAACGCTCCCGCTTCCTTGCGGGAGTAGGCCTTGGTTCCGATGCTCTCGACGTGATGCCAGATGACATCCGCGAAGCTGCGCCAGGGTCGCCCTGTGAGCAATCCATATCTGACCCATGCCTTGAACGCCAGCATCGAACGCCGACCGTAGATCATGCCGATAAACCTGCCGCCTGGACGAAGGACACGGCCAATCTCACTGACGATAGATTGCGGATTCTCTGAATGATGAATAACGCCCCATGAATAGACCAGATCAAACGATGCGTCGGGGAACGGCAGCGCTTCGGCATTGATTCGTTGCAGTTCCGATGTGAAACCGTAAAGTGCCAACCGAGCGCTGGTTGTGGCAATTGCGGTATCGGTGAGATCGACTCCGTAGCAGCGACAACCAGCCCTGGCCCACTGCAGATGATCCGTTCCCGCGCCGACTCCCACTTCCAGAATCGTCTTGCCGTGATGGCGGGTGAACTGTGCCACGGAATGAATGAACGGCTCGACTCGATAGCGATGCTCCTCTATTCGATCGAACCACTCCCGGCTGCCTTCCACGGCTTCGCCAACGATGAAATCGCTTGTCCCGCATGCCTCCCGCTCCCAGAAGGCTCGCACCTCTTCATTCAACCTCATATCCGCCATTCCTCGAATTCCTATGCAACCGTGTCAATTTGCCGGCCGTAAACTGGTAACGCAGCTGTCGTCCAACGTCCTCTGAAAGCGCGCACGCACACTGTGCACGTCATGATTCTTCACTGCTGCCTGCCGCGCTGAACGCAACAGACGCTCGCGCAGCCCCGCATCGGCGACGAGCCTTCGAATCCCTGACATCAAATGTTGTACTCCCTTTTTACTCACGACATGACCCCAGCCGGATTCCTGCGCGTACTGCGCCTGCGCGACATTCGGTGGCGCGTAAACAAGGATCGGCGTACCAGAACACAGATAGGCCGGGATCTTCGTCGGCATCGACAACCGGATGTAACGAACTGTGTAATCGTCGAAGTTGACCGGGAGAAGCAAAATATCCGCCGTCCCAAGCTGGCGGAAAAAATCCTCATCTACTGTCACGGCGTCGTGCATGCGAATCGCCGGATCGATCCCGAGGCAGTCGCGGACGGGGTCCGTCTGGAATGTCGGACTGTAGATGTCGAAAACAATGTCCATTCCTTCCTGTCGCAGCTTCTTCACCGCCAGGCAACAATCCATGAGGCTCGCAAGCTGCGCGTCAGGGAGCACGGAGCCGACGTAGAGCAATTTGACGGTGCCGCGAATCGTTGCATCCACTTTCGCCAAATGACCCCATTTCTCGGTATCGACCGGATTCTGGAATGGAAGGAAGGGCGCGCCGTAGCGATTCTCATATTCCCGCGCCATCTCGTCGCCGATACACAATCTTGCCTTTGCGACAGCAAACAGTTGCCGCAATGAACGATCCATGCGCCGGCGTGCGATCCATGAGAGTAGTCCGCCGCGGTACGCGACGGCCGGCCAGTCGTCCATCATATGCACGACCAACGCGATACCGAACCTTCGCCGCAGCGCATCGGCGAGATCCATCATCGCGTTTGTCCCGAGAATCGTGTACAGCACCTGCGGTCTAAACTCAGCCACCCACTCCTCGAGGCGCGACGTCAGTTCCCCGGCGTCGGGCAGCGCGTTTCCAAACAGAATGGCCTTTGCCGCCCTGAGCGCGCGGGTAACAATTCCCGCATGAGCCTTGCCGCTTCCCCCGGCGCCGGCGACCGGGCCTGCCGTCCGCTCCAGAAGCCGTAACGGTCCACATTTGTGCACTTCCGCGCGGGTCAGAGGGAAGTAGCGGGAACAGACATTTGTCGAAACCGGGACCGGGTCATTGTGTACCGTCGCGATTCGTTCCTCTGGCCATCCAGCGAACAGGTTGGAGAATGTCACCCCGCCGCCAGTAACCCGGTTGAAGGCCGACGATGTTAGAAACAGGACGCGCGGATAGTCCATGGCAGACCTGTTCAGTCGGTCACGCGCTTCGAACCGCATTCCACGGAGCGCCTCCCGTCAACAATCTCTTGGTAAAGCTCGGCAAAGGATTGCGCTTGGCGCTTCTTGGAAAACAGCGCTTGAACATGAAGTACGGCATTACGCGCTAAACGTTCGCGCAGCCCATTATCAGTCAATAACTCGCGGATACCCTGGGAAAGACCCACCGTGTCACCGAACGGAACGAGAATCCCCGTTTTCTGGTGTTGCACGGCGTCAGCCATTCCGCCCGTGTCGAACGCGACGCCTGGTATGCCACAGGCCATTGCCTCGAGTACGGTGTTCGGTAGGTTTTCGAGGACCGATGGAGCGGCGATGATATCCGCGCTGCTATAGATCGCCGCAAGCAGCCGGTCATCAGTAACGTAGCCCATCCGGTGAACGGGCACGCCCGCCGCGCGGCTCCATTCTTCGCCACCTAGCCCGACTAGCAACAACTGCAGATTCGGCACGTCTTGAACGCGGCGAAGTGCCTCGATGAGGTGTGACCCACCCTTGCGCGGGTTGTTGTCGAGTTCGTGCGCGACGAACAGGATCAACTTGGCTGCCGGATCAAGGTCGAGCAACGCGCGCGCCATGGCACGATCGCGCGGCTTGAAGACGGCCGTATCGATTCCGTTCGGGATCCGGCGCACCTCACACCCTGCGAACAAAGGGCTTTGTCGTGCGAGGGACTCCGTCCAGCTCGAGGGGGTGACGACCGTGATGTCGCTGCGCGAATAAAGCCCGCGCTTTTGCCGCCACAACCAAGCGCTCGTATCGACTCCGATTGGTGGATAAGAAGCGAGATCCGGGCAGCGGCCACATCCCGTTCGCCAGCGTTCACACACACCGGAGTAGGCACAGTGCCCCGTTAGCGGCCACATATCCGAGAGGCGCCAGACGATCGGTGCCCGCCGAGACAGGCGGGGCAGCAATCTCGGGGAAAGGTAACCCCCATGAAGGTTGAAAAGCTGTATTACCTGCGCCTCCGCTAACCAAGGGTGACGTAGTACATGCCCGCTCGACGGAAGAAACTGGTACTGGAGCCCAACGCGTTGTGTGAGTTCGTTCGCCACCCGATCCTTGAGCTTCCCAATGCGATCGCGATGCACAGTCTCGACATCGGGATCATGGGTGACTTTAATTCCGACGAGCATCCGTGAACGATGTCCAATGTCTCGCAGTCCACAATGAATACGGTAGGCTGCGCGTCCCGATCCGCCTTCATTGTCGGCCGTCGAGAAATGAACGACCGATAAGAAAGTCGATGTCACGAAACCAGACTTTTCCAGTCTAACGAAGGGCGGGAAACGCTCGCCGCTTCAAAAAAGACGTGGTGCCACAGCTGGAACATCAAAGCCGCCCATACGACCTGTGTATTGTCCGCTTTTCCGTCAAGATGCGGGCGGACAAATCGCTCATAGAAATCGGGACGGAACAGCCCCTGGCTTCGTAAGCGGTCCGGGCTGAGCAGCCTTTCTGTCAGCGGCCGCAGTCGGTTGCGCAACCATAGCTTGAGTGGAATGACGAACCCCTTCTTGGGCGCCGTAAGGAGCTCCCTCGGCAGCAGGTCGCGCACCGTGTCCCGCAAAAGCCCCTTCAGGTCCCCGCGGCGCGAGCGCATATCGCTCGGGACCGACAGCGCCAACTCGACGAACTCGTGATCCAGGAAGGGCGTACGAGCTTCTAGCGAATGCGCCATCGAAAGGCGGTCGGTCATCATCAAGAACTCTTCCGGAAGCTGCGTCGACATGTCCGTATACGCTACCCGGTCCCGGACGTCGCCGCCCGGAACATCGTCGAAGTAGCGATATAGGAACTCGGCGGTGCTAACGGATGCATTCACCGAATCATCGAACACGTGTGCACGCTTCGCAGCATCCGACAAGTAATAGAATCGATCAAAAAACCGGCGCTCGAACCGGCGCCGATCGATGTGGCCCGCGAACAATCTCTCCCACCGCCCGCCCTCAAGCGAGGTCCATTTTCCATAGTTGCCGAACAGCTCATCGCCGCCGCTG
>Ga0209536_100007306_pt1 | contig 16770 bp, 14 predicted proteins | sample DeeMarSeWOR28_12_FD_187461 | JGI IMG/M metagenome (GOLD analysis project Ga0209536, IMG submission 187461) | Marine sediment microbial communities from White Oak River estuary, North Carolina - WOR-2-8_12 (SPAdes) (version 2) | ecosystem: Environmental > Aquatic > Marine > Intertidal zone >... | reverse complement strand
CTCCATCGCTTCGTAGGCGTGCTGCGGCGTGCGCTTGCAGATCCAGTACTTGCCGATGCCGGTGCAAAGCCGCGCGAGCAGGCGGTCGTGTTCCTGATCCTGCCGGTCCAGCGCACGCGCCAGCCGCAGCGTCATGACCAGCGCAGCTTCGGACTCGAGCGCCAGGTCCGCGAGCACGTTCTGCATCAACGGCTGCTCGGTGAGCAGGCGGCCGAAGGCCCCGCGCTGGCTACAGTGATGGATTGCCTGCGAAACGGCCATGCGCATGCCGGCGCTCGAGCCGACCATGCAGTCGAAGCGGGTCATGGCGACCATTTCCATGATCGTGCGGACGCCCTTGCCTTCCGGTCCCACCCGCCAGGCCAGTGCGCCGCGCAGTTCGGTCTCGCACGACGCGTTCGAGACGTTGCCCATCTTCCGCTTGAGTCGCTGGATCTGCATCGGGTTCTTCGTGCCGTCCGGACGCCAGCGCGGCAGCAGGAAGCAGGTCAGTCCAGCGGGGGCCTGTGCCAGCACCAGGTAACCATCACACATCGGGGCGGAGACGAAGTACTTGTGGCCGACCAACTCGTACGCCTCGGCGCCCGCCTCCCGGCCGGCCGGCATTGCTCGGGTCGTGTTGGCCCGCACGTCTGAACCGCCCTGCTTCTCCGTCATCGCCATGCCAAACGTGAGCCCTTGCTTCTCCCCGGCTGGCACGTTGCGGGGGTCGTAACAGCGCGCGGTGATCTTCGGCTCCCACAGTGCGGCCAGCCCTGGCTCGCGACGCAGGCTCGGCACGACGGCCGAGGTCATCGTAACCGGGCAGCCATGCCCCGCCTCCACCTGCGACTGCATGAAGAACCTGGCTGCGCGCGCGACCTGGGCGCCGGGTCCCGGATCGGTCCAGTGGGAAGAGTGCAGGCCCTCCTCGATCGCGACGCGCATCAGCTGGTGGTAGGACGGGTGGTAGTTGACCTGGTCGATGCGATGACCGAAGCGGTCGTGCGTCTCGAGCTCCGGTGAATGGCGATTGGCCAGCATGCCGAGCTGCAGGTATTCGGCGCTCCCTGCGCGCTGGCCGAACTCCTGGAGGGAATCTACTGCCCATCCGGCGCCTTCCCGGACTACCGCCTCGCGCAATGCGGCATCCGACCCGAAGAGGTTGTAGTCAACAAGTTCCGTGGGCTGATTGATGACCTCGTGGGTCTCGGCGAGGATATCCCGGCCGGCAGACATACCCCTTGGTGATCTCATCGACGTGCCCTCCGCCAGCTCTACTGAGCGGGTCCACCAGGCGCTCAGCCGACTTCGAGCATCTCCTCGGCTGTAAGCTGCATCGACGCCGCCCCGACATTGTCCTCGAGATGCTTCAGCTTCGAAGTCCCCGGGATCGGCAGCATGGCCGGCGACCTGGTGAGCAGCCAGGCAATCGCAGCGTGCGGAACGGAGACACCCCGCCTCGCGGCGAGCGCCTCGAGTCTTGCACGGGACTCCGCGTCGGAGTCGCGCGCGCTCTGGGAAAGGGGCGACCAGGGAATGAACGCGATTCCGTCGCGCTCGCAGACCCGCAGGACCGGTTCGGACGAGCGGTCGGCTACGTTGTAGCGGTTCTGGACGGACACCACCTCTACGATCTTTCGCGCGCGCTCGAGTTCGTCGGCCTTGAAGTTCGACACGCCGATGTGGCGGATCTTGCCTTCCTGCTGCAGGCGCCCCAGCTCCCCGATCGAATCTTCGAGCGGCACGTTCGGATCGATTGCGTGCAACTGGTAAACGTCGATGCGCTCCAGCTTGAGGCGCCTGAGGCTCGCCTCGCAGGCCTCACGCAGGTGCTGCGGCCGGCCGTCGCGCTCCCACTTGTCCTGCGCCGGACGGACGATGCCACCTTTCGTCGCGATCACCAGCCCCTTCGGATACGGATGCAGCGCCTCCGCGATCAGCAGCTCGCTCGTTTCGGGTCCGTACGCGTCGGCCGTGTCGATGAAGTTGACGCCGAGTTCGACGGCCCGCCGCAGGATACGTACCGCCTCGGCGCGATCTTCCGGGTAACCCCAGATACCGGGGCCGGTAATGCGCATCGCACCAAACCCCAGGCGATTCACTACCAGGTCCTGGCCAAGAGTGATTGTTCCGGCAGCGGCCGCGGGTGACGCAGCACTCTTTGCCGGGCCCCTGCCCGGCTCATCACCTTGCTGCGAAGACGCGTGCGCGTGCACCGACAGGCGTCCGAGCGCGAGCGCCGTCATCACCGAGGATCCCCTGATCAGCAGCTGCCTGCGCGAACGGTCATGGCTCTTCATCGGACGCACCTCCATGCTGTTCGTCTCAGAATACACACTGGCGCCGGAGCGATCGACTACTTGGTCGGTGAGGTGCGCAGTGACCTCCACGCGGATCTGCCGTCGCTGCAGAACGGTCAGATGATCGATTGCTCCTGCACCAACAAGATGGGCGGATGCGGTGGGACTGCCTGCCACGCGGGTGAGTCCCTGGCGGGAGGTCCGTAGTCCTATTCGGGCCGCTTCTTGACGAGAATCAGTTCGTTCCGTCCGTCATCGGTCACCCCATAGCGCAGCTCATCCACCAGACGCCGCATCAGCTCGACGCCAAAGCCTCCCGGCTGCTCGCGTTCCATCGGCGAGGTATCCAGCTCCGGAACGGCTGCGGCCGTTGGATCGAACGGCGATGCGTCGTCCCTTATCCGGACCGCAACGGCGCACGAGTCCTCCAGCACGTCCAGCTCGATGTGGGCTTCCCCGTCGAGGGTGCCATGCATGACGATATTCGAAACGGCCTCATCGACGGCCAGCAGCAGTTGCCCTGAACACTCACCTCGCATACCACACGAGGCGACAGTGACATCCACGAAGTCTCGAACGCACCCCAGGCTGCCGAGCTCCGCCCTGACCTCGAGGTGCCCGGCCGCGCGCCAGCCGTGTTTCACGGCGCGAGGGTCGCTCAGAAGCTCTTCACGGCCTCGTCGAAGGAGCCGTGGATGTCGAACATCTGGTCGAAGCCCAGCGTCTTCATGATGCGCGACACCGCGTCCGACGGGCACGCGATCTTGAGCTTGCCGCCGCCGGCGCTCTTGAGCTTGTTGGAGATGCTGTGCATGGCGCGCAATCCTGCGCTACCCATGAAGCTGACACCGCTGAGCTCCAGCAGGAGCTGGTTGGATCCCTTCGCAATCGCTTCGCCGGCCTTCGCTTCGAGGTCGGTATAGGTCTTCGAGTCGAGGTCCCCCGTCAAGTACAGGACAGTGACCGGGACTGCACCCTTCTCTTCAGAAACAGCGATGCGCAGTGGGTTGCTCATGTCGTCGTTCTCCTGGTTTCGGCTGCAATACGGCTTGGGTCCACGCGCCGTGCCGGATCCGCTTGATGATCAACCCGTCCCAGCTGACATTTCGCGGCGCACACAGATCATGGTGATGTCGTCAAATTGATCGGTACCGCCGATGAAATCCTCCACCGACGTCAGCAGGTCCTCCACGACCTTGCCCCCCTCGCCTACGCCCCGGCAGAAGTCGGAAAGCAACCGGTCCTCGGAGAACTGCTGGCCTGATTCATTGCGCGCATCCGTCGCGCCGTCAGTATAGCCAAACAGCGCCTCGCCAGGCAGGACCGAGATCGATTCGACCCGATACGCGAGGCCTTCGAACAAGCCGATCACCGGGCCCGTGGTTTCCAGCCGTGCCCGCACGCCGGCGGCCGTCGCTACGACCGGTGGCTCATGTCCGGCGTTGATATAGACGAGCTCCCCCGTCTCCGGGTCCAGCAGCCCGAAAAACACCGAGGCGAACATGCTGCTGGCCGCATGCGTGGCTGCGATGTAGTCGTTTGTCGAGGTCAGGGCCTGATGCAGGAGCACCGCTGGGTCATCCGACACGCCCCGGCTCCCGGCCGGGAAGCGGTGCAGCGCGCCAGATCGCAGCAGGCTGCGGAACAGCGTCATGAACAGCGCCGCGCCTACGCCCTTGTCGCAGACGTCACCGATGACTATGCCGAAACGCCCCACTGCGGGGACGAAGAAGAAGTCGAAGAAGTCCCCGGCGACCATGCGCGCCGGTTTCAGCACACCGTCGAGGCTCCAGCCGTCGACTTGCGGCATCGCCTCCGGCAGGAAATTCTGCTGGATGCGCTGCCCGATCTCCATCTCGCGCTCCAGCACCCTGCCCGCGACAATGCGATCGAACTTCTCGTCGATGATCTGGCGTTCGCGTGCGCAGAGCGCCTCGATCAACGATCGGGCTGCCTCCGGCTGCAGCTTCAGCGTCGAGTAAATCGCCTCCTGCTCGAGCTTGAGCAGCCAGGTGTCTCTCTCCGCAGTGATCGAGGCGCTGCGTGCCTCCCCGGAGAGGGCCGCTACTTCGCCGAACACCTCGCCAGCCTCGAGACGACCGATCACCACGTCGCCTTGGTGAACGCGGATGGTTCCATCGAGGACGAAATACATCGCCGTACCGACATCGCCCTTTTCGAACAAGGTTTCGCCACCGGCGACGCGCAGCTGTTCGGTCAGACCGGCAAGCGCAATGAGGGCCGACTCCGGGGTCGCTGCGAAGAACCCGCAACGCCTGAGGACCCGGTTTACCTCGTCCTGGGACAAGCTGCGTCCGGCCTCGGGACGAGGGCTCTCGCCGCTACCGCGGGAGGAGTCGCGCATTCAGGTGGTACTCGAGGCGAGGACTCGCGTCGAACGGGCATCAGGGCCCGCAGGAACGGCGACGTTTTCTCGATGAACCGATGCTATGCCGACGTTCGGCCCGAACGCAAGCATCGACAGCGCGCCGGTTGTCGCATCGTATGTCCGGGATCATCGACGCTGCCGGCCACGAGCGCTGCTCAGGCGGGCTCGCCCGGTGGCGGAGAGGGTGGGATTCGAACCCACGGTCCCCTTGCGGGGACGCCGGTTTTCAAGACCGGTGCATTCAACCGCTCTGCCACCTCTCCGGGGCCGGCCGATCGGGCAGGGATTGTCTGCTGCCGGACCCGAGGCCGCAAGGATCCGGGAACTCCGCGTCGTTCTCCCGGTCAGACCGGTGTACGAACTATTTTTCACGTTAAGTTGTTCGTTATTCGGTTCGTCCGTATACTTACCCGAAATCTCGACAGGAGACGCAACACGATGGATCGTTTGACTGACACGCGCCGTCCGGCCGCCGCCGTGCTGGGCGCGCCCGCCTCGGCCCTCGCGACCAACAAGGTCCTGAAGAACACCTACCTGCTGCTTGCGGCGACACTCGGCTTCAGCGCCGTGACCGCGGGCGCCGCCATGGCGCTCAACCTGCCGCATCCCGGGCTGGTCATCACGCTGGTGGGCTATTTCGGCCTGCTGTTCGCCGTGCACAAGACTGCCAACAGCGCGCTCGGCATCCTGTTCGTGTTCGCCCTGACCGGCTTCATGGGCTATACGCTCGGACCGATCATCAGCGCATACATCCAGTTCGTGCCAAACGGCCACGATGTCGTGGTCAACGCCTTCGCGATCACCGCCGTGACGTTCGTGGGCTTGTCGGCCTACGCGGTGAAGAGCGGCCGCAGCTTCTCCTTCATGGGCGGCTTCCTGTTCGTCGGGATCCTGGCGGCCTTCCTGCTCGGGCTCGTCGCGGTCTTCTTCGACATGCCGGCGCTGTCGCTGGCGGTGTCGGCCATGTTCGTGCTGCTCATGTCCGGACTGATCCTGTACCAGACCGGCGAGATCGTGAACGGCGGCGAGACCAACTACATCCTCGCGACCGTGACGCTCTACGTCAGCGTGTTCAATCTCTTCACCAGCCTGCTGCACCTGCTCGGCATGGCAGGCGACGAGTAACCGGCAGCGCGGAAATCGACGATCTGACGCCCCGCCCCGTGCGGGGCGTCTCGTTTTCGGCGTTCGCTCGATCCGGCCCGCCTCCCGACCGACCCGACCCGGCGGGTTCCGGCTAAGCTAGCCGGATGAACCGGCGCCCCAAGGCACGCCGCTGGCTCGAGGCCGCGCTGGTCGCGGCCGCCCTGCTCGCAGTGCATGCCTGCAGCGGCGAGACCGGCAATGGTGCTCCCGCAGTCGACGGCTCACCCTCGGCGGACGAGACGGTGGCAGAGTCGACTGCGCCAAATCCGCAACTCAGCGACCTCGGTACGGCCCTGTTGCAGCCGGTGACCGATCCATGGACGGGCGATCTCGAGGAGATGATCGGACGCCGGGCGATTCGTGTCCTCGTGGTGCCGACGCGCACGCAGTACTGGATCCGGGACGGCCGTCCCATCGGTATCGAGTACGAGCGTCTCAAGGCCTTCGAGACCTGGCTCAACCGGCGCCACAAGACGGATCACCGTCACCTGCACGTCCACATCGTCTACATCCCGACGCGCCGTGACGACCTGATCCCGGCGCTGCTCGAGGGACGTGGCGACATCGCGGTCGGCATGCTGACCGCGACCGAGGAGCGCCTGGAAGCCGTCGACTTTGCGGGCCCGTTCCTGCGCGACGTGAGCGAGGTACCGGTCACCCGCAAGGACCGGGCACCGATTGCGTCGACCGAGGAACTTGCGGGCGAGGAAATCGTCGTCCGCCGATCGGCCAGTTACTGGAGCCACCTCACGGAGCTCAACGAGCGGCTCGAGGCGGCCGGCAAGCCGCCGGTCCGGCTGCAGGCCGCGTCGGAGTTCCTGACCGATGACGACCTGATGGAAATGGTCGAGGCGGGACTGATCGGCATGACCGTGGTGGACCGCTACGCGGCACGGGTGTGGAAACTCGTGTTCCAGAACCTGCAGGTCCACGAGCAGGCGCCGGTCCACGAGAACGGCAAACTCGGTTGGCTCATTCGAAAGCAGAGCCCGCAACTCAGGGAGGACATCGACGCCTTCGCCCGGACCCACGGCCAGGGCACGCTTTTCGGCAACTCCGTTCTGAAAAAGTACACGGGCGACACGCGCTTCGTGAAGAACGCCCTTTCAGACGAGGACATGACCCGCTTCCGCGGCACCGTCGACCTGTTCAACCGATATGCCGAGCAGTACTCGCTCGACCCGTTGCTGCTCATTGCCCAGGGTTACCAGGAATCACGGCTGCGTCAGGACGCGCGTAGCCGCGCCGGCGCCATCGGCATCATGCAGATCATGCCCGCCACCGGCCGGGCGATGAAGGTAGGTGATATCACGCAGCTCGAGCCCAACATCCACGCCGGCGCGAAGTACGTGCGCCAGATCATGGACACCCATTTCCCGGACCCGGAGCTCGATGAACTCAACAGGACGCTGTTCGCATTCGCGGCCTACAACGCCGGGCCGGCCCGCGTGAAGCAATGGCGACGACGCGCCGCCGACCGCGGCCTCGACCCGAACGTCTGGTTGAACAATGTCGAGTTGATCGCAGCCGAACAGGTCGGACCGGAGACCGTTTCCTACGTCGCCAACATCTACAAGTATTACGTCGCCTACACGCTGGCGCTGCACGCGACCGCAGAACGGGAACGTGAGCGGGAGAAGGCGGCCGCCTAGGCCAGGCGCCCGACCCCGCCCATGTAGGGCCGCAGGACGTCGGGCACCAGCACCGATCCGTCCTGCTGCTGGTAATTCTCGAGCACGGCGACCAGGGTGCGGCCGATCGCGAGCCCCGAGCCGTTCAGCGTATGCACCGGCTCAGGCTTGCCGGTCTCGGGATTTCGCCAGCGCGCCTGCATGCGCCTGGCCTGGAACGACTCGCAGTTGCTGCACGAGGAGATCTCGCGGTACTTGCCCTGCCCCGGCAGCCAGACCTCGAGGTCGTAAGTCCGGGCGCTGCCAAAACCGATGTCGCCGCTGCAAAGTGCCATCACGCGATACGGCAGTCCGAGCTTCTCGAGGACCTTGCAGGCGTTGCCGGTGAGTTCCTCGAGGGCCGCATTCGACTCCGAGGGCCGGGTGACGTGCACGAGCTCGACCTTGTCGAACTGGTGCTGCCGGATCATTCCGCGCGTGTCCTTGCCATAGGAGCCGGCCTCCGAGCGGAAGCACGGCGTGTGCGCGACGAGCCGGAGCGGCAGATCGTCCGCTTCCAGGATCTGGTCGCGCACCAGGTTCGTCAGAGGCACCTCCGCGGTCGGGATCAGGAACAGGTCCTGCAGGCTCTCGGTTTCTGCGAGATCCGCCCGACCCTTGAGCGCGAACAAATCGGACTCGAACTTGGGCAACTGCCCCGTCCCGGTCAGCGTCTGCCGCGTCACGAGGTAGGGCACGTAGGCTTCGGCGTAGCCATGCTCGACGGTATGGAGGTCGAGCATGAACTGGGCGAGCGCACGATGCAGCCGGGCGACGCCACCGCGCAGCACCGCGAAACGCGCACCGGAGATGCGACCTGCCGCCTCGAAGTCCAGTCCCCCGAGTTGCTCCCCGATGGCGACGTGATCCTGCGGTTCGAAGTCGAAGCTGCGCGGCTCACCCCAGCGTCGCAGCTCGACGTTGTCGGATTCGTCCCTGCCATCCGGCACCGCGTCCTGCAACAGGTTCGGCAGGCCGAGCAGCATTTCATCGAGCTCGACCTGCAGGCGGGCCAGCGCCTCGTCGGCCCGCTTGAGGTCGTCGCCGAGCGTCTCGACCTCAGCCAGCAGCGGCGCGATATCCTGTCCCTGCGCCTTGGCGCGGCCGATCGACCTGGAACGCGTATTGCGCTCGTTCCTGAGCCGCTCCACCTCGACCTGCGCCGCCTTGCGGCGCTCCTCGAGCGCCGTGAAGCGATCGGTCTCGAATGTATAGCCTCGCCTGGCGAGGTTGGCCACCACGGTGTCGAGGTCGGTCCGCAAGAGTCTCGGATCCAGCACGATTCGTCTCCCGCCCGTCAGTCCAACGATCGAATCAAACCCACTGCCGGCCCAGGCTCATGCCGGCCCAGGCGCCGACCAGGCACAGGGTCACGCTGGCCGCGACATAGGCGCCGGCCCGCGCATACCCATGCTGCTCGATGAGCAACAGCGTCTCGAGCGAGAAGCTCGAGAAAGTGGTGAACCCGCCGAGCAGGCCGACGATCACGAAGGCCCGCAGCAGTTCGCCTGACTCGCCGCGCGCCGCGAGCAGCACCCAGAGCAGCCCGATCAGGGCACTGCCCAGCAGGTTCACGCCGAGGGTGCCCCAGGGAAAGCTGCGCAGGAGCCAGACGTGGACGAGAGCGCCCGCGAGATAGCGAAGCACGCCACCGAGCGCGCTGCCAAGCGCGATTGCCGTGAGGATTCTCCCCAAGGGAACTCCTGCGTACTGCCCCGGACCCTGGCCCCGACGCTCAGTCCTTCTTCTCGCTGGCGCGGCGCCGCAGTTTCTCGAGCGCTTCGCCGATCCGGATCTCGAGCCCGCGCGGCACCGGATGATAATAGATCCTCGGCTCCATCGCGTCCGGGAAGTAAGTCTGACCGGGCGAGAACGCCTCCGGCTCGTCATGCGCGTAGCGATAGCCCTCGCCGTAGCCGAGTTCCTTCATGAGTTTCGTTGGCGCATTGCGGAGATGGACCGGCACCTCGAGCGTGCCCAGGGACTTGACGTCGGCCATCGCGGCGCCGTATGCCTTGTAAACGGCGTTGCTCTTGGCGGCGCAGGCCAGAAAGACGACGGCTTGCGCAAGGGCAAGCTCGCCTTCGGGACTGCCGAGCCGCTCGTAGGTCTGCCAGGCCTCGAGTGCCAGCGTGAGCCCGCGCGGATCGGCATTGCCGATGTCCTCCACCGCCATCCTGAGGATCCGGCGCGCGAGGTAGGCGGGATCGCAGCCGCCGTCCAGCATGCGGCAGAACCAGTACAGCGCAGCATCCGGGTCGGTGCCGCGCACCGACTTGTGGAGGGCCGAGATCTGGTCGTAGAACTGCTCGCCCCGCTTGTCGAAGCGCCGGTGGCCACCCGCGACGACGTCGAGCGCCGTCTCCTTCGTGATGGTGGCGCCGTGCTCGCCCGGACGCGCGAGATCGGCGGCAATCTCCAGCAGGTTCAGCGCACGTCGCGCGTCTCCGTCCGCGGCATCGGCGAACATCTCGAGGACGCCCGCCTCCACCTGCAGGCAGCGGCCGCCCAGCCCACGCTCCGGATCGGCCAGGGCCCGTTCGAGCAGCACCCGCAGGTCCGCGGCTTCGAGCGGCTTGAGCACATAGACGCGGGCCCGCGAGAGCAGCGCGGCGTTGACCTCGAACGACGGGTTCTCGGTCGTGGCGCCCACGAATACGAGCGTCCCGTCCTCGACGAACGGTAGGAAGGTGTCCTGCTGCGACTTGTTGAAGCGGTGGACCTCGTCGAGAAACAGCAAGGTGGGCCGGCCGGTCGCCGCGCGCGACTGGCGGGCGGCCTCGACGATCTGGCGGATGTCCTTGACCCCGGCCAGCACCGCCGACAACGACTCGAAACGCGCGTCGCAGGACTGCGCGACGAGGCGTGCCAACGTGGTCTTGCCGGTGCCGGGTGGCCCCCACAGGATCATGGAATGCGGCGTCCCCGAGGCCACGGCGCGTGTCAGCGCCCGCGACGGCCCCAGCAGGTGCGCCTGGCCGACCATTTCCTCGAGGCGCGCTGGTCGCATGCGATCCGACAGCGGTCGCCAGGCGTCCTGGTCTCGGCCGAGCGGCAGGCTTTCCTGGGAAGAACTCACCGGCCCATTGTACCGGCATGGGCGAGGGCGCTCAGCGCGGCGGCGCGACCCCGAACCAGGACTCGACGCGCGCGGCCCAGCCCCCGAGCGCCAGCTGGGCCAGGGCGAGGGCGAGCCCTATGCCGGAGACATTGGCCAGGACATCGTACGGATCCGCGTAGCGGGTCGACGTCAGTCCGCCCTGCGCGAGCTCCATCAGTGCCCCCAGGGCCAGCGGGATCAGTGCAACCTGAAGGTAACGCCGCTTCTCGACGATCCCGGTGAGCCACAGCGTCAGGATGAAGTATGCGACTGCGTGTTCGAGCTTGTCGTTGAACGCATAGGTCTCGATCACGGGCCCTGGCAGCAGGCTGCCGAGCAGGATTGAGAGCGTGATCAGCAAGGCGCCGGCCAGCCAGAACGGGCGCCACGCGAGCGGCAACATGGCCTAGTGAGCCCTGGAACCGACGACGTCGACCCCGGGCGGCGGCTCGAACTCGAACAGGCCCGGTGACAGGCGCAGGTTGCGCTCGATGGCCGAGAACCGGATCCTTGCCGTCTGTCCCAACCGATCCTCCAGTTCCATCCGCTCGAGCTCGCGGCCGCGGAACCCGAGCCGCACGACCCGGAAATCGGTCTCCTCGCGTATCGGTGTCAGCAGTATCCAGTCGAGCCCGTCCGCACTCTCCCCGCCCGCGACCGAGAAGCTGTCGGCGACCTTCCCCTGGCCGGAGAGCAGCATGGCCGGCGTCGTCGACAGTGATTCACCCACCTCACGCACCGTCACCTGCTCGAGCTCGACGTCGTAGAGCCAGACGTTCTTGCCGTCGCTGACGAGTTGCTGCTCGAGGGGCGCGCGGTAGTCCCAGCGGAAACGGCCTGGCTTCTGCAGGTAGAGGACGCCCTCCGCCTGCTCCCGGATGGTGCCGTCGCGGTCGACGACCTCCTGGCTGAACTCTGCCTTCAGGGTCTCGACCTGATCGAGGTAACGCTCCACACGGGCGAGCGCGGCAGGATCGGCGTCCTGGGCCGCAGCTGCGGCATGAGTCGCCAGCGCGAGGCACGTGATCGCCAGGGTCTTCGGGATGATCTGTCGCATCGGTCGTGGTTCAGGACTCGGGCGGTGGCGGCGCCAGCACTTCGCGGCTGCCGTTCGACTGCAGGGGACCGACCAGGCCAGCCGCCTCCATGCTCTCGACCAGGCGTGCGGCCCGGTTGTAGCCGATCTTGAGTCGCCGCTGCACGCCCGAGACCGACGCCTTGCGGGTCTCGGTAACGATGCGGACGGCCTCGTCGTAGAGCGGGTCCTGCTCACCGTCCGCGCCGTTGCCCTCGCCGCCTTCGCTGCCGTCATCGGAAAGCCCCGGTACCGGGCCCGTCGGACCGGACAGCACTTCATCGACGTAGGTCGGCTCGACGCTCGAGCGCAGCGACTCGACCACGCGATGTACTTCCTGGTCGGACACGAAGGCGCCGTGGACGCGATTCGGCACGCTCGTCCCGGCCGGCATGTAGAGCATGTCGCCGTGACCCAGCAACGACTCGGCACCGCTCTGGTCGAGGATGGTGCGCGAGTCGACCTTGGCAGACACCTGGAAGGCGATGCGGCAGGGAATGTTGGCCTTGATCAGGCCGGTGATCACGTCGACGGACGGGCGTTGCGTGGCGAGGATCAGGTGGATACCCGATGCGCGCGCCTTCTGGGCCAGGCGGGCAATGAGTTCCTCGACCTTCTTGCCGACGATCATCATCAGGTCCGCCAACTCGTCGATGATCACGACGATGAAGGGCAGCGGCTGCAGGTTCGGTATCTCGCCCTGGTACTTGCCGGACCGGAACAGCCCCTCGATCAGCGGGTCCACGAGCGGCCTGCCGGCTGCCTCGGCGTCGCGGATCTTGCGGTTGAGGCCGCCGAGGTTGCGCACGCCGATCGCGGCCATCAGCTGGTAGCGCCGCTCCATCTCGGCGACGCACCAGCGGAGTGCATTGGCCGCCTGCTTCATGTCGGTGACGACCGGCGCCAGCAGGTGCGGGATGCCCTCGTACACCGACAGTTCGAGCATCTTGGGGTCAACCATGATCAGGCGGACCTGCTCCGCAGTGCTCTTGTACAGCAGCGACAGCACCATCGCGTTGATCGCCACCGACTTGCCGGAGCCGGTCGTGCCCGCGATCAGCAGGTGCGGCATGCGCGCGAGGTCGGCGCAGACAGGCGCACCGCCGATATCCTTGCCGAGCGCGAGGGCAACCGGCGAGTGCAGGTCGTCGTAGGCCCGCGACTTGATGATCTCGCCGAGCGTGACCAGTTCCCGGGTCTCGTTCGGAATCTCCAGGCCGACCACGGACTTGCCGGGGATGACCTCGACCACCCGGACGCTGATCGCCGAGAGTGCGCGGGCGAGGTCCTTGGACAGCCCGCTGATCTGGCTGACCTTGACGCCCGGCGCGGGCTTGAGCTCGAAACGGGTCACGACCGGGCCCGGCTGCACCGCGACGACCTCGACGTCGACGCCAAAGTCCTTGAGCTTGATCTCGACGAGGCGCGACATCGCCTCGAGGGCCTCCGGCGAATAAGTCTGTTCGCGTTGCGGCGGGTCATCGAGCAGCTTGAGCGCTGGCAGGTCCTTGGAGGCCGGCTTGGCGAACAGGGCCACCTGCCGCTCCTTCTCGACGCGCTCGCTCTTCTCGGGGATGGCCGGCGCCGGCGGCTCGATCTTGGGTGGGGTCCGCGTGGCAGCCTTGCGCTTGCTCTCGCGCACGACCGCCTCGCGCTGCTCGCGGAGTTCGCGGCCGCTCGCCTGGTCGCGGGCCGTCGTGACGCGCTCGTGCGCAAACCGCGCGCCACGCAGCGACCAGTGCCCCAGGAAGTCCATGACGGTCAGCCACGACACGCCGGTGAAGAGCTGCACGCCCGCGAACCAGATCGCCAGCAGGATCAGCGTCGCCCCGAGGAACGATGCCGCCGAAGCAAGGCCCTCGCCGACCAGGCTGCCGAGCACCCCGCCGGCGGTCGACTGCAGCAGCCCCGGCTCGAAGTGCAGCGTGGCCAGGCCGCAACTCGTGAGCAACGCAAGGACCAGACCGACCGACCTCAGGGCCACCGTGCTGCGCATGGGCACACCACCGTCGCCGTGCTTGAATGCAAGCCAGGCCGCGTAGGCGATCGCCACCGGAAAGATGAAGGCCGGCTTGCCGAACAGCATGAACAGGATGTCCGAGGTCCACGCACCGAGCGGGCCGATCAGGTTGCCTACACGCCCGGGCTCGCCCGTGTAGCTGAAACTGCGATCCGAGGGATCGAAGCTCGCCAGCGACAGCAGCAACACGAGCGCCACGACGGCGAGTACCCAGAACGCCGCCTCGCGCAGACCGCGGACCATCGCGGGCTCGAGTTTCACTTCTTCCGATTGCCGGGAGCTTGCAGTCGCCGCCAAGTTATTCAACCTCTATCTGAGCTTAACGCCGTAAGGTGTTGATGATACGAGGGCTGGGTAAGGTGCCGCAAGATCAGCCGGGATCGCGGGCCGAACCGGACACCGCCGCAATGGCCCGGGCTTTAATCCCGGGTTAGACATCCGTAGGATTGCGCGTTCCTCGAGGCCGCGACGCGCCGCGTCCGGCTGCAGATTCCGCGGAGACTATACATGAGCACCCCTCGCCACACGCGCCTCGCCATCCTCGGTTCCGGACCGGCCGGCTACACCGCTGCCATCTACGCGGCGCGCGCGAATCGCAAACCGCTGCTGATCACGGGTCTCGAGCAGGGGGGGCAGCTGATGACGACGACGGAGGTCGACAACTGGCCGGGCGATGTCGAGGGCCTGCTCGGCCCCGACCTGATGGCCCGGATGAAGCGTCACGCCGAGCGTTTCGGCGTCGAACTCGTGCCCGACCACATCGCCTCCGTCGACCTCAGCCGCCGTCCCTTTGCGTTGAAGGGCGAGTCCGGCGAATACACCTGCGACGCGTTGATCATTGCCACCGGGGCTTCCGCCAAGTACCTCGGACTCGAATCCGAGACCCGGTTCCGCGGCCGCGGTGTTTCAGCCTGCGCGACCTGCGACGGGTTCTTCTACCGCGACCAGCCGGTCGCGGTCGTCGGCGGCGGCAACACCGCCGTCGAGGAAGCGCTGTACCTCGCCAACCTCGCCTCACACGTGACGCTGATCCACCGTCGCGACCGGTTGCGCGCGGAGAAGATCCTGCAGGACCGGCTGTTCGCGCTCGAGAAGGAAGGCAAGGCGACCCTCTTGTGGAATCACGTCGTCGACGAGGTCCTCGGCGACGACTCCGGCGTGACCGGTGTCAGGCTGCGGGCCACCGAGGGTGACGAGACCCGCGAGGTGACTGTGCCCGGGGTGTTCATCGCGGTCGGCCATTCGCCCAACACCCAGTTGTTCGAGGGCCAGCTCGAGATGAAGGGCGGGTATATCCAGGTCAGGACCGGCCTGGCCGGCGACGCCACCGCGACGAGCATTCCAGGCGTGTTCGCTGCAGGGGACGTGGCAGACCACGTCTACCGCCAGGCCGTCACCTCCGCAGGGACCGGCTGCATGGCGGCCCTGGATGCGGATCGTTACCTGGAGCGCATCGACGCCGGCGACTGACCGGGCATGCTGAGCGTCCGCGTCCTGGATTCCATCGAGGCCCTGCCGGCGACGGCGTGGAATGCCCTCGAGCTGCGCGGCCGCCCGTTCCTGCGACACGAATTCCTGGCGGCCGCGGAACGCAGCCGATCGGCAGCGCCGGAATCTGGATGGATTCCCGCGCACGTGGCGGTATACCGGGACGACCGCCTCGCCGGCGCGGCTCCGGTCTATGCCAAGTCGCACTCCTGGGGCGAATTCGTCTTCGACTTCGCCTGGGCGCGCGCCTACGAGCAGCATGGGCTCGCCTACTACCCGAAGCTCGTCGCCGCCGCGCCGTTCACGCCCGCCACCGGCCCGCGCCTGCTCGTCCATCCGGACGAGGATGGCGACGCGATCCGGGGCGCGCTGCTCGCTGCGCTCCAGAGCCTGCGGCGGGACTCCGGTGCCAGTTCGCTGCATGCGCTGTTCGTGGACGACACCGACCGCACCTGGCTGGAGCGGCAGGGCTTCCTGGCCCGCCTCGACTGCCAGTTTCACTGGCGCAACCAGGGTTTCGCCTGCTTCGACGACTTCCTGGCGACGTTCACGGCGGAGAAGCGCAAGAAGGCGCGTCGCGAGCGCCGCCGCGTCGCCGAGGCCGGCATCCGCTTCCAGGAGCTGCACGGCGGTGACCTCGACCCCAGGCTGCTGGAGATCGTGTATGCGCTGCATGCCCGCACGTTTGCCGAGCGCGGCAACCCGCCCTATTTCACGCTCGACTTCTTCCGCGACATCGCCAGGACGATGCCCGAAGCGCTGATGGTCAAGCTGGCCCTGCACCAGAACGAACCGGTGGCATGCGCGGTGTTCCTCCGCGGCGAGGACACGCTCTACGGGCGTTACTGGGGCGCCACCGGCGACTTTCACAGCCTGCACTTCGAGACCTGCTACTACCAGGGGATCGACTACTGCATTCGGGAAGGGCTTGCCCGGTTCGAACCCGGCACCCAGGGCGAGCACAAGATCGCGCGCGGGTTTTCCCCGTCGCCGGTCTGGTCGATGCATGATATTGCTCACCCCGCCTTCCGCGAGGCCATCGGGGACTACCTGAGGCGCGAGCGGGCCCACGTTTCCGCGTACATCGACGCGATCCATGCACACGTGCCCTTCCGCCGGGCCGAGCCGCAGGCTAACCTCGACGTCGATGTCGGGCGTAATCTGGATAAACGAGTCTGATCCGCCCGAAGCGCTGCCACCGTCGCGGTTCGCGCTCCGGGAGCCTAACGGCCTGCTGGCCGTCGGCGGCGCGCTGACGCCCGAATGGCTCGTCCACGCGTACCGCAAGGGCGTGTTTCCCTGGTACTCGGAAGGCCAGCCGATCCTGTGGTGGACGCCGGATCCGCGCGCCGTGCTGTTTCCGGAGGAATTCAGCTGCTCCCGGAGCCTTACCAAGTCGATACGCAATCGCGGCTACGAAACACGCATCGACACGGCCTTCGGCGCGGTCGTGGCGGCCTGTGCGGAGCCCAGGCAGCGCGAGCCGGGGACCTGGATCACCCCGGCGATGCACCGTTCCTACGTCGAACTGCACGAGCGGGGGCTGGCACACTCGATCGAGACCTGGTCCGAGGGGCAGCTGGTCGGCGGCCTCTACGGC
>Ga0209536_100007304_pt1 | contig 16772 bp, 12 predicted proteins | sample DeeMarSeWOR28_12_FD_187461 | JGI IMG/M metagenome (GOLD analysis project Ga0209536, IMG submission 187461) | Marine sediment microbial communities from White Oak River estuary, North Carolina - WOR-2-8_12 (SPAdes) (version 2) | ecosystem: Environmental > Aquatic > Marine > Intertidal zone >... | reverse complement strand
TATCTGTTCATGATCTGCGTTAATGTCTTTGCCAATCGCTTTGTAATCCCTGAAATCAAAAGGGGTTCCTTCCACCTCCAACAGTTTCCCGGTCGGTATCGAATTGCTATCAATCGCCACTATTTTTTCGGCATTAAATTTTAAAAGATGATCCAAAACATCACCACCGTTATGCCCTTTTAAATTGAAATACGAATGATGAGTAAGATTAAGTATAGTTTTTTTATCGGTTACTGCCATGAAATCCAATCTCAGTTCATTATCATCGTTGAGCCAATAGATAGCCTCCACTTCCAGATTACCCGGATAACCTTCTTCCATATGAGGACTCAGGTAATGTAATTTTAAACCGGCCCTGTTTTCCTCAATAATTAATTCCGGATCCCATACTCTTTTGTCGAATCCGATTTTCCCTCCATGCAAATGATTAGGCCCGTTATTGATCGCCAGCGTGTATTCCTGGCCATCCAGAATAAATTTTCCTTTTGCGATCCGGTTGCCGTATCTGCCCACCAGGCATCCGAAAGATGGACTTTTTTCTATGTACTTTTCCAGGGAATAATAACCCAATACCACATCAACCGGGTTGCCTTTGTTATCCGGTACCTTTAAAGTGGTGATGATGCCTCCATAATTGGTGATCTGGACCTGGATGCCACTTTTATTTTTCAGGGTAAATAGTTCAACAGGCGTTCCATCCGGAGCCATTCCAAAGGGTTCTCTGATAATTCTTTCCACAGTATTTTGATTAGATGTACAATAAGTGAATAGTAAATAAATTAATACCGGAAATGAAATTTTTCTTTTCAGTATTTGTATGGTTATCATGATCCAATTTTGACATCAGTGTGAATATGTAAAGATAGGAAAAGAACCTATCTTCTAAAAAACCAAACAGGTATATGAATCTTAATCAGTTATTGCTAAGCGGAATGGGAAGGGTCGTATTTTTCTGGAGCATATAAAAAACCAAATGCCTCGCAACCTTCCTTAGTGTGCTTCTGGTGATGAAGATAGTGCGCATGAACCAGTCTTTTTAAATACGCGGATTTGGGTTTGTATTTAATTTTAATTCTTCGATGAACCAGTATGTCGTGAAAAAGCAAGTAAAAGATCCCATAAGCTGTTATACCGAATCCCACGTACATCAAAAGTTGAATGGATGGGAACAGACTTCCCGTTATGATAAATACAATAGCCGGTAGGCTGAAAACGATGGCAAAGAGATCGTTTCTTTCAAATATTCCTTTTCGGACAGAATGATGGGATTTATGCCAGGACCACAGCATACCATGCATAATATATTTATGCGTAAACCATGCAACGAATTCCATAAATAAAAAAGTTGCAATAACAATAAGGACCTTAAGGATTATTAACCACATTTAATTTTAAAATTTCCTTTTTTACTTCTTCCATCAACCACATCGGTGTGGATGTAGCTCCGCAAATACCCACTGTATCGTTCGATTCGAACCATTCCGGGTTAATTTCAGATTGATGAGAAATGAAGAACGTATTCGGATTTTTTGCTTTACAGACATTAAAAAGCACCTTTCCATTTGATGATTTCGTTCCGGATACAAAGATAATTTTATTATACCGGGATGCAAAATCACGAAGTTCCTTATCCCGGTTGGACACTTGCCTGCAAATGGTATCATTGGCAGATACCTCGATATTGTTTTTCTTCAGTTTATCTGTTATCTCGTAGAATTTATCGGTACTTTTAGTAGTTTGACTGAATAGGGTGATATTCTTCGGTATTTGTTCCACATCCAGTTCATCAAGGTTCTGAAATACGACCGCCTCATTTTTCGTTTGACCCAGCAAGCCCAGGACTTCCGCATGACCGTGCTTACCATAAATATAGATCTTCTCCTTCCGGTCATGAGAATTTTTAATCCTGTTCTGGAGTTTCAAAACCACTGGACAGGAAGCATCTATCAATTCAAGGTCATTTTTAATGGCCAGTTCATAAGTAGAAGGAGGCTCTCCATGCGCTCTTATCAAGACCTTTTCCCTGGAAAGATTTTTTAATTCGTCATGTCCAATGATTTTCAAGCCTTTTTTTTCAAGTCTTTTAACCTCCTCATCGTTGTGTACAATATCACCCAGACAGTACAGGTATCCCTGCTCATCGAGGATCTCTTCAGCCATTTCGATGGCATATACCACTCCGAAACAGAAGCCGGAATTGATATCGATATCTACATGGATATTTTTCATACTATTTGGATAACTCAACAGGCGTAAAATTGTTTTTTAAAAGAATGGGTACCATTAATATCAACTTTTTGGCATCTGGAATCCGGATTCTTTCCTTAAGAATGGAATCGGCCGACAATTTTTTTATCTTTTCGAATAACTTCAGGTAATAAACATAGGATAGATAAACCCCCTTCCTTACGCCCTTCGGCAATCGGCTGATGCCCTGGTAGGCTGCGTTAAAATCTTCCTGGATTTCAGCTTCGATAGCTTTTTTATCAATATTCTTGAATCTGGTGAAATCAATGCCGGGGAAATAGGTCCTTCCGCGGTCGTAAAAATCGCTGCGGATATCCCGAAGGAAATTCACCTTTTGAAAAGCAGCCCCCAGTTTCCGGGCAGGTTCCTTAAGTTCCCGATATAGTTGATCATCTCCGTTCGTAAACACCCGCAGACACATCAATCCCACTGCCTCGGCAGATCCGTAAATGTAACTCTTATAACCTCCCTCATTATAGGAATTTTTAAAAAGATCCATTTTCATACTTTTAAGAAAAGCATTGATCAGTTCCTTTTCAATATGGTATTGGTTAATAACGCGCTGAAAAGAATGCAATACAGGATTCAAACTGATTTTTTCATCAATGGCATGGTAGGTTTCGTCTTCAAATCGTTTTAACAGTGCTTCCTTGTCATGATCATGAAAGGTATCCACTATTTCATCGGCAATCCGGACAAATCCGTAAATGCTGTAGATAGGATCTCTATATTTTTTATCAAGTGTTCGTATACCAAGCGAGAAGGAAGTGCTGTAGCGGTTGGTAATTACCTTGCTGCATTCCAATGTAGTACGATCAAAGAGGGTCATAAACAAATGGTTAGTTACTGAAATCACTTATCACTTCAGTCGCCACGACCTCCCCTGAAATAATGGAGGGAGGAACTCCTGGCCCGGGAACCGTAAGCTGGCCCGTATAGTATAAATTTTTTATTTTTTTATTTTTTATCGATGGTTTTAAAAGGGCTGTTTGGCGTAATGTATTCGCTAAACCATAGGCGTTGCCTTTGTAAGAATGGTACGAAGATATAAAATTCTGATGAGAAAAACTCTTTTTAAAAATTATATGATCCCTGATATCTTCTCCAGTGAAACGCTCCAACCGGTTGATAATGATTTCAAAATACCCTGTAACAATCTTTTCCGTATCTGTTAATCCGGTAGCCACAGGGATCAATATGAAAAGATTTTCTGAGTTCTTTGGGGCAACGGATGGATCCGTCTTAGATGGAACGCAGGTGTAGAAAAGCGGCTTCTCAGGCCAGGATGGAATTTTGTAAATTTCTTCCACATGGGCACTAAAATCTGCATCAAAAAAAAGATTATGGTGAAGCAGATTTTTAATTTTTTTATTTATTCCAAGGTAAAATATGACAGCACTTGGGGCAAAAACTTTTGTATTCCAGTATTTTTCATCGTAATTCCTGTATTCCGGATCGAGAAGGGAACTTTCCACATGGTGATAATCCGCACCCGCCACACAGACATCCGAATCGTAAGAGTTTTTTGATGTAATGACCTTTTGAACGCTTCTATTCCTTACTTCAATTTTTTCGACTGCTTCGTTCAGATTAATTTCAACTCCAAGCTCGGTGGCAAGGGAAACCATGGCTTCCACGATCCTGTGCATGCCTCCAATCGGATACCAGGTTCCCAGTTTGATATCCGCGTAATTCATTAGAGAATACAACGCAGGAGTATTTTTAGCTATGGCACCAAGGAATAATATCGGAAACTCCATGAGCATTAAAATTTTCTCATGGCTGAAAAATTTTTTGATATGCCTTTCGAATGAATTGAATATATCCATCCGGATCATATCGACCAGCAATTTCAAATTAATGAACTCAGTAATAGACCGACTGGGTTTATAGACCAGTTTATTGATGCCGACATTGTATTTATAACCGGCTTGTCCTAGGAATTTTTCCAGTTTTTCGCCACTGCCCGCTTCCATTGACTCCAGCATTTGTTTATATTCAGCCAGGGATGCCGGAATATCCAGAAAATCTTCTTTATCAAAGATTACTTTGTAGGATGGATCCAACCTGACCAGATCATAATAATCGGAGGATGATTTTCCGAATTTATTAAAATAAGATTCGAATACATCAGGCATCCAGTACCAGCTGGGTCCCATATCGAAGGTGAATCCCTGTTCAACAAATTTCCTCGCTCTGCCTCCCGGGGAGCTGTTCTTTTCAAGGATGGTGACCTTAAAACCATTCGATGCGAGAAATGTAGCTGAAGATAAGGCCGAAAATCCTGATCCTATGACAATGGCTTTTTTCACCTGAAAATTAACGGATTAAGCTTATCTCTTGTTGTAATTTTTCAACATTTTCTTTAGTTCCTGCCTGGCTATATGGATTCTGTTTTTAACGGTCCCTATAGGGATGTCTAATTTTTCAGCAATTTCGTAATATTTGAATCCCCTGAAATGCATCATAAAGGGAGTCTTGTAGGTATCGTCTAATCTGCTTACTGCTTTTTTTATGTCTGTCATGGCGAAGTTGGAGTAAGCCAGGTTCTCGGTAATGTTATTATTGCTGTGAATATAATGTAAATTATCTGAAGTATCAATGAAGGTATTTTTCCTGACCATTCGCTGATAGTTGGTGATAAAGGTATTTTTCATGATGGTATACAACCAGGCTTTCAGGTTGGTGCCTTCAGTAAACTTATCCCGGTTGGTATAAGCTTTCAGGACTGTTTCCTGAATAAGATCTTCCGCTTCTGCCTTGTCTTTTGTCAGACGGATAGCGATGGGTTTAAGTGATTTTGTACTCTTACTGAGGTTGTAGCCGAATTCTAATGCAGTCATGATTATAATGTTTAATTATTATATATAAATAGTTAAACAAATATACTCAATAATGTTTAAAAAAAACAAATAAATATTAAACAAAAATTTTATAATTAGTGAAACTGTTTAACTTTTATGTGATTAATTAACTGATATTGAGTAAAATATAATGAAAACAATTAATAAAAAAAATTCAAACCTGTTTCTTTCTTCAAGAAAAATGTTTAAGTAAAATTAAACAAAAATAATTACCGCTTATCCTGGGATCGGGTTGCGAAAAGCTTAAGAGGAGTGCTGAATGATAAAATCCCTGAGATCTTCAAGTTTGTTTAGAATTACCGTATTGCTCCGGACCTGTATGTCCTGACCAACCACTTGCCTCCCTGTGATCAGAATGGTGTTGTTATGGAAGGTTTCACTTAATTTATCCACATAGGATTGCACCTCGGCAATCTGTGGGTAGGTGGTCATCACAGTAAGTAAATAATCGGGTTTCATCGAATTGTAAACAGAGATCAGGTCTTCAAAAGGAGTATTCTGCCCAATATAGATCAGTTTGTTTTTCCTGTATTTGATCAGATATGCCGAAAAAAGAAGCGATAGTTCGTGCAATTCATGTTCGGGAAGGAATAAAAGATACTTCTTATTGTATTCATTGGATGGGGTGTAGATTCCATCGATGGCCACAATGATTTTCTGTCGGATCAGGTTCGAGATGAAATGTTCCTGGGAAGGTGATATGGAACCGGTCTGCCAGAGAATTCCGATCTTGATCAGGAACGGATAAATCACCCTGATCATAGTGTCCTCAAATCCAAGTTGTAAAATGATGGTGGACATGATTTTTTCAAATCGTTCTTCATCATGATCGATCATCGCCAGCGTGAGCGCATGGATCTGTTCCGGATAGCTGAGCCTTTTTTCCGTTAACTTTACGACTTCTTTCTGCATCAGATCGTAAGGCATTTTTGATATTTTGGAAATTTTATGACCGTTATCCTTGAGCAGGGATACATTAAGGATTAACTTGAGATCCTGATCATCATAATACCTGATATTGGTTTCCGTACGTTTGGGCTTGATAAAATCATATCGTTGTTCCCAGATCCTTAAGGTATGGGCCTTAATGCCGGAGAGCTGTTCAAGATCTTTAATTGAATAGGTCGACACCATTTTACAGATTAGATTTTGAAAAGTTATTTACTCAATTGTTAGTAACCTAAAAATTGATTTTTCATTTGTATTCCGGATCGCCGGATAACTTAAATTTGCATTTATAACATCCTATAATTGGAATTGTTTTGATATTAATAAAATTTCTTTCTTTTTAAAAGGATTATGTTCCTATATAATATTACCTACAGCATTGACCGGGACGTTGAGATCGAATGGCTTGATTGGATGAAACGGGTTTATTTGCCGAAGGTCATGGCCACCGGTTATTTTGAAGGGTATAAAATTTACAGGTTGTTGAATGTGAAGGAAGAAGGCATCACCTATTCTATCCAGTTCAGCGCGAAGGAACTTTCAAGGATTGAACAATACCTTGAAAAGGAGGCCCCCATATTAATTGAAGAACATAACCAACGATACCGATACAAGCATGTGGCCTTCAGAACCCTTCTTCAGGAAATAGGACCATAATCTTGGATCTGATTTCTGGTTAGCCGGCAATTGATCCATTCCGCATCCAATATGGGATTGTATTTATTATAAAAATCGAGAGCCGGTTGATTCCAGTCTAACACCTGCCATTGCATGCCGTTACAATTCTGAAGTTTTGCCTCAAGGATTGTTGCTTCCATCAGCTTCCGTCCTATTCCATTCCCTCTGCAGGCTTTGCGTACGATCAAATCTTCAAGATATAACAATTTACCTTTCCATGTTGAATAACGATAATAATATAAGGAAAGACCCACTACTTTTCCCGCTATTTCGGCAACATGGAATCCAAAGACCGGATTTTCTCCAAATCCGTCCTCGCGCATAGAGGATACAGTGGTTTCCACTTCGTTCAATGCTTTTTCGTATACAGCCAGTTCCTTAACCAGTGAATGTACCTCGTGTAAATCCGTTTCGGTTCCTTTTCTGATAATCATCTCACAGCCATTAATTGATCCATTCAAATCCGGTATATCCAACCAATGCCGTTGGGATGCGGATCCCTTCCCCCGACTGGTTATTTTCAAGCATCGCGGCTACAATTCTGGGTAAGGCCAGCGCACTGCCATTCAGTGTGTGAAGCAGGATATTTTTATTTTGCTCATTTTTATATCGAAGTTTTAACCTGTTCGACTGATAGGTTTCAACGTTACTGACACTGCTTACTTCAAGCCATTTCTTTTGTGCAGCTGAATATACTTCCATATCATACGTCATGGCTGATGTAAATCCCAGATCACCCCCACATAATTGAACCATTCTGAAAGGCAATTCCAACCGCGACAAAAGAGAAATCACATAATTACACATATTTTCCAGCGCCCGGTAAGAATCTTCCGGCCTGCATATCTGAACGATCTCCACCTTATCAAATTGATGTAGCCTGTTTAATCCACGTACATGGGCTCCCCAGGAGCCGGCTTCTCGTCGAAAGCAGGGAGTATATCCCACTTTTTTCACCGGCAGATCTTCCACCTTAATTATTACATTGCGATAAAGGTTGGTGATCGGAACTTCAGCGGTCGGGATAAGATAAAAATCCTCATCCTTTAACTGGTACATCTGACCTTCTTTGTCCGGAAGCTGGCCTGTTGCCTTTCCGGATTCGGAATTGATTATTACCGGTGGTTGGATCTCTTCATATCCTTCTTTTTCCGCTTCATCCAGGAAAAAATTGATCAGGGCCCTTTGAAGCCTGGCCCCTTTATTTTTATATACAGGGAAACCGGCACCCGTAATTTTGTTTCCCAATTCAAAATCAATTATATCGTATTTCTCAATTAGTTCCCAGTGGGGCAAGGCTTCAGCCGGTAATTCCGGTACTTTTCCCTGTTGAAGGATGATCTTGTTATCTTCACTGTTTTTTCCTTCAGGGACATCCTGATGGGGGACATTGGGTATATTATAAAGGATTTCTTCAAGCTGGGTTTCCGTTTCTGAAAGAACCATTCCCAATCTTTTCGAATCTTCCTTCAAATTTTTAGTTAACGTTTTAATCTTTTCAACCTCAGCAGTTTTACCTTCTTTCAACAACAGACCAATCCGTTTCGACTGAGTGTTTATTTCACCCAGTATCCTGTCAAGTTCTGTCTTAGTATTCCTGCGTTTTTCATCAAAAAATAGTACTTTTTGAATTATTTGTGGGGCATCAGGGAATCTCTTTTTTTCCAATCCCTTAATGATCTTTTCAGGATTCTCCTTAATTTGTAGTAAGCTGAGCATAGTAAAAGATTTTATTATTGCAAAAGTAAAATTTTATATCCTTTACAGTTATATTTTTAGGAATAATCGAAATTATGCACGCAGGTAAATCAGAACTGAATAAAATAGAAAATAATCCTTGACAAATTACGATTGCGGGATTATAATTGCACCATCAATTCATCTTGAACTGAATTCAGTTCATTTCTTAACGCCGGATTCAAGAAATCTTTTTCATAACTAATCAACTATTTATCATAACAAACCCTTGTTAACTTTTATTACCAAATAAATATATCTATGTATAATATTGAAGATCTTAATGTGAGGCTTCTTTCTGAATTGAAAGATATTGCCGATGACCTGGGGGTAAAGAATTTTAAAAAATTGGCAAAGAAGGAATTAATTTACAAGATTCTGGACCAGCAGGCAACCAACCCGGAGAATGCAGATCAATCAACCAAAAGCCAGCCAAAAAAATACGAAGAGGAATCCGGAGAAGAGATTTCAGGGAAAATTACCAAACGTGTTAATGTAACCGAAAAAGAGGAGAAAGAACTAATAGAAAGTACTGCCGACGAGCTTTTGGAATCATTTGATATGGAATTGGATGAATCGATCGCATCGTTCGATTCTGCCAAACAGGAAGATAAGATAAGCCCGGCAAAAATCGATTCCAAAAAAGAACAGAAACCAAAAAAAACTCCCATAAAAGAGTTTGATGGAGCAATCGAAAACGAAGGAGTACTCGAAATCATGCAGGATGGATACGGTTTTTTAAGATCCTCTGATTACAACTATCTCGCCAGTCCTGATGATATTTATGTTTCACCCTCCCAGATCAAGTTATTTGGACTTAAAACGGGAGATATTGTGAGGGGACAGATCCGGCCGCCCAAGGAGGGAGAGAAATATTTTGCCTTGTTACGTGTCGAGAATGTAAATGGAAAAACCACGGATGAAATCCGGGACCGGGTTCCTTTTGAATATCTCACCCCTTTATTTCCAGAGGAAAAAATAAATCTTGCATCCCCGAAGGATCCGGGTAATTATTCCATGCGGATACACGACCTTTTTGCACCCATCGGAAAAGGGCAGCGGGGAATGATTGTTGCACAACCAAAGACGGGTAAAACGGTTCTACTCAAACAGATTGCCAATGCAATTGCAGAAAACCACCCTGAAATTTATCTGATGATCCTGCTGATTGATGAGCGCCCGGAAGAAGTTACGGATATGGAGCGTTCCGTTAAAGCAGAAGTGATTTCGTCGACATTTGATGAACAGGCTGAAAGGCATGTGAAAGTAGCCAATATTGTGCTGGAGAAAGCAAAACGAATGGTTGAATGTGGACATGATGTAGTGATCCTCCTGGATTCAATCACGCGATTAGCCCGGGCTCACAATACGGTGGTCCCATCCTCAGGTAAAATTCTATCGGGTGGGGTGGATGCGAATGCCCTGCATAAACCCAAACGGTTTTTTGGAGCTGCCAGGAATGTTGAAAATGGAGGATCGCTGACTATCATATCGACCGCCCTGATTGAGACGGGATCGAAAATGGATGAAGTGATCTTTGAAGAGTTCAAAGGAACGGGTAACATGGAACTACAACTTGACAGAAAACTTTCGAATAAACGGATATTCCCTGCAATCGATGTACCCGCCTCCGGTACCAGGAGAGAAGAATTGCTACTGGATAAGGAAACGTTACAGCGCGTCTGGATCCTCAGGAAATTCATGGCGGATATGAATTCGAATGAAGCAATCGAATTTCTGATTGAAAAAATGAAAGGAACCCGTAACAACGAGGAATTCCTTGTATCCATGAACGGATAATTCAATAATTGCCCCGTCTGATGGGGGCTTCTTTATTCTTTTCCGTCAACGAAATCCTGCAAGTATTTATAGCGGGGAGTGAGTTTCCCATTCCAAGCAATGGTGGCCCGTTTGATCATTTCATTTTCATCCCCGTAAATCATATTCGGAAAGATTTTTTCGATCAATATTCTGCCAAATAAATTGGATGCTTCCTTTGGTAATTCATTGGGAAGATTATCTATGGCCATTACCGTGACGTTGTCGACATTTGAAAAAACCGGAGCCTCTTTTGCCTGTAACGGATCAAAATCGTAAAAAGGATCTGCAATGGAGGAAGTTCGTATTGTGGATGGAATAGGCCCATTTACATCGCATGAAATATCGGCGATTAGTCGGATGTTAAAATCATCTTTTATCATTTGTTCGATAGTGAAAAAAGGCTCCGAACCGATATCCCAGAAACTGCCGTTTATTAAAAGATCGCCTTTTCGTGCAAAGCGGACAAAATCGGACTTATAATAATGAGGGGCCCGATGAAATTCCTCCCTGTCAAAATCCCCCCCATCGTATCTTTTAAAATAATCCCGTGAATGAAGTTGCACAAATACCGGTTCCTTAAATTCAATATCCAGAAAATCATTTGTTGTGACCTCTTTAAACCCGACACCTTCCAATACTTCCTTGGCTCCATGTCCTACACTGCCATGACCGGTGAGTATGATCTTAACAGGGGGCATCACGATTTTTTTATATTCTTTCTTTAGTTCAAGATAATTATTGCATTCAAATGCCCGTTGGACCGTATAAAGGTTGTACTTGATACCGTAACCCAATAAACCATTATAGGTTCCTACAATTCCTGCAAAACGTCCAAATGCAATCACTCTTTTACCATGAGTATCTGTCAGGCATTCGTAATCGATCAATTTTATTTTCTTTTGCAGGATATCAAGGAGCATTTTCCGGTTGTAGGATTGTTTCTTTATGGTATGGGAAAAAAAGATATAGGTCTTTTCGGGAAGAAGGTCATCAATAGGGAACTCCTTAATTCCCAGGATCACATCACACATATCAAGGATATCCACGACAGGGATGCCCAGTTTACGATAGGATTCATCCGAAAAACAGCGGTGGGGACTGGATTGGCAGTAAATTTCGATTGAAGGGAATAAATTGTGTGTTTCTATGACCTCCCAGGGTGTCAAAGCTACCCGGTTATCCTCTGGAACTTTTCCTTCCTTTGCCAGACCGATTTTGATTTTTTTCATTAATAGTAATTACGCGTTGGTTTTAATAAGTTAAACAAAATTTATAACTAAATTCAATAAAAAAAATATTCCAAGGATTCGATATGTTTAATAAATGAAAATTATTTTTTCGATATAAGTGGATATTTTTTACCAATTGGTATTTGGATCTTCTATGGCTTATTGCCTCTTCTTTTTGCCCAACCCTTGCGATCCTTGCCCCTTCGTTTGTATGATTTTTCATTTCAATTTGCGGATTTACCGGGAAAAAAAGAGGCTCGTTATAGCATTCGGCAATCAGTATCGATCCTCTCAGCAACGGGTTTCCGTTCTGCTTCCGGAATGGAAAAATATTTTCAGACTGCAGGAAAATTCCAAAAAAAAAAATATCTTTTTTAAGGTTTTCAATTTTTTAAGTACTTTATTAAGTATAATTTATTTTCATCATATCATTTCTTAAAAACTATGGATAACATCGCCCCATCTTCCGAGGTCACACCCAAACACACAAAACTATCAAAAAAGAATATCTACAGTACTTTACTGGTCGAAGTTGCCTGGGAAGTATGTAACCAGGTTGGAGGTATCTATACGGTCATTCGTTCGAAATCGCCTACTCAGGTTAATAAATGGGGAAATAACTATTGTGCCCTTGGGCCTTATATTCACCATTTTGCAATCACAGAATTTGAAGAGATTGAGAATCCTTCCGATCCAATTTATGAGACTGTAAAAAAGATGAAAGATCTTGGATTTGATGCCCGTTATGGAAAATGGTTGGTTACTGGCAGGCCAAATACCGTATTACTTAATCCTTACAGTGTGTTCGATCGGCTGGGATCAATCAAATATGAACTTTGGAACCATCACGATATCTCCATGCCGGCAGATGACGATCTTCTGAATAAGGTAGCCGCGTTTGGATATTTAGTAAAGATTTTCTTTGCCCATCTGTCATCCTCGAAAACAACCAAAAAGAGGATCATTGGCCATTTTCATGAATGGATGGCAGGTACACCTATTCCGGAGATCAGGAGGGAAAATATCAATATTTCCATTGTATTTACCACACATGCAACTTTGCTGGGCAGGTATCTCGCCATGAATGATCCTGTATTTTATGATCATCTTCCCTTTTTTAACTGGGCGGATGAAGCCAAACATTTTAATATCGAACCTTCCGTAAAGATCGAACGGGCTGCAGCCCATGGTTCTCATGTATTTACTACGGTAAGTGATGTTACGGGTAAAGAATGTGAATACCTGCTGGGCAGAAAGACCGATTTTATTCTTCCAAACGGGATTAACATCAAAAGATTTACGGCCCTGCATGAATTTCAGAACCTGCATCAGACCTATAAAGTAAAAATTCATCAGTTTGTGATGGCGCATTTTTTTCCAAGTTATACATTTGACCTCGACAATACCATTTACTTTTTCACATCTGGAAGATTTGAATACAGGAATAAAGGATTTGATCTAACTATTGAAGCATTATCCAGGTTGAACTGGAAATTAAAACAGGCAGGGGATGATATTACGATTGTCATGTTTTTCATTACCAAACAGCCCTATCGTCATCTTAATCCGGATGTATTGAATTCGGTCGCCTTACTGGAAGAATTACGCAATTCCACGTACAATATTAAAGAGCAGATCGGCGAACGTTTATTTTATGCGGCAGCTCTCAGTAAAGATCATCGTTTGCCTCCATTGAACGATTTTGTTGATGATTATTGGCGATTGCGATATCGTAGAACCCTGCAATCCTTTAAAAAATCATCTCTGCCCCCGATTGTGACCCATCATATGGTAAACGATGCGGAAGATCCTATTCTTAACTTTTTACGTTCTACCGATTTAATAAACCATCCGCAAGATAAAGTCAAGGTAGTTTACCATCCTGATTTCATAACCTCTACCAACCCACTTTTCCGGATGGAATATGATCAATTTGTACGGGGATGTCATTTAGGCATTTTCCCGAGCCTCTATGAACCCTGGGGATATACTCCGCTTGAATCCCTGGCCCGTGCGGTACCGGCCGTCACAAGTAATCTTTCCGGTTTTGGAGATTATTGCCTGAATCATGTAAAAACAGCCAACCGGAAGGCGATTTATATTGTCAATAATAAAACACAGAATTTTGATAAAGCAGCCAATCAACTGGCCAATCAGATGCTTCATTTTGCCAGGTTAAAAAGAAGGGAGAGGATAGAATTGCGATACAAAGCTGAGAATAATTCGGTTCAATTTGACTGGAATAATCTGATCAGTTATTATGATCATGCTTATGTAAGTGCTCTTGCGCTGAAGAGCTGAATTTTTATCCTTTATCCGGTTATTTTAATACTTCTCGGTTTTCCTTTCATTTAAATCTGCGGGGATAATCCCGGCCATTTTGGCGCATTTCAACTATACAATCAACATATGGCGACATTTTGGCATATTTTGAACAGGATTTCAGGTTGGTTTGGAATTTGACAATCAAAAGGTAAAAGATAAGATTATTTAAAGGGAAAAATGAATTTTGATAAATATACAGTTAAATCTCAGGAAGCTTTCCAGCAGGCGGCATCAATTGCAACCAGTGCAGGGCATCAGGCAATCGAACCGGGTCATCTGTTGAAAGGGATCATTCGTGCAGATGAAAACGTGGTTTCATTTATTTTCAATAAACTGAGTATTAACCGTTCTCATCTGGAATCAAAACTTAATGAAATCCTGGACAGTTATCCGAAAATTTACGGCCAGCAGCCCTATTTATCTGGAGATTCCAACCGGATTCTCCAGAAGGCTGAAAGTATCAGTAAGGATCAAAAGGACGAATTTATTGCCATTGAGCATGTGTTATGGGCCTTATTATCAGGAAAAGATAAAGTAGCAGCCTTACTGAAGGAGCAGGGGATAAGTGAAAAGTACATGAAAGCAGCCATCGCAGAATTGCGGGGGGGAAACCAGGTAAAAGATCCTAATGCGGAAGGAAAATACCGCTCGCTCGAAAGATATTCAAAGAACCTGAATGGACTTGCTGCATCTGGTAAGATCGATCCTGTAATTGGACGGGATGATGAGATCAGAAGGGTACTTCAGATCCTGTCACGCAGGACGAAGAATAATCCCATACTTCTGGGAGAACCCGGAGTGGGAAAAACTGCGATTGTAGAAGGTATGGCACAGCGGATCGTGGACGGGGATATACCGGAAAACCTGAAATCAAAAACCATCATATCACTCGATATGGGATTATTGATCGCAGGTGCCAAGTACAAGGGTGAGTTTGAGGAAAGGTTGAAGGCGGTAATCAAGGAAGTAACCGATTCAGAAGGTGAAATCATTCTGTTTATAGATGAAATCCATACCTTGATCGGGGCAGGGGCCAGCGAAGGAGCCATGGATGCGGCCAATCTCCTCAAGCCGGCCTTATCAAGGGGTGAATTACATGCGATAGGTGCTACTACCTTAAAGGAATACCAGAAATACATAGAAAAAGATAAAGCACTTGAAAGAAGGTTCCAATCAGTCATGATCGATGAACCGTCTGTCCAGGATTCTATATCCATATTAAGGGGGATAAAGGAAAAATATGAAGTGCATCACGGTGTCCGGATCAAGGATGATGCAGTAATTTCAGCCGTTGAATTAAGCAGTCGTTACATTTCCGACCGGTATCTTCCGGATAAAGCCATCGATCTCATGGATGAAGCGGCTTCAAAATTGCGTATTGAGATCGACTCTTTACCTGAGGAGTTGGATGAACTTCAACGCAGGATTACCCAGCTTGAAATAGAGCGGGAGGCCATCAGAAGGGAAAAAAATAAAAAGCTGGAAATCGATCTGAGTAAACAGATTGCTGAGTTATCGGAAAAAAGAAACACGTTGAAAGCCAAATGGGAAAATGAAAAAGAGGTCATCAAAGGAATCCGGGAAGAAAAAGAAAACATCGACCGGTTTAAATTCGAAGCTGAACAGGCTGAGAGAGCCGGTGATTTTGGAAAAGTGGCTGAAATAAGATACGGCAAGATTGTGGAGAGCGAAAAGAGACTGGAAGAACTCAAGAAAAAGATGGAAGAGAACCGGCATGATTCACCTCTTTTGAAAGAGGAGGTTGATGCAGAGGACATTGCGGAGGTGGTAGCAAAATGGACGGGGATTCCTGTGACCAAAATGCTCCAGAGTGAACGGGCTAAATTACTTATTTTGGAAGAGGAATTAAGTAAAAGAGTCGCAGGGCAGGAGGAAGCCATTCATGCCTTATCGGATGCTGTAAGAAGAAGCAGGGCTGGATTACAGGATCCCAGAAGACCAATCGGTTCCTTTATATTCTTCGGGACAACCGGCGTTGGAAAAACTGAGCTTGCCAAATCGCTGGCAGAGTTCCTTTTTAACGACGAAAATTCAATGATCCGGATTGATATGTCAGAATATCAGGAGAGACATACGGTGAGCAGATTGATCGGTGCTCCTCCGGGATATATCGGATACGACGAAGGGGGACAGTTGACCGAAGCCGTAAGAAGGAAACCTTATTCGGTAATCTTATTGGATGAAATCGAAAAGGCTCACGCGGATGTTTTCAATATTTTGTTGCAGGTGCTGGATGAAGGTCGGCTAACGGATAATAAAGGACGGGTGGCTAACTTCAAGAATACGATTATTATTATGACCACTAATATCGGATCGCACCTTATCCAGGAAAATTACAGCCGGATGACCGAATCGAATGAACTTGATATTTTCGAACAAACACGGGAGGAAGTATTGAGCCTGCTTAAAAAGTCGGTCCGTCCTGAATTTCTCAACAGGATCGATGATATAATCATGTTCAGGCCTTTATCGAAGCGTGATCTACGGAAGATCGTTGATATTCAATTCAGGCAGATCCAACGCATGCTGGAAGACAATGGAATTAAATTGGAAGCGTCTTCTAAAGTACTGGACTACATTGCAAAAATAGGTTTTGATCCGCAATTCGGTGCCAGGCCGTTGAAACGAGTGCTCCAGAGAGAAATATTAAATAAATTATCAAAGGAAATCCTGGCAGGTCAGATTAGGAAAGATGGGATCGTCGGAATTGACCTCGGTGGCAAGCCACCAGAACTCCGCCGGGTTGACGGCCTCAGTGGCTGCCTTCGCCAGCTTGCGGTAGTCCACCGCTCGTACGTAACTTCGGCCCAGGCGGCTGATGGCCGTCCGGACCATGTCCGCGTCCACGTTCGAAACCATTTCCTTCCAGGCCGGGCCGTCATTTTCCTCGATCTCTTCTTCG
>Ga0209536_100007303_pt1 | contig 16772 bp, 17 predicted proteins | sample DeeMarSeWOR28_12_FD_187461 | JGI IMG/M metagenome (GOLD analysis project Ga0209536, IMG submission 187461) | Marine sediment microbial communities from White Oak River estuary, North Carolina - WOR-2-8_12 (SPAdes) (version 2) | ecosystem: Environmental > Aquatic > Marine > Intertidal zone >... | reverse complement strand
CTAAATTAACTAGTTAATTTAGCAAATCAAACGAATACACTTATGGGACTCGTGACTGCGAAAATCCTTGGGATGGCCAACCGCACTTCCTCTGGGGGCAGTTCCCCACTATCATTATCGACGATCGACTATCGATGGTCGATACTAGCATAACCAGCTCTCGACAGGCGGACAGATGAGAAGAGATGGTGCCCGCGAGTACCTGCCGCTCACTCCCGCGACCTTCCATATACTCGCAACCATTGCTGCGGGCCCGATGCACGGGTACGCCATCAAGCGTGAAGTAGAGGGTCGGACCGACGGCGTCGTTCGGCTCGGCGCCGGCACCTTGTACACGGGAATCCAGCGGATGGAGCGAGAAGGTCTCCTGGCCGAGTCACCTCCACCGCAGGAGAGCAGCCACGACGCGGGTTCCCGCTGGCGGTTCTACACCATCACGGACCTCGGCCGAGCGGTGCTGGATCTGGAGATAGCGCGACTCGAGAGCGACTTGTCGCTGGTGCGCTCCCGCATACCGCGCTCACACGCGAGACAGACACCATGAGGATGCAGCGGGGGCCAGGAGATCGCAGCCACATAGGTATCAGACTGCTGCTCTTCGGGTATCCCAAGTCGCTCCGACGCCAATGGGGTGCGGAGATTACGAGGTTCCTACACCACCAGCGCCAAGAGTCGCGGTGCGTAGATGGGGCTTTCGGCGCACGCCAGTTTCATCGACGGGTCGATCCAGGACATCTTGTTTGCCAAACGCACCCTGATCCGATCGCCGCTGTTCACCCTCGCCGCCGTGGCCACACGGCGCTGACAGGCCATCAACTATAGTTGACGGATCCATTAACAATAGTTAATGTACCCGCATGCTGCTTGAGCTCGGAAGAGAACTCAGCACAGCGAGGGAAGCCAAGGGCTTGTCGCTCGCAGCAGTGGCGCAGCCGGCCAAGATCTCGGCGGCGTATCTGCATAAGCTCGAGCGTGGCGTCGTCACCAGCCCTTCGCCCCGGGTCCTTGCTCGCATCGCGCTGGCCCTTGAGATCCCCTACCTCCGGCTGATGCAGCTAGCCGGGTATCTCGCTGAGACTCAGCTGGCCGAAGCTCAAATGCGTGAATCGTTACCCACGCCCCACCCGCTTGCCCACCAGCAGTTGACGTCGGAGGAGTGGCGTGCGGTCGGTGACTTCATCAAGCAGCTGATCGCCCAGAGAGACTCCCAAGCGGCCGAACCAGCTTAGGCCAACTTGGCAAGACTCCTGACCCATGAACCGATGACAATTTGAAGCTCACGCCTGAACGGCAACTCTCCCCCGCAGGTAAGTTCAGCTATCCTCGTCCGCCCTTTACCACCTTCGATCGCCCCCTTATGCATTCGTCAATCGTCAATCGTCAGCCATCAATCGTCGTGGGGCATTGCGCGTACACCAACGGAGACAAATAGGATGCCAGATGAAAACAAGTTCTCAGTGAGTCTCACGAGAACGACCAACTACCAGTTCACGGCTTCGTTCGACAAGCACTATCTGGAACCGTTGCCGCTCGACGAACCAAGGCCGCTCGGTGACGACAAAGGGCCCAATGCCTCGCGGCTCGTGGGCGCCGCGGTAGGCAACTGCCTCAGCGCGAGCCTGTTGTTCTGCCTGGACAAAGCCAAGCAGCGTGTGAACGGCATCAAGACGGACGTGTTGGGGACGTTGAGCCGTAACGAACGTGGAAGGTGGCGCATTACCCAACTCGACGTCCAGATCGCTTTGGATGTCGCGGCTGACCAGGCGGAGCGAGTGAAGCGCTGCCTCGACCTGTTCGAGGACTACTGCGTGGTGACTGCCAGTGTGCGGAAGGGGATTGCGGTCAACGTCTTGGTGACTGATCCACAGGGGAGAGAGTTGTATAGACAAGACGCGCCAGACGCGGTTGCGTAAAGCGATGGCCATTGTCTTGCTACTGCTTGGGGTGGTCATCGTCGTCACCTCGATGGACCTCACCATCAAGCGGGTCTACCGATATCCCAAGCAGCCACATGAGACCACCCCGGCAGCGTTCGGCATTAGCTTCGAGGAAGTCCGCTTTCCCACCAGGAACAACTGCCTCCTGTACGGTTGGTGTATACCGGCTCAGGACGGACCATCTGGTCCGAAACCAGCGGTGATCCTGGCTCACGGCTGGGGCCGGAATCTGGAACGTTTGATGCCGTATGTTCGAGCGCTTCACGTACTAGGCTGCAACTTGTTGGCGTTCGACCTGCGGAGTCACGGCAGCAGCGATCGGGATTCGTATCCCAACCTACTGAAGTTCTCACAAGACATCCGCGCAGCAGTCGACTTCGTGATGGATCACACTTCCGAGGAACCCACCGCCATCGGAGTCGTGGGTTTGTCCATCGGCGGTGGCGCGGCGATTCACGCCGCCGCTGCCGATGATCGGATACAGGGAGTGGTTGCGGTCGGGGCGCTGGCTCATCCCGCTGACGTCATGCGATGGGAGTTCACCAAGAGAGGCGTTCCGTACTACCCGGCCGGATGGCTGATGTTGAAGTACCTGCAGCTCAGAATGGGTGTGAACTTCAATCGTATTGCTCCCGCTAGCGTGATCCAGAATGCAGCCGCGCGGATTCTCCTGATTCATGGCGAACAGGATGCGGTGGTCCCCCTGGCGCACGGCAGGAGGTTGCTGCGTGCCGGTAAGGGTGAGACCACAAGGCTCTGGGTTGTTCCCGACAAAGGGCATAGCGACTGCCACGAGCATCCCGAGTTCTGGAACACGGTGGGCTCCTTCCTGCAAGAGACAGATCCGATCGCGCATCGCTGACCGGACACAGGACCCTGTGATCGCGCCCCGGTGATGGGTGGCGGACGGTGCCGCCCACTTGGTATGACGCAGGGTCGCCGTGCGTTTCATGACAGGGCGGGCGACGACCGCATAGCCGGCCCCGGTGCATCGGTGACCCTTCAGACAGGAGCCGGCGATATGGTGTTGTTGGGCGGGACGCTCCCGCTGATCCTCTCCGCGAACCTTCTGCTCCAGGGTCCTGCGCAGCCCGCGCTCCCTCAGGCGGGGACCCTCGTGGGCCGAGTCCTGGCGGCGCCAGACAGCCAGCCGGTGGCCGACGCCACCGTGCGGGTGGACGGTCGCGCCGAGGTTGAGGCCGTAGATGTTGGAGGACGGTTCACTCTCACGCTGCCCCCCGGCGTCTACGCACTCAGGGTAGAGGCCTTCGGGTTAGTCCCGGCCGAGCTGAGCGACGTACGGGTGTCCCTGGGCGACACGTCACGAGTGACCATTCTATTGCAGCGCCGGCCGTTCGAGTTGGCCACGGTCGTGGTGTCGCCCAGTGCGTTTGGGATCACGGAAGAAACGGCAGTCTCGGCCCAGACCCTCACCCGGCGAGATGTAGAGGCCAGCCCTCACATGGGAGCCGATCTCTTCCGCGCCATGAACCGGCTCCCGGGTATCGCCACCCACGACGTTTCAGCCAAGCTCCGGGTGCGGGGTGGGCCCGACGATCAGGTGCTCACCCTGCTGGACGGTCTCGAGCTGTACGAGCCCTACCACATGAAATACTGGGACGGCAGCCTGAGTGTGGTGGACCCCGATGCGGTGGGCAGCGTGGAGTTGCTCACCGGTGGCTTCTCCGCGGAATACGGCGATCGGCTCACCGGCGTGTTGTCCATGCGGAGCGTGACGCCACCGCCACAACTAGAAACTGCCCTGGGCGTAAGCACCACCAACGCGACCCTGCAGAGCTCCGGTGGATTTGCCGATGGCAAGGGAAGATGGCTGCTCCTCGCACGGCGGGGATTCCTCAAGTACGTGTTTGCCGTCACCGGAGTTAACAACGGCGGGGACCTGGAACCGAATTACTACGACGTCTTCGCAAAGACCCGGTTCGAGCTGGTCCCGGGCCACGTTCTCACGGCACACCTGCTCCACACGGGTGAGAATCTGCGGGCGGTGGAGGACGACAGCACCCTCATCGACGGGAAGTACGGCAGCAGCTACGGCTGGCTAACGTGGAATGCCTCTCTAGGACCGGCCCTCTCGGTAGAGACCATCCTGTCGACAGGCGGTGTCATGGGAGACCGCACGGGAGAGGACGACGAGGGCGGGGGTGCAACCCTCTCGGTCAGGGAGCAGCGCACCCTCAGCTTTCACGGCATCTCCCAGAATTGGAGCTACCAGCCCGCTCCGGCGCTGCTGTTCCGTTGGGGCGGAGGGTTCAAGGTCGGAGAGGCCGAGTACAGCTACTTCCGCCGCGGCACGTCCTATCGTCCCAACCTCGAGCACTACACCGGCTATCCCTGGAGCCTCGCGCTGGACCGGGTGGGCGTGACGGCGGACCCCTCCGGCAACGAGGCGTCACTGTACCTATCCAGCCGGGCTCGAGTGCTGCAGTCTCTCACAACGGAGATCGGTGTCCGTTACGACCACATCTCATACACCGACGACCGGAGTCTGTCGCCCCGGGTGGCCGTAGCCCTGGAACTCGACCGGAGGACGACCCTTCGGGGCGCATGGGGGCATTACTACCAATCCCAAGGGCTCCACGAGCTGGCGGCGGCCCACGAGGACCTGACCTTCTATCCGGCCGCCCGAGCCGAGCACCGCATCGTCGGTCTGGAACACCGACGCCCGGGCGGCACTACCTTCCGCCTGGAGGTTTACCAGCGCCTCATCCGGGACCCGCGCCCCGAGTACCGCAATCTGGTGCCGGAGGTGGAGGGGCTCTGGGAAGAGAGCCTGTCCGACATGATCCGCCTCGCTCCGACCCGAGCGCGTGCCCGAGGTGTGGAAGTCTCGGGGAAGGGACGGTTCGGGGAGCGGCTGGCATGGTCCAGCAGCTATGCCCTGGCAAGCTCGGAGGATGAGATCGGCGGGCGGTGGGTATCCCGGCCCATGGACCAGCGGCACACTTTCACCGCGGAGCTGTCCATCCGGCCTACCTCCACTTGGTCCGTGAGCTGGGCCTGGAGCTTCCACTCCGCCTGGCCCTACACCCGGAAGTCATTCACCCTGGTCCCGGTGATGAACGGCTCGGGCGAGAGCGTGTTCCAACCCTCCTTCGGCCCGCTCTACCATGAGAGGATGCCCGTCTACCACCGCCTGGACACCCGCGTGACAAAGCGGTTCGACCTCGGACGGGGTTCGCTCTTGGTGTACCTCGATGTCTTCAACGCGCTCAATCGGGACAACCCCTTGGCCGTGCATACAGACGTCTTCTGGAACCCGACCCTACAACAAGGGGAGTACCTGGACCGCGTCGAGGCGCAGCTCGGCGTGCTTCCGACCCTTGGGCTCCGCTGGGAATTCTGACCATGGCACACTCTACGGCGCAACGGAGAGCGGTGGGTTGGCGCGAGGCCCGATCCCGGGCCACTGACCTCGTCCTGGCACTCTTCCTCGCAGGATCCCTCGGCGGGTGTCACGACGCCTTCGCGCCGATCCCCGAGGCGACGGACCTCCTCGACCGTCTGAATGAGCTGCCGGGGGTCACGGCCTCGGAGTTTCCCTCCTCCCTCGGATTCGGCCGGGCCTTCGAGCTGGACATCGTGCAACCGCTGGATCACCAGGATCCGAGCGGCCGCAGCTTCATCCAGCGGGCGTACCTGACCCACACCAACGAGTCCGATCTCATGGTGTTCGCCCCGAACGGCTACGCTTCAAACTGGGGGTCGAGCCAGGAGCTTGGGGTCATCCTCCGCACCAACACCCTGAACGTCACCCACCGCTTCTTCATCGACTCGGAGCCCGATCCCATGGAATGGCGGTACCTGGACGTGCGCCAGTCTGCGGCTGACCACCACAGGATCGTGACCCTGCTCAAGCAGATCTACTCCGGGAAATGGGTCAGCTCGGGGGCCAGCAAATCCGGGGAAACCGTGCTGTTCCACCGCCGGTTCTATCCCGGCGATGTGGACGCTTCGGTGGCCTACGTGGCACCGCTCCTCTTCTCCGCCGAGGATCCCCGGTTCCAGCCCTTTCTCGAGGCCATTGGAACCGCTGAGGAACAGGCGGCCATCCGCAGCTTCCAGCGCAGGCTCCTCCTCGCCCGGGACAGCTTGCTCGGGCGGTTCGAGGCCTGGTACGGGGCTAACGGTCATACCCTTTCACTTCCGGTGGGGCCCACCTTCGAGGGCGAGGTGATGGGCTACGAGTGGGCGTTCTGGCAGTACACGCGCAGGACGATCGCCGACATTCCGGGACCCGAGGCGAGCTACGACGAAATGCTGGACAACCTCGCCGTGGTGAGCGGCATCGGGGGCTCAGCGGACCGCAACCGGTACTACTACCGGCCTTATGTATACCAAGCGTACACCGAGATCGGCTATCCAGCGCGGGACTTCTCCTACTTAGCGGACCTTCTGGTTTACGAACCCGTCTCCATCCGGGAGGAGTACGACTTCCCGCCTGACGTGCCGCTGGACTACCGGCCGGAGGTGATCCCCGACATCCTGCAGTGGGTCCAGACCGAGGGGAACAACATCGTATTTATCTATGGGGGTGCCGACCCATGGACCGGAGGAGCCGTCGAGCTGATCGGCCAGACCAATGCCCTGAAGATCACTAGGCAGGGCGCCAACCATCGTGTGCGCATCGCAGACTTGGTGGAACGTGACTTGGTGTTAGAGACACTCGGCGGTTGGCTGGGATTGGACCTGAATGCCCGGGTTTCCTGGCCGCTCCCCACCGCGACATTCGACAGCCCGAAGGCAGGGGATCTCATTGTGATCCAGCCGCCACGGAGAGGTTTGGGGCTGGGCGGGTAGGGCAACCTCCGCGCGACGCGCAGTGCGGCTTTCGCACTACGCAAAGCGACACGAGATCAGGCGCCCACAAGCGGGAGAATGACGCGAACGCCCCACTTAGCTACCTCAGCGGACGGTCCGGACTCCAGCCACCGGACTTTGGTCCCGCGTCTACGACGCGTCGGAAGCGTAGTAGGGATTCGCGCCAGAGGCGTGGTCAGTGACGTCCCTGACTCCTTTGAGCCCGGGGATGGCCCGCTTGAGCGTTGCCTCCACACCTTGCCTCAGCGTTACTGTCGCCATGCCACACCCATGACACCCACCCATGAGGCGGACTATCACAGTGGCGTCCTGCACGTCGATCAGCTCGATCTTGCCCCCATGCTGCGCCACCACCGGATTCACCTGAGTGCGGAGAATTTCCTCCACGACGCCGTAAATGGCATCGTCATCCGCCGGCTCAGGCCCGGGAGTCGCCGACTCCTCTTGACGAGCGGCACCGGTGTTGACGGCGTAGCGTACCTGGGGTTCCAGCACGCTCCACGATACTGCCGGATCCGATTTCACAACCGTGAGAACGTTGCCAGAGACAATCACTTGCTCTATCCCGCTGATGCCCAGCACGGCCTGAGCGACCGGAGAATCGGCAGCATCCTCCTGCGCCGAGTACACGGTGACTCCCGGTTTCTCAACCGGACGGCTCAGAATGAACTTGCAGCGTATGTCGTCGACGGGCTCTGCCGTCAAGTCAATAGGAGTAGCCATATATCAATGTACCTCCTGCCGGAGCCGGGGTATCCCGAGGCCAGCCCCTTAGGCTAGAACCTCTCGAATCTCCCCCAGCGCCCACTCTAGTGTCTCTTGCTCAATAACCAACGGAGGAGCAAACCGTATCACCTGCTCATGGGTCTCCTTGGCGAGGATACCACGCTTCATCAGGGCCTCACAGAAGGGACGCGCCGTGCCACTTTCGTCGCGTACAACGACGCCGACCAGCATGCCCTTGCCCCTTACCTCCGACACGTGAGGGGATCCGATAGCCCGGAGTTGATCCATGAACCAGTTACCCATCTCGTTGGCACGTTCGGGGAGCCGCTCCTCGACGAGCACTTTGAGAGAGGCCCGGGCGATGGCCGCACCCAACGGGTTCCCACCAAAGGTCGACCCATGGTCGCCCGGAGCAAAAACATCCATCACTTCCCGGTCCGACAGCATGGCCGAAACCGGATAGAAGCCACCGCTCAGCGCCTTTCCCACCATTACGACATCAGCTCTCACGTCCTCCCAATCGCTGGCGAACCAGCGGCCCGTGCGGCCCAGTCCAGTCTGGATCTCGTCAGCCATGAACAGCACGTCATTGGCATGGCACAGCTCAAAGGCGTCGCGCAGATATCCTTCCGGAGGTATCACTACGCCACCTTCCCCCTGGATGGGCTCGACGAGGAAGCCGGCGGTGTTGGGAGTAATCGCGGCTTTCAAAGCTGCGGTATCACCATACGGAATCGTAATGAATCCGGGAGTCAACGGTCCGAATCCGTCCCGATACGACGCCTCGGTGGAGAACGACACGATGGTGGTGGTCCTGCCGTGGAAGTTGTTCTCACAGACGATGATCTCCGCCCGATCGTCGGGGATGCCTTTCACACGATAGCCCCAGCGTCGCACGGCCTTGATGGCGGTCTCCACCGCTTCCGCCCCAGTATTCATCGGCAACGCCTTCTGATACCCGGTCAGCTCACACAACTCCCGCAAGAAGGGTCCCATCTCGTCGTTGTGGAATGCCCGAGAGGTGAGTGTCAGCCGGTCCAGTTGCCGCTTGGCAGCCTGAATGATCGCCGGATGGCGGTGCCCCTGATTGACTGCCGAATAGGCGGACAGACAGTCGAGGTACTTGTTCCCTTCCACGTCCCAAACCCACGCACCCTCTCCCCGTTCGAGAACTACCGGAAGCGGATGGTAGTTGTGAGCGCCGTACTGGTCGGCCTCGGCGATGTAGTCTGCGGTACTTGGCATGGTCGCTAAGCTCTTCTCACGCGTTCGGTTGACTGTTTGACCACCTGCCAGATCAGCTGTACAGGGTGCTCTGCAACGGGTGCAAGCCTCAGCAACCTACATGCCAGGTGACCAGGAGTAAACTGGGATGGTGAGGCATGGCGACCGACACCGTCTTTCACCGTCTCAACAACAACACCGCGTACTTCTCCTCATCATCGGTGAACACGCGCCGCAGTTCAAAGCCGAACCGGGCCAGGTCGCGCCTGATTTCGTGCAGCACGAATTTCTTGCTGATCTCGATCCTTACTTCTTCCCCGGCTGGAACCTGCACCGCTCGTTGGAGCGGAGCGATCGAGACCACCTGCTCGGTGAGAAAGCGAACCCGGACGTCGACCTGTTGCCGCTCTGCGTCGTAGGTCGCGAAGTGCTCAATCCCAGCCAGGTCGACACCGGCACCGAGCTCCCGGTTCATCCGCGCAAAGATGTTCTCCGTGAACTGCGCCGTGACGCCGGCGGAGTCGTTGTAGGCTGCCTCGAGTACCGCCGCATCCTTGACCAGATCGATACCCAGCAGAAAGTAATCCCCCGCTGACAGACTGTCCGAGATGCTACACAGGAACTCGGCTGTCTCTTCCTCACTGAGGTTTCCCAGCGTGCTCCCGAGGAACAGCACTAGCGACGGAGAGTGTTCGCGGAACAGTGAGAAAGCCAGCTCATACTGACCCACGATGCCCACGACCTGCACTGTGGGATGCCGTGCAGTGATGTTCCGAGCCGCGATCCTCAGAGCGGACTCACTGATATCCACGGGCATGTATCGCACGTGGTGACCGTTCCTGCTATACGCTGCAAGCAGGTAGTCAGTCTTGACCGAAGTGCCGGACCCAAGCTCAATCAGCGTTACCTGCCCGGTCTCTTCCTGTATGTCAGCAGCGTGTTGCGCCAAAATCGAGGCTTCCGTGCGAGTGAGATAGTACTCTGGAAGCTGACAGATCTTCTCGAACAGTTCGCTACCTCGGTGGTCGTACAAGTAACGACAAGGCAGCGAGCGTGGATTGGCCGTCAACCCCGCAGCCACTGCTGTTGCGAATTCTAGGACCGGATCTCCTGCCGGTCGTTCCAGGACCACGAACTGGTCATGTGCACCAGCCTGCCATGAAATGCGATCTCTCCGGGTAATGACGGCGCTTTCGGGCATGCGAAACACTTTCGTGGGAATTCTAGGGAGCGTGCGAGGTGAGTTCTGGTTTTTTGAACCTACGAAACGGCGCCGATCCATGCAAGTTCGAGTCAACGAGTTGCCGCAGCTCGCTATTCATCAACAATCCAGGCACCTCAGGCGTACATAGTGTGTAGTGCTGCGAGCACTTGGCGTCACAGCGGTTGGTGCCGTGCCACGACCCGACTATCTTCCGAGACCGCCTAGCTAACCGAGCACACGGTCCCCAACATGAAGACTACACTGAGGACTGCATGAATAGATTGGCAACAAGCATCGCTATGCTCTTCGTGGCCTCGCTGGCACCACTTGTTGCGGCCGGAGCCCAGCAGCCTGCTCCCACGGCAGAAACACCCGCAGGCCTCCGAGTGTTCCTCGACTGCCAGAGAACTCGCTGCGACCAGAATCACTTTCGCCGCGAAATCGGCTTCGTGAACCACGTACGCGATCGCCGCGACGCCCAGGTGCACGTACTCATCACGTCGCAGAGCACGGGCGGAGGCACCGAGTACACCTTCCTATTCATCGGGCTACAGGATTTTGCCGGAACGGTAGACACGCTGCGATTTGTCACCAGTGCGACTGACACGGAAGACGAGAGGCGGGAGGGTCAGACGCAGACGATCAAGCTCGGTTTGATGCACTACGTGGCCCACACTCCAATCGGCAACCTCGTCAACATCTCGTACCGAGCACCCGACCAGATCGTCACGACCGGCCAGGCCGTCAACGATCCGTGGAACTTCTGGGTGTTTCGGATACAGGCGGGCGGAGACATGGAGAAGGAGAGCAGCACCGCCGACTACTCGATCAACGGCTCCATCTCGGCAGATCGGACAACTGAAACATGGAAGACGTCGTTCGGGCTGAGGGGAAACTACAACGACGAACGGTACGAGGTGGAAGAAGATTCCACGATTGTCAGCACGACGGCCGACTGGAACACAACCGCTAGGATCATCCGCAGCGTCGGCGGCGATCACTGGGCGGTGGGGACGGAAGTGTCTGCTTCCAAGTCCACCCGCTACAATCAGGACTTGGCCCTGCGTGGGCGTGCTGCGGTGGAATACAGCTTTTTCCCCTACGCGGAGTCCACCCGTCGGTCTTTGACACTCTTGTACACGGTAGGTGTGGCTCGCTTCGACTACGAGGAGATGACGCTGTTCGAGAAGACGGAGGAAACGACGGGTGAGCAGGAGCTCACGCTCTCCCTTTCTGCCATCCAGCCCTGGGGCTCGGTGAGCACGTCACTCGAGGGGTTCACCTTTCTCCACGATCTGAAACAGCATCGCATCGAGCTGTCGGGCCGCCTGAGTTTTCGGCTCGTGCGCGGCCTGGACTTCAACATGGGTGGCAGCGTGGCGCGGATCAAAGACCAGATCTACCTCTCGGCCGAGGGTGTTTCGGAAGAGGAGATCCTGCTGCAGCGGCGCCAGCTGGGAACGGATTTCCGGATCGACACCAACTTCTCACTGAGCTACCGATTCGGGTCGATCTTCAACAACGTGGTGAACCCGCGGATGGGCGGTGGCGGCGGAAGAGGAAGGTTCTTCTTCTAGCAGGGAGCAAGGAGCAAGGAGCAGGGAGCGGAGAGCAGGGGAGCGGGGAGATGAGAGCAGGAGCACAGGCCCGTGTCCGACAATCCCAGCACGTTCAAACCGGCATATTTGTCGCTGCCCCGTAAGGAAATCCGCCGGCGTGCCGAGCTTGCTGTAGCGTCGCTGGCAGAGTGTCGGGCGTGTCCGCGGGATTGTGGTGTGAACCGCTTGGAAGACAAGTGGGCCGCCTGCAAGACGGGCCGCTATGCGCTAGTGACCAGCTGCTTCCCTCATCTCGGCGAAGAGGACTGCCTGCGGGGCTGGAACGGTTCGGGCACCATCTTCTTCGGCCACTGCAACCTGCGCTGCGTCTTCTGCCAAAACTACGATATCAGTCAGGCAATCCGGCCCGGCCCGGCTGCATCCGGATCGCCGCCGGGTGAGATCGCGCAGCTGATGTTGTCGCTCCAGGGTCGCGGATGCCACAACATCAACTTCGTCACACCAGAACACGTCGTTCCCCAGGTAGTGGAAGCCCTGGCGCAGGCAATCGAGCTGGGCTTGAGCATTCCGATCGTGTACAACACCAGCGCCTACGATTGCGTGGAGAGCCTCTCACTGTTGGACGGGATCGTCGACATCTACATGCCCGACCTGAAGTACTGGTCCAAGAAAAAGAGCAAGCGCTACTTGATGGCTGGGGACTACCCCGCAGCTGCGCTCGCGGCGGTACGCGAGATGCATCGGCAGGTGGGCTACTTGACGACGGATGCGGACGGACTGGCCACCCGCGGCGTTTTGATCCGCCACCTGGTCATGCCCGGCGCTCTGGACGAGACGAGATCGCTACTCACCTGGATCGCGACTGAGCTGGGGCCCAACACCTACGTCAACTTGATGGACCAATACAGACCGGCGGGCAAGGTGTCAGCGGGCAAATATGCAGAAATCAATCGCCCGGTCTCCTCGGAAGAGTTCCGCGCGGCGTGGCAGATAGCCCAAGGTCTGGGATTGAGACTGGACTCGCGCCGAGAGTTGACATTCATGCGGCGGTATCGCTGACCGCAGCTCCCAACCGAGGGAAACGAAGGCGGCAGGGCAGTAGCTATGCCGCCCTCCTACCGCCCTTTGCCGCCATCTACCGCCATCTACCTCATGGATTCACCAACTCCGCACGTACCGCCAGGATCAGGGTCTCATTGCGCGGCCCCGATTGAGAGCTACCGAGCACTACCGTCTGGCCCGTGCGCACAGTCACAGTCGTCTGGAGCAGCGGTCCTTCCTGGGAATCCCACACCCCTACCTCGATCCGCACCGTGCTGCTGTCACCCATGCCCCGAATGTCTCGTATGTGAGCCCTGATGCCGAACGTCTGACCCCCTCCTGCCGCCTGCTGTTGTATGTCGCTGCCCTCCAATCCGCCGAGCATCGCCTGGGCCAGCAGTCGGTAGCCGCGGAACCGAAACAGCCTGCGTAGCGCTGATTCCAAGTCGGCTATCGCCGAATCCGTCTGAGCCGCACCGTTTGCTTCGATGATCTGGAAGTGCAGCTGCACCATCGGAGCAGCCCTGTCGTACTGCTGCAGCACGCGGGCGATCTTGTCCAGGTTGTCCTCGGTCTCCCGCACGGTAAGAAGATTCCCTGACATACCGACCATCCCGCTCCCATTCGGCCTCTCGAAGTACACGTACGGCTGGATCAGCTGGGCAGCCGCTTCAGCCTCGAGGTACTGCAATTCGAAGGTCCTGGTGTCGAGCGACGGGCCACGCGTGCAAGACAAAAACCCGACGGCGAGCGACATCGCCGCTACTCGGCTCGCTATGTTATGCATGATTAGTCATCTCCCTTGTCGAAGAACCACACGACCATTACGTCCGGCCGATCATTGATGTCGAAAACCACGACGTCTTTCCCAAACGGCGCCACTACGTCGAGTCCACTGCTCACAACGGAAGGTGGCGGTTGCCAGAGCTCACCGGGTAGCTCCGGCCCACCGTTGCCGAACAGCAACAACCCAGCCGCGCCGGTCGCAGCCGCGAGGGACGCTGCCGCCCACCAGCTGCGCTTCCGACGCACGGCAGTCGCTCTCATAGTCGCCGACTGCAGTGCCACATCCACCGTTGTGCTGGGCTGCACAACCGACAACCCCTTCTCGAGTGTCACCTGGGCCTGCAGTATCCGAGCGGCCAGCGCGTGGCAGCTGTCACACGCCTCCAGGTGCTCCGAGAGCTCCGAAGCGACCACGCAGCTAAGCTCCGCAGCATCTGCTTCCAGCAATTGCTCACGGGCGTCAGCACAGTTCATTCGGTCATTCCTCCACCAACTCTGGATGTCGCTCGAGAATTGCGCCTCTCAGAGCGCGACGGGCCTTGCACAGATTGGCCCGCACTGTGACGGCCTTCATGCCCAACATTCTCGCGATCTCACTGGGCGAGAAGCCTTGCAGGTCGGCCAGATCGAATACCTCTCGCTGTCGTATAGGCAGTTCTTGGAATAGAGTCCGCACCACATTCGCTGCCTGCGCACCATCGAGTTGTGCCATTTCGTCAGCGTCATCGCTATCATGCACCGCGACCTCAGTCGCGCGACGTTTGAGCCGTAACACCCTGCCCACCTTACGTCCGTGTTGTAACGCAGCATTCCGGGTAACCTGGAACAGCCAGCTGGTGAACCGGGCACTACCCGTGTACGTCTTGAGCTTGCGGTGCAACACCACCAACACCTCTTGGGTAACGTCATCCGCATCGTCTGGGTCACCGGTCTGCACCCATGCCCAGCGGTAGATCTGTTGGTAGCAGTGGCGCACTAGACTCTCGAACGCCGTGCTATCTCCGCCTTGCGCCCGCTCCACCAGTGCTTCCACCTCCCGTGGCTGCGGGTCAGTCCGATTCAACAGGGCTCCGAAGCATCCGCGATTGGCCTCCCAATGATGAGATGAGAGATGTGGCGCCAGCGTTTACCGCCGTCTTCTTGCGCCTCATCGCTCAGTGGTTAAGATCTCCCGCTGAGACAACCGACGTCCACCCGCTCGAATTGAAATGGTCAAGTTCACCCCGTTAGACTGGTTCTGGGCCGGCGCATTCCTGTTGTTGATGGTGGGTGGTGCAGCCTTCTTCTACCGGCTGGCCCGGCGCTCCGAATCCGACTTCTTCTTGGCAGGCCGTGGCCTGCCCTGGTGGCTGCCTGCTTCCTCCGTGTTCAGCACCCATACGGCGACCGACACGCCAATGTGGGTGACCGGAGTGATCTATGCCCACGGGTTACGGGGCCTCTGGTACACGTTCTTTACAGCGTGGACGGCCATCGCATCGTTTGTATCAGCCCGCATCTTCCGCCGCGCGCTCGCCTATACGCAGGCAGAGTGGCAGATCTTGCGATTTGGCGGCTTGGGTGCCGAACTGCTCAGAGGTTGGATGGCCGGCTGGCAAGTGTTCATGAACATGTTCGTGCTAGGCTGGGTCGGGATCGCCATGGGCAAGGTGGGGAGCCTGGTGTTTGGCTGGCCCGTGTGGGTCGGCCTGGTGATTCCGAGCGCCATCACCGCTGTCTATACGTTGGGCGCCGGTTACTGGGGAGTCGTGATGGGCGACTTCCTGCAAGGCATAGTCGCCGTCTTCGCCATAATACTCGTCACCGTCGTGGGTTTGTTGGCAGTAGGTGGCGCCAGTGAGATCTCGGCGCGCCTGAGCGAGATGGGCGAGGCGTGGCGCCTCGACGTGTTCGCCTTCACGGGATTGTTCAGCGGCGACTTCCCGGCAGCCTGGTGGCTCACGATGCTGGTGATCGCCGTGATCGGCGGTTTTGGAATGGGCACCAGCATCGACTGGTACGTAGAGGCCCAACGCATCCAGTCCGCCAAGACGGTGCGTGATGCCAGCTATGGGTTGTGGGTTGGGGGTGCACTCACCTTGGTGCGGAACGGCTTCTGGGCCGCAGTGATCATCGCCTTCTTCGTGCTGGCACCCAACCTGACCTCCGTCGCCGACTACGAGCTGGGCTGGTTTCGAATGGGATTCGAGTTGTTGCCCGTGGGCATGGTGGGAGTGTTCATGGGCGCGATCCTGGCAATCCACCTGTCGACCATATCCAGCCACTTGAATCTCGGGGCGCTCTATTTCACCCGAGACCTGTACCAACGCTACATCAACCCGGCGGCGCCAGAGCGAAGGCTGGTATGGATGGGTCGTGCAGCGACATTCGTGCTGCTGGTGGGATCGTTCTTCTATGGGTTGATGATGGAGGAGATCACCGCTTGGCTGATATTCGCTCTGTGGCTCATGATGGCGGGTATCTGGCTGCCCAACATCCTGCAAGTTATCTGGTGGCGTTTCAATGCGTGGGGTTACCTGGCGTCGTGGGTGGCAAATTTGGGGGTATCATGGTTGGTGGTCTGGATCCTCCCGGCCTTCGGCGTCTTCCCACCGCTTCCCGATTACGTGCAGTTCTGGCTCCTGATGGCGTTGGGAGCTGTCGTGTTCATACCGGCAACGTTGCTGACACCGCAGGAGCAGATGGACCACCTCGTTCGCTATTACGTCCAGACGCGCCCGCTCGGCTGGTGGGGTCCGGTGCGACGTGAAGCTGAACGGCGCGGGTTGATTGCACCTGAAGAGAAACCGCACTCGGTGGGCCGGCCGCTCATTCGCAGGAACTGGACACCCGAAGATGCCGCTGACTGGAGCCGGGAGGATTGGATCGCCATCGTGCTGTCACCAATCGTGTACGCGCTGATCATTATCGGTGTGGCGCGGGTGCTACTCGGTCAATTGGATGGCGCAGTCATCACGCTGGCTGCCTTCGCCGGTGCCTGGCTGCTCTATTGGGTCATCGATCCGAAACTGAGAGCCGTATCGGTCGAGTACGAAGTGAAACAGGCAGGGTACCTCGAGGATCTGGAACGTAGCGTTCGGTGGAATTCAGGTGTTCCAACACCCAGCACGGAGGAGTAGAAACATGGACCGCGGACTCGTCACCCTAGTTGGAATGAGTATCGCCTACGTGGCCTCGTGCGCTGGTTTGGTATTCGCCTATTGGGGCTGGAAGAAGCACTTGGGACCCGACGCCAAGGAGGAAGAGGAGCAGTGACTGCGACTTTCGGGTCGGCGCTGACGGCGCTCGTACAAGCGAGCCAGCCCACTCCCCTGCCCGCGGAGTCCCCCTTGCGAGGCCTTCTCTGGAGCTACGTGGTGCCGGCAGCACTCCTTACCCTGGCCAGTGTGGGAACGCTGTTGCTCTACCGGCACTTTGCGCGACACAAGGAATGATGCGGTGGCGCACCGTCGTCTG
>Ga0209536_100007302_pt1 | contig 16773 bp, 12 predicted proteins | sample DeeMarSeWOR28_12_FD_187461 | JGI IMG/M metagenome (GOLD analysis project Ga0209536, IMG submission 187461) | Marine sediment microbial communities from White Oak River estuary, North Carolina - WOR-2-8_12 (SPAdes) (version 2) | ecosystem: Environmental > Aquatic > Marine > Intertidal zone >... | reverse complement strand
CGCGGCGGGGAAGGCGGCGCAGGCGAGGCCGGGAGATACCACCCGCGGAGCGTCACGGCGTCCGATGTCTCGACCGACACGACCTGCCCGTCGGTGATCCCGAACTCGGCGGGGGAGGGGAGCCGCCCACCCCGCCCGGGGAAGGCGACGCGGTCCTGGAATCGCCAGGCCAGGAAGATCACGACGGCGTAGGCCACGACCAGCAACGCGATCCCGCGCAGGGCGAGGGTGAGGAAGCGAGCGCGGCGCGGCATGGCGATGCCTGAGATCCTCCGTCGTCAGGTGAGCGGTCGCATCAGGTAGCGGTCACCCGATGCGCCGCAGCGCAGGCGCGACGTGCCGCGCCGACCCAGACGCGCACCTCCGCGCGCGTGGGCCGCTCGGCCGGCCGGGGTGCGCTCGGCTCGCGGCGGGGAGTGGCGCGGACTGCGGCCCACAGTGGCCCCGGTGACCGACGCGCCAGCTGGCACACCGTGCGGACGTCCGCGGCCGCCGCGAGGTCGGCCGCATGCTCGGTCCCGATGCCGCGCAGGCTCGCCAGCCGTGCCAACTCGACGATGGCCGCCGCCCGTTCCGGAGGCAGTCCGCTGGCCGCCGCCACCGCGTAACCGTCCGCATCGGCGAGGCGAAACACCGAATGGTAGCCGTGTTCCCGCAGTGCGCGCACCTCGCTGGACGTCACGGTCGGCAGGCGTGCCAGGTGGGGGGTCGTCGAGCTGATCGTCCGGCGCTCCATCCCGAGCAGGACCGCGACGGCCATCAGCGCGGCGGCGAGCACCGCGAGGAACCGTCGCGGACGGCGCATCGTCACCGCCTCGCCGTTCGGGGGGATCGCGAGCCCCAGCACGCACAGGGCATGATACATGGCCCACGCCTCGAGCGCGAAGAACGGGAACCCCAGGAACCCGATCGGCGGCATTTCGAACAGCTTGGTGTGCTCCAGCCAGGGCACGGTGTAGATCCAGCGGGCACGCGACGAGAAGTTGAAGAACTCCCAGGCCACCCCAATCAGCACCCCGCCCACCATGAGGCGGGCGATCCTCCCCCAGTCGCCCCGCTCGATATCCCGCAGCAGCGACCATTCGGGGCGGTGCCGGCGGACGAACGGATCGACGATCAACCAGGCGGATCCCCAGATGAGCGGAAACAGGAGGTCGGGCCGGAGCAGGGAGCCGATCCCCATGGCGATGCCGAGGCCCGCAATGGCCGGCATCTCCCAGGCGCGCGCGCTCACGGGTCGCGTTCGCCAGCGGCGTCCGATGCCCCACGACGCGAGCCAGCGCTCGACGAGGACCACCGCCGGGACGACCGTCGCGAACGACAGCAGGATGCCGGCCCAGCGCTCCGGCATCGCGGCCGGGAGAAACACGTAGTACCAGTTGCGCAGCCGGAAGTTCGCAGCCTCGAACACGAGCCAGATGGCGGCAGACCAGCACCCGAGGCTCAACGCCCGCCATGGATCGGCGAAGAGACTCGGGCGGCCGTCCCGCCGTCGGGCGCCCGTATCCAGCAGGAGCAGCGTGGGATACCACGCGAAGACGTAGAACCAGGTGGGGACCGGCTCCACACCGGCGCCGTTCAGGATCCAGGCAGCACCCAACGCGAGCAGCGCGATCGCAGCGACCATCGATCCAAAGCTGGTGCGACGGTCGCGCGCCCGCCACCCGCACGCCGCTTGCCGGATGCGCGTGACAACCGTTGATTCCGCGAGCATGTCGGATTTCGCGCTCGTCTGCGAGGGCCTCGTGAAGTGCTACGGCGACGTGACCGCCGTGGCGGGCCTCGATCTCCAAGTACGCCGGGGGGAGTGCTTCGGCATGCTCGGTCCCAACGGCGCCGGGAAGACGACCACCATCGAGGTGCTCCAGGGTCTCCTCGAGCCCGATGCCGGGCGCGTCGAGGTGCTCGGGCTCTCGTGGAAAGGGCATGCGGCCGAGCTGCGGCAGCGGCTCGGCAGTCAGCTCCAGGAGACGAGGCTGCCCAACAAGCTCACGGTCGAAGAGGTCGTGCGCCTCTTTCGGAGCTTCTACCGGCGGGCCAGATCGGGCGAGAGCGTGCTCGCAGAGGTCGGACTCGTCGAGAAGCGACGCTCGTGGGTGAGCAAGCTCTCCGGTGGGCAGCGCCAGCGACTCGCGGTCGCCTGCGCGCTCGTATCCGAGCCGGAGGTGCTGTTCCTCGACGAGCCGACCACGGGGCTGGATCCGCAGTCGCGGCGCCAGGTGTGGGAGATCGTGCAACAGTTCCGACGCCGGGGCGGGACCGTGCTGATCACCACCCACTACATGGAGGAAGCGCAGCGGCTGTGCGACCGCGTCGCGATCATCGACCAGGGGAAGGTGATCGCGCTCGGCGCGCCGGCCGAATTGATCGCGTCGCTCGGCGCCGAGCATGTGGTCGAGTTCTCCGTCGGGGACGGTGCGACGATCGGCGACGAGATCTACCTCGGGCTGCCGGGTGTCGAGGCCGTGTCCCGCGACGCCGGCAGCGTCCGGCTGACGGCGAGCCGGGTGCACGTCGTCGTGCCGCGGCTGATGCATTTGCTGCAGGATCGCGGGCTCGAGCTGCACACGCTGACGACGCATCACGCGACCCTCGAGGACGTGTTCCTCGCCCTGACCGGCAGGCACCTGCGCGATGGCTGACACCCGGCCGTCACCGATCGTTCAGCTGACCCTCTGGCGTCTGCGGGAGTTTCTGCGGGAGCCGGAGGCCCTGTTCTGGGTCTTCGCCTTTCCGATCCTCCTGGCGTTCGCCCTGGGCATCGCCTTCCGCAGCCGAGGTCCCCAGGCGATCCAGATCGCGGTCGAGGACGGTCCGCTGGCGTCCCTGACGGCGGCAGACTTGCGCCGCTCGCCCCGCCTCGACGTCCACGTCCTCGATTCCGCCGCGGCGCATGATGCGCTGCACGGCGGGCGCTTCGCCCTGGTCGTCCGCCCGGGCGCCTCGCCGGCCATCACCTACGATTCGACGCGGAGCGAAAGCGAGGTCGCGCGCCTCGTCGTCACCAACGCGCTGCAGGGAGCCGCAGGCCGGGAGGACCCGATCGCGATCCGCGGCGTCGGCGTCACCGAGCCAGGCGCGCGCTACATCGACTTCCTGATCCCGGGTCTCCTCGGCCTGAACATCATGGGCACCGGCATGTGGGGCGTGGGCTTCGGCATCGTCAAGAACCGAACCGAGAAGCTGCTCAAGCGGTTTCTCGCGTCACCCATGCGCCGCAGCGAGTACCTCCTCTCGTTCATCCTCGCGCGGTTGGTCTTCCTCGGGCTCGAGGTGGCCGCCTTGCTGCTGTTCGGTCACTGGGCGTTCGGCGTGCCGCTGCGAGGCTCGTTGCTCGTGCTCGCCGCGATCGTCGTCCTCGGCGCGATGACCTTCGCGGGCCTGGGAACGCTCGTGGCGAGCCGCGCCAGGACGATCGAGGGCGTGTCGGGGCTGATGAACCTCGTGATGGTGCCGATGTGGATCTTCTCGGGCGTGTTCTTCGCCTACTCCAACTTCCCGGATTCCGTGCAGGTCGCCGCGCGCGTGCTCCCGCTGACCGCGCTCAACGATGCCCTCCGGGCCGTGCTGCTCGATGGCGCCACGCTCTGGGGCACGGCCGCCGAACTCGGCGTGATGACGGCGTGGGCCGTGATCGCATTTGCACTGGCGCTGAAGATGTTCAGGTGGGAATGAGGAATCAGGAGGCAGAAGGCGGGGGCGGGCGGTCTCCGTCGGCACGGGCGGACGCCGAACCCGCGGTCTCACTCCTGACTCCTGACGCCTGACTCCTGTCTTCTGTCTCCTGAATCCTCCCAAACATCTCTTCCACCGCCTCCACGACGGCGTCACCGTGCGTCAACGGCAGCGCGTGGCCCGCGCCCTCCACCAGCCGCAGCCGACCCCGGGGCAGGCGCCGGGCGAGGTTCGCTCCCAGCTCCCGCGGGAACAGCGGGTCGTCGGTGCCGTGCAGCACGGCGGTGGGTATCGGCAGCGCATGCAGCCGATCCCGCACGTCGAAGCCGCGCATCGCAAGGCGGAACCCACGCATCGCGCGCCAGTCCGTATTGCGCCAGCCGGCGAGATCCACGGTGAAATCGGTCGGACGCTTCAACGACTGGAAGTCGACCCGCCCTTCGCATTCGCGGCCCGGGGAGAGGACGGCCTTCACCGCGCGGGTGACGAGCCGCAGGTTCCAGATCGGCATGATCCGGCGCATCCCCAGCCGGACCGCCCGGCCTCCCACGCGGGCCACGCGCAGCCGCAGGACGTCGTACATCGGCCCGGCCGTCGTGGAGACGAGGACGAGTCCGTCGGGCAGGTCCGGCTCGGGTCGGTGCACTTCCTCGAGGAGCCAACGGAGGGCGAGCATCCCGCCGAAGCTGTGCGCGACCACGACCCGCCGCCGTCGCTGCCACAGCGGTTGCTGTGCCAGCGCCGTCCGGAGACGATCGACGTAGAGGTCCATGGTGACCCGATGGTCGGGTGCATCCGGGATGAACTGACAGAAGTCGACAGAGAAGGACTCTGCCGCGAGCGGCGGCATGATGGTGCCGTTGAGCGTCATTCCCGGGAGTACCAGGACCACCGGCTCCGATTTGGACGACCGTCCCTCGCGCGTATCCACCGGCCCAGCGCTCATGACCGTGAAACTAGCTCCAGTTGACTCTCCCGGGCGTTCCCATTAGGGTTAACGCCGTTAAGTTAACGATGTTAACTCCTAGCGGTATTGTCGCATTGAGTGAGGACGGGACCGGTGGAGCCATGACGGTGAAAGAGGCGATGACGCGGCGTGGTGCCGAGTCGGAGCAGGCCATGCTCGATGCCGCGCGAGACATCCTGGCCGAACGCGGCCTGGAGGGACTCTCGATGCGCTCGGTGGCCGACCGGGTCGGCGTGACGGCGACCGCGATCTACCGGTACTTCCCTGGCAAGGAAGCGCTCGTCTCCCGCGTCGTGGAGCGCGGGTTCCAGCGTTTCGGGGAGTACTTGCGGGACGCCGGTGAGCGGCACCCGCACGGATCCCTCGAGCGGATCAACGCGCTGGGCGAGGCCTACCTCCGATTCGCGCTGGAGAACCAGGCCTACTTCCGGGTGCTGTTCAGCCTGGATCACTCGGATCGTCAGGCGATCGAAGACCTCCCCGACGGCGGCGGGCACGGGCTGCTGCGTCGGGCCGTCGTCGAGGCAATGGAGGCGGGCGTGATGCGGCGGGCGGATCCGGAAACGGTGGCGATGTATCTCTGGAGCGTGACGCACGGTCTGGTCACCCTGTCACTGACCTGTCGGATCGACGAGTGTCCGGAGTTTCGCCACGGACCGGTGACTGGGCCGGTGGATCTGTTCGCGGCGTTCGGGTCGTTCGTCCGTGACGGTTTGGCGACGCGGGCCGCGGGGCCGCGCGGTGAGCGGAACAAGGGGGGGGCGTGATGGGTTCGGCGAGGATTCGGTGGGAGGCCGGACGGGCCGCGATCGTGGCGGCGGTGATCGTGGCGTGCCCGGCGGCGGGCAGCGCCCAGTCGCTGCCCGCGGACGGCACCGTCCCGCTGCGGGCGGCGATCCAGGAGGCGTTGGCCAACAGCCCGACGGTTGCGGATGCCGAGTACAGCGTCGATGCGGCGAGACAGCAGGTCCGCGAAGCGTGGGCGAGCGCCCTGCCCGACATCGCGGGCACGCTGTCGTATTCGCGCAACCTGCTGGTACAGGAGATCTTCCTGCCCGCGGACTTCTTCCCCGGCGGCACGCCGGGCGACGTGCGGCCGATCCGCGTCGGGTCGGACAACACGTGGCAACTCGGACTCACGCTGACGCAGCCGCTCTTCCAGTACGAGGTGTTCGTGGGGGTCGGGGCGGCCAGTCGCTATCAGGCGGTGGAGGAGGAGCGCCTCCGCGGCACCACGCAGGAAGTCGTCACCGCGGTGCGCCAGGCGTACTTCGACGCCCTGCTCGCCGACGCGGAGCTGCGCCTGCTCGAGCAGAGTATCGACCGTGTCCGCCGGACGCTGGAGGAGACCCGGGCGCAGAATCAGGCGGGACTCGCCAGCGATTACGATGTGCTGCGCCTCGAGGTGGAGTATGCCAACGTGGCGGCGAACCTGACCCGGGCGCAGAACGCCGTGGCCGCGCGGACGCGCTCGCTGCTGGTCGAGATGGGCCTGCCGGCCGACGGGGCGATGCGGCTCGAGGGCCGGTTGGACGATGTGGTCCCGGACAGCGTGGCGGCGAACACGCCCGAAAACGTCGATCTGATTCTGCTGGCCGGGGTCCCCGGCGTGCTCGATCGCTCGCTCGAGGATCTGCTCGCCGTCGCCGCATCGGAGCGCTCCGACCTGCGCCAGTTGCGCGGCACGATCCTGCTGGAGGAGGCCCGGAAGAAGGTGGAGACCGCCCAGTATTTCCCGAAGCTCTCGTTCTTCGGCAACTTCAACATCCAGGCCCAGGAGAACGGGAGTCCGAACTTCTTCGGCGAGAACGCCAACCAGCGGACGAAGGCGTCGGCCGCGGGGCTGCGGCTCGAGGTGCCGATCTTCCAGGGCTTCCGCCGCTCGGCCCGCGTCGCCCAAGCCGAAGCATCGGTCCGGCAGAACGAGGTGCGGCTCGGGCGGGCCGAGCAGGATGCGCGGAACCAGATTCGCACGCTGTTCGACGCCGTGGGTGAGGCCCTCGATCGGGCGCGCAGCCAGCACCGCGCGGTGCAGCAGGCCCTGCGAGGCTTCGAGATCGCGTCGCTGGAGTACCGCGAGGGGATCGGATCGCAGCTGCAGGTCACCGATGCGGAAGAGGCACTGCGGCAGTCACAGTTCAATTACGCCCGGGCGATCTACGACTATCTGTCGGCCCGGGCCCAGCTCGAACTCGCCATGGGGTCGGTGCCCGAAGCGCCGGATCAGTTTCCGGTGACGTGGGCCCGCTAGAGGCATGCGCACGATGATTCGCTTCGCAGCAGGTAGGTGGAGCCGCGCCGTCACGGCCGCGGCACTCGTGGCCGTCGCCGGAACGGCGCTGGCTCTCGCGGGATGCTCGCCGTCGGACGGCGGCGCCGCCAACGCCCAGCAAACGGGTTCGGGCGACACGACCGGAGTCCGGGTGATCAACGTGGGGGTGACGCCAGTGGCGCGCTCGACGTTCGTCGATTACGTGCGGATCGTCGGGGAAGTCGCGGCGATGCAGGACGTCACGCTCTCCGCAGAGGAAAGCGGCACGATCTCCCGCTTCCTGGTGGAGAAAGGCGCCCGCATCGCCGCGGGGGACGTGCTTGCGAAGATCGACGACGCCGTCCTGCAGGCCCAGGTGGACGAGGCCCGGGCGATGGCCGAGATCGCGCGGGAGGAGTACGAGCGTCGCCGGCGCCTCTGGGAGGAGGACCGGGTGGGCAGTGAAATCGCATATCTGCAGACCAAGTCCGGGTCGGAGGCGGCGAATGCGCGGTATCGGACCCTGCAGGCGCGCCTGGACCGGACCGAGCTGCGGGCGCCGGTGAGCGGGATCTTCGACGAGAAATACGTGGAGGTGGGGGAGTTGGTCGCGCCGGGCACGCGGGTCGCGCGGGTCGTCGCGACGGCGCAGGTGAAGATCACCGGCGGCGTTCCGGAGCGATACGCCCTGGAGGTACGCCGCGGCGACAGCGCCATCGTGACGCTCGATGTCCTCCCGGACCGCACGTTCGTCGGGAAGATCCGCTTCGTCGGGGCGAGCGTGGACCCCGACAACCGCACCGTGCCCGTCGAGCTGGTGCTCGACAACCCGGGCGGCGTGCTGAAGCCGCAGATGGTCGCGAACGTCCAGGTGACTCGGGCCCGGCTGCAGGACGTCGTGGTCGTTCCGCAGGAACTCGTGCAGCGTACGGAGAACGGCTACCAGGTGTTCGTGACCGGCGACCGGGACGGGCGCCCGGTCGCCGTCGCCCGGCCGGTCGAGCTCGGGCCGTCCCAGGAGAACCGGGTGGTGATCCGATCCGGCCTGGGTGACGGCGACGTGCTGATCACCACGGGGTACCGCATGGTCGACGACGGCAGTCTCGTGCGTGTCGTCGAGGGCGGGGAGGGGCGATGACCGACCGTAAGGGCGACGGGCAGGACCGACCGCAGGATACCGGCTCCTTCCGGGTGCCGCGGCAGGGAATCGGGTCGGGCAAGGGCGGCGGGCCGACGCCGCCGGGAACGATTCCGGGGGACCACCGGCACAAGCGGAAGTTCAAGGAGTTCTGGCTCAGCTCGTTCGCGATCGATCACCCGACGAGCGTGATCGTCATGATGGCGATCCTCGGCCTCGCCGGACTCGTGTCGTACGTGTCGGTGCCGAAGGAGTCGATGCCGGAGTTCGTGGTTCCGAACATCATCGTCAACACGCTCTACACCGGCGTGTCGCCCACCGACATCGAGACCCTCGTCACCCAGCCGCTGGAGGACGAGCTCAACACCATCCCGGACGTCAAGACGATCTCCTCGACGTCGACCGAGGGCTACTCGAGCATCAACGTCGAGTTCGAGGCCGGGATGGACATGAACGAGGCGCTGCAGCGCGTCCGGGAAAAGGTGGACATCGCGAAGCCGGACCTGCCGGCCGCGGCGGAGGAGCCGCAGATCCTCGAAATCAACCTGTCCGAGTTCCCGATCATGCAGGTGAACATCGCCGGGCCGTACAACCTCGTACGCCTGCGGGATGTCGCGGAGGATCTGCAGGATCGGCTCGAGCAGATCCCGAGCGTGCTCGAGGTGCGCCTCGCCGGTGGCCTCGAGCGGGAAGTGCAAGTCGACGTCGATCTCGCGAGGCTCAAGTTCTACGACGTCGCGTACAGCGACGTGATCGAGGCGCTCGAAAAGGAGAACGTCACCGTGCCCGGCGGGACGATCGAGGTCGGCGACGTGAAGTATCTGGTCCGCGTCCCCGGAGAGTTCGAGGAGCCGGCGCCGATCGCCGATGTCGTCGTGACGACGCGTGGCGGTCAGCCGATCTACGTGCGGGACGTCGCCGACGTGGATTTCGGCTTCAAGGACCGTGAGTCCCTCGCACGACTCGACGGCGATCCCGTGATCTCGCTGGCGATCGTCAAGCGGAGCGGGGAGAACATCATCGAGACGGCGGAGCAGGTCCGCGCCGTGATCGCGGCCGAGACGTTCCCGCCGGGAACGGTGGTCAAGATCACGTCGGACCAGTCCGACAGCATCCGCAAGATGGTGAGCTCCCTGGAGAACAACATCATCTCCGGCCTCATCCTCGTGATCGCCGTTCTCGTCTTCGTGCTCGGCATTCGGACGGCACCGTTCGTGGGGCTCGCGATCCCGCTGTCGATGCTTCTCTCGTTCGTCGTGCTGAAGCTCGCGGACTTCTCGATGAACATGGTGGTGCTGTTCAGCCTCATCCTCGCGCTGGGCATGCTGGTTGACAACGCCATCGTCGTGATCGAGAACATCTACCGCTTCCGCGAGCGGCGCTTCGACCGCGTCCGGGCCGCGAAGTACGCGACCGGGGAGATCGCGGTGCCGATCATCGCCTCCACGGCCACCACGCTCGCCGCCTTCTTCCCGATGCTGTTCTGGCCCGGGATCGTCGGCGAGTTCATGAAGTACCTGCCGTATACGCTCATCATCACGCTCTCGTCGTCGCTCTTCGTCGCGCTGGTGATCCTGCCGACGCTGGCCGCGCGCATGCTGGACACGGAGGATGTGCCCGTCGGACTCACGCCGGGCATGAAGCGGCTGCTCATCGGCGTGACCGTGGCGGTGCTGCTGGGCATGCTGGTCGTCAACTGGCTCACGTCGGTGCTGCTGCTGCTCACGGGCGCCGCGGTCTACGGCTTCCACCGCTTCGTGGGCCATCCGCTGGGCCACTGGTTCATGGCCAAGGGGCTGCCGTCGTTTCTGGAGCGCTACGAACGACTGCTGCGCTGGGTGCTGGACCATCGCCTCCGTCTGGTGTTCGGCTCCGCCGGCACGCTCGTGTTCGTCGCGATCGTGTTCGGCTTTCTGAACGCCGGCATCGAGTTCTTCCCGGAGGACGTGCCCCCCGAGACGGTGTACATCCAGGCGGAGGCGCCCGTCGGCACCCGCCTCGAGGAGACCGATCGGGTGGTCCGGGATATCGAGGGCCAGCTGCGGGACATCTCCGGCCGCGACGACTTCAAGTCCGTCGTGGCCACAGTGGGCAGCAAGGTGAGCGCCGGATTCGACGGCGGGAGCGGAACGCAGCTCGCCACGGTCGCGGTGCACTTCATCGACTTCGAGTATCGCGGGCAGGACGCGTTCGTCACCCTCGATCACATCCGCCGGGAGGTCGGGCAGGGGCTGGCCGGCGCCGACGTGTCCGTCGAGCTGCCCAATCACGGTCCTCCGACCGGCCTGGCCGTGCAGGTCGAGATCAGCGGTGACGATCCGACCACGCTGCAACGCCTCGGCGCGGAGGCCGTGGGCCTGCTCGAGAGTTCCCCCGTCTTCGCCAAGCTCGATGGACTGGAGAGCGACATGGAGGGCGGGCGCCCCGAGATGGTGATCGACGTCGATCGCGAAAAGGCGGCGCTCTACGGGCTGAGCACCCAGAAGGTCGGGATGACCGTGCGCAGCGCGATCAACGGCACGCTCGCCTCCACGTACCGCGACGGCAAGGACGAGTACGACATCAGGGTGCGGCTCGCCAGGCAGTACCGGGAGGATCTGAACGCCCTCGGCGATTTGACCGTGACCGGTGACCTCGGGCAGATTCCGCTCTCGTCGGTCGCGCGCTGGTACGTGGGGAAGGGGTTCGGTGACGTGAAGCGGAAGGACCTCGAGCGCGTCGTGACCGTGTCGTCCGGGGTCAAGTCGGGCTACAACGCCAACGCCGCGCTGGCCGAGGTGCAGGACGTCCTGGCGGGGTTCGCCGAAGGATTGCCAACCGGGTACACCCTGCGCTACGCCGGCCAGCAGCAGGAACAGCAGGAGTCACAGGCCTTTCTCACCACGGCCTTCCTGATCGCCCTGTTCCTGATCGGTTTCATCCTGATCTCGCAGTTCGACTCGGTCACGAAGCCGCTCATCATCCTCACCTCCGTCCTCCTCTCGACGATCGGGGTGCTCATCGGCCTGATGGTGTTCCGCATGCCGTTCGGGATCATCATGACGGGCGTGGGGGTGATCAGCCTCGCGGGCGTGGTCGTGAACAACGCGATCGTGCTCATCGACTACATCGACATCCTGCGCACGCGCGACGGCCTGTCCCGACGCGAGGCCATCGTGAAGGCGGGCATCACCCGGTTCCGTCCCGTGATGCTCACGGCGGTCACGACCGTGCTCGGGCTGGTACCGCTCGCGATCGGGCTCAACATCGACTTCATCGGTCTCTACAGCCGGCTCCAGCCCGATTTCTATTGGGGAGGCGAGCAGGCCGCCTATTGGAAGGGGATGGCGATCGCCGTCATCGCCGGGTTGACGTTCGCCACGTTCCTGACGCTCGTCCTTGTGCCGGCGATGTATTCGCTGCTCGACGACTTCGACGACTTCGTGAAGAAGTACTTCACCCGGCCGTCGGAAGACGAGACGCTCAAGGCCTCGGGAAGCTACCGGCCGCTTGGTGGCGAGTCCAAGCCGTCAGTCAAGCCAGTCAGGGTATAACTCGGGCCGCCGGTCGCGCCAGAACAGCGTGCGGGCCGGCGAGCGCTCGCATGCCGACAGATCGAGGTCCGCGACGAGCAACTCCTCGCCCAGACGCGTGCCGCGGGCGAGGACCTCGCCCGTCGGGGCCACGACGAACGACTCGCCCGCGAACGTCAGGCGCTCCTCCGCCCCGACTCGGTTGCAGAGCGCGGTGAAGTAGCCGTTCTGAAACGCCGCCGTTCGCACCTCGGCCTCGTACATCCCCTCGGGCCACTCGTCGAGCGCGCCAGCCTGCGGAATCACCACGAGCTGTGCCCCGTGCACGCCGAGGGCACGCATGTACTCCGGAAAATGCCGGTCGTAGCAGATGGCCACGCCGATCCGCCCGATCGCGGTGGCGTACACGGGGGCCCCCCGATCTCCCTCGGCGTAGTACGCCCGCTCGTGAAAGCAGGCGTACTCCGTGATGTGCACCATCCGCGTCACACCGCAGAGCGACCCGTCGGCATCGTAGACCGGCGAGCTGTCGAAAAACCGGCCGTCGGCCGCCTCGTACATGTTGAAGACGGTCACCAGGCCCAGCTCCCGCGCCTTCGCCGCGATACGATCGCTCGTCGGACCGGGGATCGGCTCGGCGTAGCCGGCGGCGCCGTCGTGCCTCGCGAACTGGGGGAAGAACGGCATGAGCGCCAGTTCCGGGACGCAGAACAGTTCGGCGCCCTGCCGCCGCGCCTCCTCCATGGTCCGCAAGAGCCGGCGCAGATTCTCTGCGACGTCGGATGTGGCGCGATGCTGCGCGAGCGCGATGCGAACCGTCATGGCATACCTCGTCAGGGCTCGGTGGCGGCGGCGAGCAACCGGCGGGCGATCGGCTCCGGGGCAAAGGCCGCGACTCGCTCCGGCCCGTGTTCCCCGGCGCGACGCCGCAGGCCGTGATCGGTGAGCAGCCGATGCAGCCCGGCGGCCAGGGCCTCTGGATCTCCCTGGGGAACGAGCAGGCCGTCCCGCTCGTGGGTCACGAGTTCCTCGGCGGCGGTGCCCCGGCAGGCGACGATCGGCCTGCCCGCCGCCATCGCCTCGAGAAAGACGATGCCGAATCCTTCCTGCCGGCTCGGGAGACAGAAAACATCGCAGGATGCGTACGCGGACACGAGCCGTTCCCACTCCACCTGTCCCCACAGCTCGACGCACGCGGTCAGCCCGAGCCTGCGCACGAGCATGCGGAGCCGGTCACCCTCCGGGCCGTCGCCCACCACACGCACCCGGAGCGCGGGCAGCTGCCGACGGAGCCGGTCGGCGGCGTGGATCAGGGTCGCGACGTCCTTGCGGGGGTACAGTCGGGCGACACAGAGCACGGTGGGACGGTCCCGATCGTCCGCCGCCGGGGCGGTGGCCAGCGCATGGCGCCAGCGGTCGACGTCGAACGCGGGCGGGACCACGCGGACGCGATCCCCGGGGACGCCGTAGACGGCGGCCAGACGCCGTCGGCCGTACTCGCTCACCGTCAGCACGACCGCGGCGTTCCGGACGCTGTGCCGCTCTGCCCGTGCCTGAAGGCGCATCGAGAGCGCGACGAGCCCACGCTCGAACCGCGCCTCGTCGGCGAGCTGGCCGTGGATGTACGCCGCGAAGCGTGCAGCTACGCGGCCCGCCAGTCGGTACCCGTCCATGTCCCACCCGACGACGAGGTCGGCGCCATCCACGGTGTGCGCGGCGAGCGTCCGGTTGAAGCGAAACCGGTGCACCGTGTAGCCAAGCGGAGCGGCCGCGCGGTCGGGGCAGACCACGCGGACCTCGTGACCGAGTGCGCGAAGGCCCTGCGAGACAGTGCGCCGCGCCACGTACGTCCCGCTGCCCTCCGCGACGGACTGGGGGGTGGCCGTGATCATGACGATGCGCACGGCGCGGACTCGGTCAACCGGGCTTGAGGATCCTGCGAACGATCCCGGCGAGTCCACTCTCCGGGTTCGCGGCACTCCGCAGCGCCGCCGCGTACTCGGCCGCCGACTGGAAGCGGTCCTCGGGAGCCCGCGCCGCGCCGCGTGCCAGCACGCGCAAGAGCCGCTCCGGCACGTCCTTGCGCAGCAGATCCAGCTCGGGCAGCTCCCCGGCGGCCCGCCGGGCGAGCACCGACTCGACGGGGTCGCCGCCGTAGGCGAGCGTCCCGGTGAGGGCGAAGAGTGCGACCAGCGTGAGCGAGTAGATGTCGGTACGGAGGTCGACCCGCTCGCCCAGCATCTGTTCGGGCGCGGCGAAGTCGGGCGTGCCGGACTGGGAGGACACGCCGTGAAAGCCGTCGCCCCCTCGAAGCGCGATGGCCAGGCCGAAGTCCACGATGTGGACGGCGCCGGTCGCATCGTCGATCAGCAGGTTCTCCGGCTTGAGATCCCGGTGCACCAGGCCCCGCATGTGGGCGAACTGGAGGCCGGTGAGCGCGTCGAGGAGGATCCGTACGACCCGCTCGACCGGGAGCGGGCCTTCTGCCTGCACGAGGCGGGCGACGTTCCGTCCCTTGATGTACTCCATGGTGTACCAGAGCAGTCCGGCACGGCCACCGATGTCGTACGTGTTGGCGATGTTCGGATGCATCACCTGGGCGGCCATCTGCGCCTCGCGCCGGAACCGCTCCACCACTCCGGGATCGACCGTCAGGTACGGGTGCAGGACCTTGAGGGCCACCTCCCGCTCCAGCGCCAGGTCCCGGACGCGGTAGACCGTCCCGAATCCGCCGGCGCCGAGCTCCTCGAGGAGCTCGTACTCGTCGCCGAGCGCCCGGCGCAGCCGCTTCTCCCAGGCGCGCGGGTCCTCGAGGATCGAGCCCTGCGCGGATCCCAGCGTGAGCTGGATGTCGAACTCCCCGAGGTCCGAGACCAGATCCTTCAGCAGCTCGACGGCGGTGAGATACCGTGCCTGTGGATCGTGCCGCAGCCCCCGGAGGATCACCCGCTCGAGGGCGGCCGGGCAGGTCTCGCGCAGTTTCCGCGGGGGGACGAGCTCGGCGGGTGCCAACGCAGGCGGCCGTCCGGTCACCGCGTAGTAAAGGAGCGCGGCCGCGCTGTACACGTCGCAGCCGGGCTCCCCCACACCGCCCCCCCGGATTTCCGGAGCCACGAACGGCTCCTTCGTGCGGTCGGGATCGGGTGTGACCACGTCGAGCAGCACGCTCGCGTACCGCAGGTCGACGATGTACGGACGTTCCGCGGCGTCGATCATCACCATCGACGGGGCCAACCGGCGCACGACGATGTGCTGGGTGTGCACGTACTCGAGGGCCGCCGCCAAGCTGCGTGCGAGCTGAAGCACGGCCTGGATGGGCCGCGGCCCCCGCGCGACCGCCTCGGCGAGACTCTCGCCGTCGACCCACTTCACGACCCGGAATGCCCAGTCGTCCACATAGCCGGCGGCGTATATGGTGCGGAGGACGGGGTGGTCGAGTGCCGCCAGAAGCTCGGTTTCGCGCTCGAACCAGATCCGTCCCGGAGTGTTCGGTTCGACGTGAACGCGCAGGCCGACCTTGCGGCCGAGCACCCGGTCCCGCGCCACGAACAGCGCGCGGGACGGCGACGCCGCGATCAGCTCCAGGATCTCGAAGCTCTCGTCAAAGAGCCCCTGGACACGCCGGAACAACGCCACGGTGTCGATCGAGGCGGAGATCAGGGCGTGTGACGTCTCGGACGTTTGGTTCATCGCCTCCAAAGATACACCGCGCGATGGTCCGCAGGGCCGGCCTCTGGCGCGCCGGGCACCCGGGATCGACCTTGGAGACATGCGTGCCGTGCGTTTTGCGGAGCCGGGGGGGCCGGAAGTGCTCCGGTTGGACGAGGTGCCCGCCCCGGTCATGGGACCCGAGGAGCTGCTGGTCCGGGTCGAGGCGGCAGGCGTGAACCGCGCCGATCTGTTACAGCGACTCGGGCGGTACCCGCCACCGGTCGGCATTCGTCCCGACATCCCGGGGCTCGAGTTCGCCGGCCGTGTCGAGCAGGTGGGCGCGCTCGTGCGCGACTGGGTGCCCGGCGATCGGGTCATGGGGCTCGTCGGCGGCGCGGCCTATGCCGAGTACGTGGTGGTCCGGTTCGACCACGTGATGCCGGTGCCCGCGCCCTGGTCGGGGGCCACGGCGGCCGGGGTCCCCGAGGCGTTTCTCACGGCGCACGATGCCCTCGAGCAGACGGGGCTGGCGCGGGGGGAGCGCGTGCTGATCCACGCGGTCGGAAGCAGCGTCGGCCTCGCGCTCCTCGCGCTGGCCCGGGCACGCGGGGCCACGGTGGTCGGCACGTCCCGTTCGAGGTGGAAGCTCGAACGTGCGGCCGCGCTCGGCCTCGAGCTGGCACTCCACATCGCGGAGCCCTTCCGCGCGGGACCGGAGATCGCCGGCTCGGTGGATGTCGTGTGCGATCTGGTGGGAGGGAGCTACTTCCCCGGCAATCTCGAAGCGGCGGCGCCTCGGGGGCGCGTGATCGTGATCGGCCTCACCGGGGGACGGTCGGCGGCCATCGATCTCGGCGCCGTGCTGAGCAAGCGGCTCACGATCATCGGGACCGCGCTCCGGAGTCGCTCGGACGAGGAAAAGGCCGCGTTGGTGCGCTCGGCGAGTGAGCAGGTGGTGCCGGAGTTCGCCCGAGACGCGATCGTGCCGGTGATCGATCGAGCGTTCCCCATGGCCGAGGCGGCGGATGCCCATCGATACGTCGAAGAGAATCGTAACTTCGGGTCCGTCGTCCTCACGTGGGACGGATGACCGCGCCGATCGGGTGGCGGGAGCCCCGCGCGCCGGCGTGGCCACGAATCCAGGAGTGAGGAGGAACTCATGCGTGCCGAAACGAAGCTGATGCTGCGAGGCGGTCTGTTCGCCGGCCTGTTGGGGTATGGCACGGTGGTCGTCGTGTTCGCAGCCGCGAACGTCCTCGGAGGGCGCTCGCCGTTCTACACCCCCGCGATGCTCGGGTCGGCGATGTTCTACGGACTGCGGGACCCGGCGACGCTGGCCGTCACCCCCGGGCCCGTGCTGGCGTACAACATGGTGCATGTCCTGGCGTTTCTCGTGCTTGGGATGCTCGCGGCGTGGTTGGTGGCCGTATCCGCGCGGTACCCCGTGGCCCGGTTCCTCGCCCTGTTCGTGCTCGTCTTCGTGGGCGGACACGTCTACGCCGGGCTGCTGATCTTCGCCGAACCGCTCCTCCGCGGAACCGCGTGGCTCGCGATCGCCGTGGCCAGCGTGGCGGCCGCC
>Ga0209536_100007301_pt1 | contig 16773 bp, 11 predicted proteins | sample DeeMarSeWOR28_12_FD_187461 | JGI IMG/M metagenome (GOLD analysis project Ga0209536, IMG submission 187461) | Marine sediment microbial communities from White Oak River estuary, North Carolina - WOR-2-8_12 (SPAdes) (version 2) | ecosystem: Environmental > Aquatic > Marine > Intertidal zone >... | reverse complement strand
CCAATAGGTAACCGTAAAGGGCCTGAATAAAAGGAATATGAGAAGCGAAACCACGTAGGGAATGGGCCAGAGCCATCTCCCCGGGGTCATGACACGGCGCCGCCGCGGGAAGATGAGCGCAAGGTGGATGATAGGAGCCGGAAGAAAGATATCCATGAAAAGGCGGAACTTGAAAAGCCAGAGGGGATTCATGAGATCGCTGGGCGACGCGTAACTTATCGATGTTCCCATGGCGGTGGTCATGAGAAGGAAGACCCAGCTCTCCCGGGCGTAGGGCTTCATCAGGTAGACCAGCACTCCCATGAAGACATAGAAAAGCCCTACGATAAAAAGGGGCCCGCTTCTTTTAAGCACCGCCCCGAGGCCCAGGACTCCGTTGGTGATGTGGATATCCACGGTCCTGTCATCACGGAGGACCGTGTAGATGTTCTCCGCCCCCGGTTCCTTGTTACGTATTGTAAAGAACAGTTCGTCGAAAGTGTCGTAGGACCTTCCGTTTATGAACAGGATGCGGTCACCCACCCTTAAACCCGCCTGCCAGCCTCTGCCGAACACCTCGTCCACCATGTGGGGCCCGGAGTCGTACATGGCTCGCCACCCGTAGTCCGTAGCGTCCTTCCACAGCACCAGGTTGGCTCCGTAGGCAAAATAGGCCAGTAGGGCGAGGGTAAGAACGAGGGCAAAAGCGGTCCAGCGGATGGAGCTGGGAATGGGCGATAATACCTGATCCATGTCACGGCTCCTCAACCGGCCCGGCCCGGATAGAAACAGCCAGGAGCACAATGGTGACGGCGATCATGGCCCAGGCGAAGAGATCCCCGTGCATGGTATAGAAGGTCCTTTCCTTCAAGAGCGGGATGTCTCTTACCAGTATACCCGGTACGAAGAGTTCTTTCCCGTCGGCGTCCCGGACCGTTTCCAGCACCCTGCCGTCAGGCCCGATGAAAGATGAGATGCCTGTGGCCGACACTCTGGCGAGGGTTATTCTGTTCTCCACCGCCCTGAAAACGTTCATGGCGTGGGTCTGGTAGGGCCCGGCTGTATCTCCCATGTAGGCCTCGTTGGTGACGTTGACCATGAAGTTTGCCCCTTCCTTGACGAAGCGGCGGAAAAGATCCGGGAACAGGCTTTCCCAGCAGATAGGGACGCCGAACTTGGCCTTTTTAAGTACGAAAAGAGTGTTACGCTCCCCCGGACGATAGTTTCCTTCCAGGGTGGTGACCCACCTTGGCCAATGAATCAAGTCATCTAAAGGAAGATATTCATTGAAGGGCACCAGGTGCTGTTTATTGTACCTACCCCCAGGCCGTCCGTCCGCATTGAAAAGAAATTCCGTGTTGGCGTACCTTTCCTTTTTTCCCTCTGCCGGGGATAGTTTTTGTCCCGCTGCCCACCCTACGAGGAGGTAAGTGTTTAGGTCCTTTATTAACTCCCGCAAGTGCGCCTTGACTATTCTGCTGCTCAGGGACCCGGGAAGGGAAGAAGCGGGCCAGGCAATAAGATCCGCATCCCTTCCTGCAGCCTCCCTAGTGAAGGTGGAATAGATCTCCAGGTGATCATTTTGATCCTGATAGGACATGATCTCGGAGGTCACCACGTTTGGCTGGAGCAGGGCAAGCCGCACCGTTTCGGCCTGATTGTCCACCTGGCCCGGGGCAACTGACCAGGAAACTGTAAAGATGAGGGACAAGACAGCCACAGCTGTCGGAACCTTTAAAGAGGACCACTGATGCTGTCTAGAAAACTTATTGGACTGTTTTTTCGACAAAACCGTTTCAAGCCATCGGCTAACAACCTCATTGACCAGCACCAGGAGAAAGGAAACACCGTAAACACCTGTCAGGTCGGCAATGCCGATGACCGGCAGCACCGCGTGCTGGGTATGTCCCAACAGGTTCCAGGGCAGTGCAAGGAAGAACATGTGGGCCCGAATGAACTCCACGGAAACCCAGAGGGCCGGTCCCAGGAGAAAGGTAAGTCGAGGGAAGGCACACGCCATTAAGTTGTAGGACACGCCGAAAGCAGTATAATAGAGGGCATAGAGGGGTGCCAGGACCAGCAAGTACAACTCGAGGCCCACCCCCTCAACGGAAGTTAGCCACCAGAAAATGCCGATGCCGTGGAGGTACCCGAAAAGAAAGGAAAGGGCCGCCGCTCGCACCAGGGAGCTTTCACGCAGGACGAAAAGGAGGGGAGCCAGAGCTGTAAAGGCTATCCAAAAGAAACCGGAAGGCGGAGTGGACAATATCACGAGGGCAGCCGACAGGATGGCGGGTAAAAACGAGGATAAAGTTTTCATATCCATTACCAGCGCTTTCTTTTACTCACCCTCTAGGAACTCCTTGGCTGACGCTCTACCGACCCCCCCCTCTTTATTACCAGCTTTAATAGCCCTCCTTTTGGGAAACGGATTCCACCTTAACTATGAGATTCCGAAGGTCTTAAATTTGAACAGTGATGCTCGTATCAATGATCGTCCTATCTGTTTCGTTCATGTAGTCGCCATCCACAAGCCTTTCTATACTTTTCAGCGTTAAGGCCAGGGATGCAGGCTGGAAAAACTGGCGCGCATGATAATCGTGACCAAGAGATGCTCTGCCCTCATTGCGACACCCCCTGTTACGGCCACCTGATTTTCAGTATATAAAAATGACAGATCCTAAAGCCTGGACACAGGAACCTGAGAATGTGAGGTCCGACCCCAATACCCTCATCAGGGTCGCCGTAACAAGGAAATGTGACGTTCTCATTTTGTCATCTCCCGTTGCCGCTTCCTGTATTTCAGATTTTGATTATTCAAATCTCAGAACCCGGTTTTGGAAATTTTTGAATCTGTCTGTCACAAACGAGTCACAGGAGCTCCGATGGAAAATACCACCACTTATCCCTGATTAATACTTCACCGCCAGCGTGAAATCCATGATCGTAAACAGCAAACCATTTCCCGTAAAAACCATATCCTCAATAATATTATCGACAGATTTCAGGGCAAAGGAGGGGCAGTTCCCATTTTCACCCGTGACACACCACTCGTTGTTTTCTATATAGAAAAGAAAAGGAATTACTTCATTTTCGACGAAAGATAAAAGCTCTGCCTGTTGTATCGGCACAACAACATATGGGTCACCTACAAAAAGGATGTTTGGAGCAATATATCCGAAGGACCACAAGTCGTTGCCACTCCCCAACCTTACAAAGACATGCATGTTAGCAATACCGTTTATTTCAGTTTCCTCAAAATAGATCGTCATGGTTCCGTAGTATTTGTGGCCGCCGGTAGTGTTTGAGGTTGCAATTATAGCTGTTGCATCTACAGGATCTCCTTCGGCACACCCGCGGGCAGCCAGTGCTTGACTACCAGAAACCATGATCAACCCAAAAATCAATAAGGTCATAAAAAGTTTTGATTTCATGTCAGTAGCTCCTTCCCTTTTTGGCATACCTTTATTCCCATACATCTATGAAATCAGCCGCAACAATATCAGATCACTCTGTCTGTCTGTCTATCCTTTAATGATAGGCAGATCCTTCGAGCTGATAATCGCTCAGGCTTTGGGGGCTGAAACCGTCCGGGATATAAAATTTTTTCTCCCTTTTTACGTAAATGACAGACTTGGACATCATCACCTCGGCCTCGGCTGAATAGTGTTCCGGTTCGGTCGGGTCCCCCTCCCAGTTCTGGGCTAAAAACACATCGTGCCCGATTTCGTGATTGTTCACCCACCAGATATAACGTTTCAGCATTTCATCGCCCGTACGCGGTGTCGGTTCACTATTATCAGTGCATAGGTTCCAATCAGTATCTGCACACTCTAACGTTGTTTCTTCCCAGCAGTTTTTGCAACACGTGTCACAAAGACTTTTGGCAATATTCAGGGTATACACAATACTGGAATCGAGATCGTTGGGGGTTCCTATCTGCGCGGTATACCCAAAAGGCACATTTGCAGTTGCTGTATTATTTTCAGTTACAGTTACTGCATGCTGACCGTCCTTAACTTCCCTGGGCCGCGGAACTGTGTTGGTGTCTTGTCGGGCAGGGTGCACTGTCACCCCCAATCTCCCACTGATCCCGGAAAAGAAATCATTGAGTTCACTCTCACTGGACGGACTCGGAAACCTAGAAGTCCCTGAGGTGGGAGGGATTATGATGACAAAAAGGTCGGGTGAGTTCTTATCCACACATTTAACCCTGTTAGGGGGTTGAGCAGGACAGACACCTATGAACCTACTATTTCCGCTGTGGATAAGAAGCTCCATGTCGTTTTCCATATGGATGCCATCCACCCCTTCTACTTGGTCATTGAAACCGTCTTTGTCGCTATCTACTTCTACGGCGAATACCGGACCAACTGTAAGAACGATAAACAGAACCGCCCAAACTATCATCTTCAAACCTTCAGATTTCATTGGCATCACTCCATTCCCCTAGGAAATTGCCTCATACGTCCATGTAATTATTTATTTGCTCCTTTTGAGAACCACATTTCTCTTCACAGCCTTTTGTTTAACTTTGTACAAAAGTATTCGGCCTTCGTCATTCTCACACACATCGACTTTTTTCCCTGGTTCCCTGGGATCCACAATCTTCTCGGTCGAGTATGTGGCAGAGATCGTGCAGGATATTTCCTTATTCAGTGCTAAGTCCAAGCTGTCGAGATTGAAATAGTTCGACAAGAGGCATTGTCTAGGATGTTTTTCCAGATCTTTTCCAAATACTACATCGACAATAGGATCGTTGTCCTCGGGACATCCCAGAACGACAGGTCCCTCAAGGACGCAAGATTTTGGGACTTTCTTTCCGTCGCATATCAATTCCAGGATTAGATTGTCACAGCGCGGCCTGATGATATATTTTATTTTATCGGGTTTGTTGGCTTTAATTTTGAATTCAATAGCAGGGTTTTCCAATTTATCTGCCTTGAATTCTTGTTTGCCCAGTTTAAAGGGCTTTTTATTACTCTTTACAATCTTAATACTCTTATCAAAATCAGGTTCAATTAAGTCAATACTTACTTTTAATACCAACCAGATCGCCGCTACTGCAGCCAGACCTATGCCCGCACGTTTTAAGAATTTTTTTTGATTCATGCTGAGCCCCCTCCTTTACATCGCTAATTCCTATTCCCCCAGACTTTTTCTTCACATACCAAAAACTATTTTCATACATTGAAGACCAAAAAACCGGACGTACCTCAGCGATTTTCTGCTTCGGCAGCCCGGCCGTCTTCTTCCCCAAAAGAAGTTTATCTAATATGAATAGAGAAGACCCGACACTTTCCGCCCCCGCCTCACGGCGGGTTCGGCTTTATCGGCACTTCGTCTTAAAACTGCATGTTTCTGGTGATTTCCCCCGGTCGGCCCCCAATTGGCGCCCCCGATCACCCCCTGACCTGTCGTTCTATTTCGAGAACTATGACTATATAATAGCACATTGACCACAATCAAGGGCAAAATACTGTATATTTTATACAGAACACTGACTGGCGGATACGTCCTGCAGCATGTATTCTATATCTAAGGTGTAGGGTATTTAGAGTAAGCTTTTGTTGTGGCCCCTAGTAAACAACCCGTATGAATGGGGGGTGCGGGGTGTGAAGCAGAATCTTCCGTTTTCCTTCGTCGAGCTTCTCTTCGACAAGCTGGACCCGGACCGTTTCATGGGCCTCTTTCTGGAGGCTCTTACCAGTTCCCAGAAGGTCGAGCGTGGCTCCATCTGGATCCGGAAGGGGGACGGGTACGTTTGCGTCGAGGCCCGCGGCGACGAGGCCGAAAAGGTAAAGGGGACCATCTTAAGCCGCTCTTTAAAGAGCATTGTAGGGGCTGTGATAGAGAGCGGTCGAATGACAGTAGCGGAACCGGACAAGGACCGCCGCCATTTCAAGGGCGTGGACAAAAAGCTGGATACCAGGAACACCCTCATCCTCTGCTTTCCACTGCAGGCACGGGACGGCACCGTCTACGGGGCTGTCCAGATCCTCGATACCACGGCGGGCGGTATCCGGCTCAACCTGGACCCTGACTATCTCGAGCTGCTTGAGGGCCTTGTGGCCACAGGCAGCATCGCCCTTGCCGCCTCCCTGGAACTGGCCGACCAGTATGAACAGAAGGCCGAGGTGAGGAAGGTCCGGGACCGCGTCCGCTCCGAGCCCCTCATGATCGGTCAGAGCGAGGCATTCCTCAAGGTCTTCGAAAAAGCAAAGGTCTACGCCTCCAACGATTTTCCCGTCATGATCACCGGCGAGAGCGGAACGGGCAAGGAGCTCCTTGCCCGGGAGATCCACAGGCTCAGCTCGCGAAAGAACAAACCGTTCCTCGTCCAGAACTGCAGCGCCATCCCCGAGAACCTGCTGGAAAGCGAGCTCTTCGGATACAGGAAGGGAGCCTTCACCGGGGCCGACGCAGACAAGGTGGGGCTCTTTGAGGCCGCCGACGGGGGAACGGTATTCCTGGACGAGATCGGGGATATGGCCCCCGGGCTCCAGGCCAAGATCCTGAGGGTCCTCCAGAGCCGCGAGATCAAGCCCCTGGGGAGCACAACTTCCAAAGATGTGGACGTACGTGTCATCTCGGCCACCAACCGTGATCTGCCTCATAGCATAGAACAGGGGCATTTCCGCGAGGATCTCTACTACCGACTCAACGTCCTGCCCCTCGAGGTCCCCCCTGTCAGGGAAAGGATCAAGGACGTTCCACTCCTCCTCAATCACTTCCTGAAGGAGTACGCCAGAGGCCCCGACATGGCCCCCGCCGCCGTCAGCGTCCGAGCCATGCAGATGCTGATGGATCATTCCTGGCCCGGGAACATCCGCGAGATCGAGAATCTCGCCCGGTACCTGATCACGGTCACGGACGGAAAAATAGAACCGTCGGACCTGCCCCTGCCCTACAGGAGCCCTCCTGCCAGGCAGAATGAGATCCTTGTCGCGGGAGCGGGCACAGCCGACGCGGATCCGGCAGTATCCAAACCGCCTCCCGGACCATACATCCCGGGCTCCATGGAGGAGATGGAAAGGAACTACATCCTCTCCGTTCTCGAGATGACAAGGTGGAACGTCACCGAGGCCGCCCATATGGCCGGCCTCAAGAGGACGACCTTTCACTCCAGGATGAAAAAGCATGGGATAAAGAAAAAAAGATGATTCAAGATTCTAGATTTGAGCCGCGGAAATCTTTCCTGACAATGAAAAACCGTTAAATATTGACGTTTCACTATACTCCCTCAATGTCCCGCACCTTTTCCTTTGCTATTGCTGAAACTCCGCTTGACTGGCCACGTAATACCGGCTTCCCGGATTTCCCGGCCATTTTTGTAAAGATGAGCACGTGCAGTTCCTGCTTGCCGATCACAGGTCCTCGTTTCAGCTTTGATTCATTTGTCTTCATTTTCCACCTTTTCGAGGTCGGTCCAGCCCGGGCCTGACCTGGCTGTGGCATCAACCAGGCGCCAGGCTGCTGGTCTCGACAAATCCATGGCCCTTCACCCTGCAACCGGTAAATGGCCCTTTATAGGGAGACGTCGGTTCACGCTCCTCAACGCTCTACCTTTGGACTTTGGGCTTTGGCCTTTGGACGGCCTTGAATAGGTGCGGGAGAAGGCCCGTGAAACCTTCTCCCGCATTCCGATGGCTTCCCCGTTCCCTTTTTCGACGATCGTCCCCCAAGCCCCAAGCCCTCGATCGACGGTCAGGCTCAGGATCGCCCCTTCGGTAGTCAGATCTCCAGCTCCCGCTTGCCGCCCATGCCGGCCGTTTCCTCAGGCGGTAAAAACGCTTCTCCCCGGGCGTCATCCCACGCATTGACGGTCCAGCCGCTGCCGGCACCTTCACCCACGACCTCCCCGATGCCCGTGACATAAGGCCGGTACAGAAGCTTCCCTTGCGGCCTGGGAGCTGATCTTATCTTCTCCTTGACGAATTCGGCGTTCTGGTAGCTGCTTTTGGGAAGGTGGTAGTAATGGTCGGATTCCTTCCATGCTACCGAGATGCAGCTTCCCAGCGTCGCCAGAAAGACGCCCACCCTTGCCGCGAACCCCGGACCGGACGATGACCTGTAAGCGGTTCTGTTGTGCTCCGGGTCAAGGAACCTGCTTTTGGGAATGTGGTATTCTCTGTCCGCCGCATCCCAGGCTGAGAGAACACAATCCCTGAAGGATCCCAGAAAGGCGTTCCGGCGGACCTTCCTCGGCCCCTCTGCCCGGTTCACCTGCTCCTGAGACCCTGGAACAGGGTCCTTAAAGCGGCTCTTGGGTATGTGATAGTGACAGTCGCAATCCGACCACGCGTCCGAGAGACACCTCCTTAGCGTTTTTACAAAAACCCCCGCACTGCCTAGAAACTTTTTCATGACCTACCCCCTGAGTGCCTCGCACCGGACATTTAAAAGATCATATTTCGAAGGGTATCCTGCGGTGTCCCCCGATCTGCCCGTAGATACCGGCACAAACGTTCACCTTATGTAACGGCTCCTTCGCGGCCTCGAGTGCTCCGCTTCAGCCCACTGACGCCTGACGTCCTGGTAGATCTGCCTCCAGACCTTCAGGTGCCCCCTTCGATCCAGGGTACCCTGCGGTGTGCTGCAGTCCCCGGACGCCCCCGCCACGACCATCTTTCCGTTTATTGTCATTGTTTTTTCCATGACCTGCCTCCCTTCCACTTTCCAGAATCGTCATTAATCTTTGCTAAACTAAAACCCGATCCAGATGCCATTTGCTCCTCATGGAGCAAACCCGGTGCCAGAAGGTAGGCTGCATGAAAAAGGTTTTTATCATATTGATATTGCTGGAATTTTTAATATTTCAGCGCTCTGAAGATGTGAAGGTATCATGGGCGGGAAAGTCACAGTGACGATATGTTGGCAACATATCGTCACTGTGACGCCATGCCGGACTCAAAAATTATTATCCTTTAAACTTTCGGCCTTGACGGGTGTCTTTAGAGAAAAGGGACGGTTCGCAGCCTGCCTTGCACAGGAAGCCTTCAACGTTCATAATCAGCTTCTGGAGGGGATTTCAGGGAGGTGTCCATGAAAAGGCATGTACCGATCTTCGTTCTGGTTATGATCTGGCTCCTCGGTTCGGGATGCGCGGTCTATCCGACCACCCCTGCCTACGGCCACGAGCCGCCCCCAAGGGTCGTGATCAGCCAGCCCGAGTATCTTTACGTCATACCCAGTTTCGGTGTCTATTTCGTTCCCGACATCAGCGCGGAGATCTTCTTCGTCAACGGGCGCTGGTATTACAACGCCCGCGGCGTGTGGTACTGGGGCGCCAGCTACCGGGGCCCCTGGACCTATATCGAGGTCCGCTACATCCCGTATCAGCTGAAAAAGGTCCCCAGGGATTACCGCGCCAGGTACCGGAACGATTACTATCGGGTCCCCTACGGGCACTGGGAGAAGCGGCGCGTAGACCTTCCCCCGAGGGCGCCCCAGAAGGCCTCGCCGCCCTATGTCGAGCAGTACAAGAACAGGATCTACCTGAACCCGAACAACCACGACGTCGTATTCCACGACGGTTCGTGGTACCGAAGGTACAAAGGCCTGTGGTATGAGGGAAAAAGCACCGCGGGGCCCTGGCGGTACAGAGAGATCGCTTCCCTCCCTAAGGCGATCAAGAAACTGCCACCCGAGTACCGCGAAAAAAACCCCGGGAAACCCTACAAAGAGGTCCCCTGGCCAAAGGTGGAGCAGAAGTACAGGAAGAAGATCGAAAGGAGAGACCGGGAGTGGGAGGATAAAGACCGTGATTGGTGATTCGTGATTTGTGACTGGAAACAGGACGGCTTGTAAACGCCTGTTCATAAAAGGATAGTGCGTCTGACAAAAGTGATCGGGGTCCAGTATCAGTACTGGACCCCTTTTTTTATCTTCTGGTCTTTTCGAATCACGAATTACGAATCACCAATCACGGCCTTTAATCATCTCCCTCCACACCTTCTGCAGGATGCCGCCGTGGCGGTAGTATTCCAGCTCGATGGAGCTTTCCAGGCGGGCGATGACGTCGAACGCGACGGGCCCGGACCCTTCGGCTGCGGCGGTCACCCTCAGGGTCCCGCCGGGTCTGAGGCCATTCTCAATGCCTTCGATGTCCATGATCTCGCGGCCGGTAAGCCCCAGGCTTTGGGCGCTCTGCCCTTCCGGGAACTCCAGAGGCAGCACTCCCATTCCCACAAGATTGCTGCGGTGGATACGCTCGAAGGAGCCGGCTATGACCGCCTTGACGCCCAGCAGGCTGGTGCCTTTGGCGGCCCAGTCCCTTGAACTGCCCGAACCGTACTCTTTTCCGGCAAGGACCACGAGGGGAACGCCTTCCTCCATGTATTTCACCGCGGCATCATATATGCTCATTCGATCACCGCTCGGCTGGTGGACGGTCCACCCCCCCTCCCCCTGAACCAGGCTGTTGCGTATCCTGATGTTGGCAAAGGTCCCCCGCACCATGACCTCGTGATTCCCCCTTCTCGAACCGAAGCTGTTGAAATCATCGTCCTTGACCTTCCTGCCGAGGAGGTACTGCCCCGCCGGGCCGTCCGGGGGGATATTACCGGCAGGAGAAATGTGGTCGGTCGTCAGGGTGTCGCCGAAGATGGCCAGGACCCGGGCGTCCTTGAGATCTTTCAGAGGCGGCGGATCTGAGGGCAGATCAAGGAAAAAGGGGGGTTCCCTGATGTAGGTCGACCCGGGGTCCCACTTGTAAAGATCGCCCCCGGGCACTTCCAGGCGCTCCCACTCGTCATCTCCGGTGAAAACCCGGGCATACTCATCCTCGAACAGATCCGCATGGACCGTTTCCGACACGAGCTGGTCGATCTCTTCGCGGTCCGGCCAGATATCGGCAAGGTAGACATCCCTGCCGTTCGGATCTTTTCCCAGCGGCTCCGACCTCAGGTCGATCTCCACCGTGCCGGCAAGGGCAAAGGCCACGACCAGTATAGGCGAGGCCAGGTAGTTGGCCCTGACGTACGGGTTGATGCGGGCCTCGTAGTTCCGGTTGCCGGAGAGGACGGCGGCTGCGACAAGCCCATTGTCCTCGATTGTCCTGGCTATGTGGGAGGGCAGAGGGCCGCTGTTGCCGATGCATGTGGTGCATCCGTATCCCACTACGTGAAACCCGAGGGCTTCCAGGTAGGGCATGAGCCCGGCCAGTTCCAGGTAGTCGGAAACCACCTTCGAACCCGGGGCCAGGCTCGTCTTGACCCACGGTTTCGTCCTCAGGCCGTTCTGTACGGCGCTTCTCGCCAGGAGCCCGGCTCCCATCATGACCGATGGGTTTGATGTATTGGTACAGCTGGTGATGGCGGCGATGACCACCGATCCGTCGCACAGTTGTATGGTCTCAGATCCGCACTCGCATGGGACGCAGCGGCAGACCGCCCTGGGCGCCACCGGCAGCCGGCACTGGTCTGGAGGGTTGTCCGCAGAGCCCCCTTCCGCTACCCAGCACCCGCTGTCATCGAGGATTTCCGATGCTCCGTCGATGCCGGCGGTCAGCATTTCAGGAAGGCTTTTGATAAAGGACCTTTTAAGCCCCGGCAGGGGAACCCTCTCGTGGGGTTTGCGCGGCCCGGCCAGGGAAGTTTCAACATCCGCGAGGTTCACCGTTATGGAGTCCGAATAAAGAGCTTCTGCGGCGCCGTGGTCATGAAAAAGCCCCAGCTCCTTCATGTAATGCTCGACGAGCCGGACCAGTCCAGCCGGCCTTCCCGTTTCGGTCAGGTAGCGCAGTGTTTCCCTGTCCACCGGAAAGAGGGTCGCCGTGGCGCCGAACTCAGGGGACATGTTGGAGATGGTCGCCCTGTCCGGAAGGGTGAGGGCCCCCAGACCGGGACCGAAGAACTCCACGAACTGCCCCACAACGCCATGTTCACGCAGCATCTGGGTCAGTGTCAGGACCAGATCGGTGGCCGTGACTCCGGGGGACAGTTGACCTGTAACCCTAACACCCGTGACCTGAGGAACCAGCATGTGATAGGGTTGTCCCAGCAGCACGGCCTCGGCTTCGATGCCGCCCACCCCCCAGCCGAGGACACCCAGCCCGTTGATCATGGGGGTGTGGGAATCTGTCCCCACCAGGGTGTCCGGAAAGGCAAAGACCTCTCCGTTCGTTTCCTTGAGGGACACCACTTTCCCCAGGAACTCCAGGTCCACCTGGTGAACGATGCCCATTCCGGGAGGAACCAGCCTGAAGCTCTCGAAGGTCTCATGCCCCCACTTGAGAAGGGAATACCGCTCGTGATTCCGCTCGATCTCTCTCCTGACGTTGTATTCGAAGGAATCCGCCGTCCCGAACCGGTCCACCTGGACCGAATGGTCGATGACGAGATCGGCCGGCACAGGCGGGTTGATCCTCCGCGGGTCTGAACCTGACCTGGCCATGGCGCTGCGCATGGCGGCGAGGTCGACAAGGGCCGGTACACCGGTGAAATCCTGGAGCACAACCCTTGCCGGCATGAAAGGGATAACAGGGAATTCGGTGAGGTCGGGACTCCAGCGGGCGAGATCCTGAAGTTCCTCGAAGGATGCCCCGCCCCCGGCGGCGCTCCTCAGAAGGTTCTCCATGAGGATCCTTATGGAGTAAGGCATCGTGCCGGGCGAGCAAAGGCCTTCCTTTTCAAGGGAGTCGAGACGGAAAATAGAAAAATCCCTTCCGTCCACCTGGATCTTCCCCTTGGGATCGAATGGAAGGCTGCTTTTTTTATTCATATAATCTCTCCGTTACGCGAACTGGTGGACGGCAGGTTGGGGATTTTTCCAATTCAAGATTCAAGATTCAAAATTCAAGAGAAAATCAGCACTTGTTTGCATGGTACCGGCCAAAGACCCTGGCGCCCTTTAGTCTTTTATCATTACCATCGGCGCATTTCAGATCATCGGTCCTTCCCGTTGAATCTTGAATTTTGAATATCGAATTACATGTGTTCAAACCATCTTTTCGGGATCAAGGACTTCCTCAAGCTCCTCCTCTGTAAGTATCCCCTTCTCCTTGACCAGATCCTTGATCGTCCTGCCTTTTTCGAACGCCTCCTTTGCCAGTTCAGCCGCTCGGTCGTACCCGATCCTTTCGGCCAGAGGCGTCACCAGGGCGAGGCTCCCTTCCAGCAGCTGCGCACACCGCCGGGGATCGGCCGTGATGCCGTCGACATACTTGTCAGCAAGCAGACCGTTGATATTGGAAAGGAGGATAATGGACTCGGAGATGGCGAATCCCATGAGAGGCATGGCGACGTTCAGTTCGAGGACGCCGGAGGCGTTCGCCAGGGTCACCGCCATGTCGCTGCCCATGACTCGCGCCCCGACCTGGATCGCCGATTCCACGAGAACCGGGTTGACCTTGCCCGGCATGATGGAAGACCCGGGCTGCAGAGAGGGCAGGATGATCTCACCAATACCCCCGCGCGGCCCCGAGGCCAGCAAACGCAGGTCAGAGGCGATTTTTACCAGGGAGGATGCGTAAAGGCCGAGAGCCTTCATCAGTCCGGTCAGGGCCTCCTTGCCTCCCTGGGAGGCAAACCTGTTGGCTGACACCCTGAACCCGATCCCCGTTTTGGCTGTGAGATAGGACACGGCCCGCTGGGCGAATTCAGGATGGGCATTCAGGCCGGTTCCCACCGCGGTCCCGCCCAAAGCCAGTTCCTCGAGGTCCGGCAGGCACCTGGTGACAGCCCCGGTGCCGAATGCGACCTGCGCCGCCCACCCTGAGAATTCCTGGCCCAGGGTGATGGGAACGGCGTCCTGCATGTGCGTCCGCCCCAGCTTGACAAGGCCCTGGAATTCTTCGGCCTTTCTTTCCAGGGATGTCTGGAGGACCTTCAGGGACGGCAGCAGGGTTTCCTGGACTTGCAGCCTGGAGGCTATGTGGAGCGCCGTGGGGATGACATCGTTGCTCGACTGGCCCAGGTTGACATGGTCGTTGGGGTGCACCGGGGAACGGCTCTGCTTCAGGCCGCCCAACAGCTCGTTGGCCCTGGCCGCAATGACCTCGTTCATATTCATGTTGGTTGACGTACCTGAACCGGTCTGAAACACATCCACCGGGAACTGGTCGGCCAACCGGCCCTCAATGATCTCCTCCGACGCCTGGCCGATGGCCTCAGCAATTTCCTTTTCAAGGAGGCCGAGCTCGTGGTTGGCCCTGGACGCCGCGGCTTTAACAATAGCCAGGCTCCTGAGAACGCTCGCAGGCATGGTGTAACCGGAAATGGGGAAATTCTCCACGGCCCGCTGAGTCGAAGCTCCGTAGTAGGCCTCCTCAGGGACTTCCATCTTTCCCATGGAATCGTAAACTTCAGTCATCGGCCACCTCCCGTCCTGCTCACACCTGTTGTGTACGGCTAAAATAAATCAATTTTATCACTTTTTGGTAACGTTTATCCCCAAAGGCAACCTATCTCTTGACATGAGCCCGCTCGGGCTCAACAATTATGACTACCCGGGAGCCTTTCGCGGAACTTCCTGCCGCTCCTGGTGCAGATTTGCCGGGAACTTTCTTTACACGCATCTTTTTCCAGACTTCGGGCAGCGGGTCCGGGTTTTCTGCCACACTGCCAGGGAGGGGCTTTCAGATGCCCCCATCAGCAAAACGAGACGTTGCCATCGTTGTAGCCGGTCAGGCCGGACAGGGGATCCAGACCATCGAATCCATCCTCACCATGGTCCTGAAAAGGTCCGGCTACCACGTTTTCGCCACGAAGGAGTACATGTCCCGCATACGCGGGGGAAGCAACTCCACGCTGATCAGGGTCGGACGCGAAAGGGTTCCGGCCAATGTGGACCGCATCGATGTCCTCGCAGCCCTGGACGACCAGGCCGTCAGCCATCTGGCTTCGAGGATCACCCCAGAAACACTCATTATCGGGGAAAAGCAGAGCCTGGAAACCGACCGGGAGGTCGTGGATATCTCCTTCACCCGGATAGCCGCCAAGGCAGGGGGCAGGATTTACACCAATACGGTGGCCATCGCCGTCCTCTGCGGGCTCCTGGAAGGCAGGCTTGAGGTCCTGGAAAGCTACCTGACCGGCCATTTTAAAAAGAAGGGTCCATCCATTGTAAGTAAAAACCTGGAGGCAGCCCGCCAGGGTTACCGGGAGGGAAGCGGGTTGCGCGCTTCCGGCGGGATCATCTTCGATCTTAAAAAGGATCCCGGGATCGAAAATGATATCCTCATCAGCGGTGCCCAGGCTGTGGCCCTCGGAGCCATCTCCGGTGGTTGCCGTTTCATCTCATCTTACCCCATGTCCCCGGGGACTCCCGTCCTCAACCACATGGCCAGGAACGAGAAGCGCTTCGGCATCGTTGTGGAGCAATCGGAAGACGAGATCGCGGCCGTCAACATGGCCATAGGCGCATGGTACGCCGGCGCCAGGGCCATGGTCACCACCTCGGGCGGCGGGTTCGCCCTCATGGAGGAGGGAACAAGCCTTGCCGGCATCACGGAGACGCCTCTCGTCGTACACCTGGGCCAGCGTCCCGGCCCTGCTACGGGGATGGCCACCCGCACAGAGCAGGCCGACCTCGACCTTGTCCTTTACTCGGGCCACGGCGAGTTTCCGAGGATCATCTACACTCCCGGCCGTATCGAGGAGGCGTTCCAATTGACCCACCGGGCCTTCGACGCAGCTGACAGATACCAGGTTCCTGTGTTCATCCTCACCGACCAGTACCTGATCGACTCCTACTACTGCGTCCCCGAACTCGGTGCCGGCATCCCGGAAATAAAGGCTCACATCGTGCGGACCTCGGCCGATTACAAACGCTATGCCTTCACCGAGGACGGGATCAGCCCCAGGGGGATCCCGGGATACGGTCAAGGGCTCGTCTGCGTGGACAGCCACGAGCACACGGAAGAAGGCCATATTACGGAGGAGATCGACCTGCGCAACCGGATGATGAGAAAGCGGATGGGCAAGATGGAACCGATCGTCCGTGACTCCATCCCACCGACCCTCCTCGGCCCTGAAGATTATCGGGTCCTTGTGATCTGCTGGGGTTCGAACTACCACATCGCCGCCGAGGCCGTTTCACTCCTGAAGAAGGACGACATCGCGGTCCTGCATTTCTCCCAGGCGTTCCCCCTGCCACCGGGAACCACCGGACTCCTGGAAAGAGCGGACATCACCATTTCAGTGGAGAACAACTACACCGGTCAATTCACCCGGCTCCTGAGAGCGTTTGCCGGGTTCGATGTCACGCACAGCGTCCACCAGTATGACGGCAGGCCCTTCTGTTCAGAAACGCTTGCCGGAAAGATCCTCAGGCTGGCAAGGAAATGATGGACACGCAATAAGCCTATCAATGCACCCCGTGTGGGGTGCCCAAATCAATGACCGGCAATGTAAGTCATTGATTTGTGAGGAAAGCGAAAATGACATTTATTGCTTTCTGTGGAGCAAAAGGTCTCGCCTGGACTTTTTGCGACCCTATGGAGAAGGGAGATCGAAAATGAAGGGAAACCGGTTCGACCCCGGACCAGTGAAGATCTCATGGTGCCCCGGGTGCGGGAACTTTCCCATACTCGATGCGTTAAAAGAGACCTATGGCGGTCTCGATATAAGCCCCGTGGATCTTGTGGTTGTCTCCGGGATCGGCCAGGCTGCCAAGACGCCCCATTACCTTAAGTGCAACCTTTTTAACGGCCTTCACGGCAGGTCCATTCCCCTGGCCACTGCCGTTAAGGCAGCCAACCCGCGCCTCACTGTGGTCGCGGAAGGCGGGGACGGGGATATGTATGGTGAGGGGGGCAACCACCTGCTTCACGGCATCAGGCGGAACCCCGAT